>Ga0157377_10000024_pt1 | contig 142391 bp, 151 predicted proteins | sample M55metaG_FD_121116 | JGI IMG/M metagenome (GOLD analysis project Ga0157377, IMG submission 121116) | Miscanthus rhizosphere microbial communities from Kellogg Biological Station, Michigan, USA - M5-5 metaG | ecosystem: Host-associated > Plants > Roots > Rhizosphere > Soil | place: USA... | reverse complement strand
GACGGCTTCAGCGTCGCGTTGACCGACGACTCGGTGCCGAGCGACACCGGGACCATCCGCCGCGACTCGGAGGCGAAGCCTTCCAGCTTGAAGGTGACGGTGTACTCGCCCGGCGGAAGGAGCGGCAGCCGGTAACGGCCATCCGATTCGGTGACGGCGGTGCGCGTGCCCTGCAGCGCGCGGCTGGTCACCTCCACCGTGACGCCGGGAAGCGCCGCGCCGCTGCTGTCGGTGGCGCGGCCGGCGATGGAGCCGGTGGTCTGCGCCAGGAGCGGCGCGGCGGAGAGAACACACAACACCAGGGGAAGGAGTCGACGGAGCATCGAGGGAAGCCTCCTGATGGGACGATTTAGGGAGATTGTAGCTGGTAGGGGATTCGCTGGTGGCTATCTCCGCACCCTGTATGCGCGACGAATCTTCCCCAGGTCTCGCAGCGCGCGCAAGAAGTCCGTCCCCTTCACCTTCGACCCCTTCACGTCGCGCCAGCGCGTCACCGGGTATTCGTAGACGGCGCGCGCCACCGCGTCGCGGCCGCGCTGCTCGATGAAGCGGGCCAGGATCTCAACGTCGAAGATCCAGCGCGAGAGGAACGGGCGGGAAAAAACGTTGCGCAGGGTCTCGGTGACGCGGAAGAGCTTCGCGCCGCATTGCGTGTCGTAGACGGCGAGGCCGAGGGTCTGCGAGATGAGCGTGGCGCCGAAGCGGCCGACGTAGTGCCGCGAGGCGTTGCGGCTGATGTCGCGGCCGAGCAGGCGGACGCGCGCGCCGAGCACCATCTCGATCTCCGGCCGCGCGTCGAAGACGTCCATGAATCCATGCAGCTCCGACAGGGGAGTGGCGAGGTCGGCGTCCCAGAAGCCGGTGATGTGGGGCGAACGCTCGACCGCTGCCTCGATGCCGCGCCGCACCGCTTCCGCTTTCCCGCTGTTGCGCTCCAGGTTCAGGATCGAAAAGCGCCGCGGGTTCGTCTCGCGCAACGACTCGAGCACGCGTAACGTGCCGTCGCGGCTGCCGTCGTTGACGAAGAGGAACTCCAGGTTGGTTCCCGGCAGCGTGAACTCGCGGAACGCCGTCACGTCGAGACGCTTCTCTTCGTTGTAGCAGGGGACGACCAGCAGGAGGCGCGACATGCGCGCGCATTGTAGTGAGATCGCGCGGCCAACCGTTTCCCATACGATCGTCCTACCTCCCGGATGCCGACGCTCCGCTTCGCCCCGACGTCGTCGTCGAGCAGGATCCGGCGGTGCCCGGCGATCCGCAGCTCGCCGCGGCGCTTGCGCGGCTGATGGCTCCGCGCTGATCATGCGCGGGTGGCAACCACACACACCATCTCCACCCGCACGCACGGCCGCTACATCTTCGAGCCCGGCCCGGAGGAGCGGCTGCTGGTCGGCTTCCACGGCTACGGCGAGACCGCCGAGCACAGCATTGCCGAGCTGCTGAAGATCCCCGGCATTTCGGGCTGGTCGGTCGTCGCCATCCAGGCCCTCAACCGCTTCTACCTCGGACGCAGCGGGATGATCGCCGCCAGCTGGATGACCAGCCAGGACCGCGAGCTGGCCATGGCTGACAATATCGAATACATCCGCAACGTCCTGGCCGAGCTCCCGGCGCCGAAGACGCTCGTCTTTCTCGGCTTCTCCCAGGGCGCGCCGATGGCCTACCGCGCCGCCGCCGCCCACCCGCACGCCGCCGGCGTGATCGCCCTCGGCGGCGAGCTCCCGCCCGAGCTGACGGGCCCGCTTCCTCCCGTCCTCATCGGCCGCGGGACGACGGAGGAGTGGTACACGGACGAAAAGCTAAAGAATAACGTTAACTTTCTCGCAAACATCACCAAAGTCGAGACTTGCATCTACGAAGGCGGACACGAGTGGACGGATTCGTTCAGGGAGGCGGCGGGGAAGTTCCTGGGGGACAGAGCACGGGAATGTTGAATGGTTAATGTTGAATGTTGAATGCGAATTCACCGCGACATTCAGCATTAGCCATTCAACATTCAACATTCCTCGTCCCCATGGATCGCCTCGATAAACTAAAAGCGCGCCTGAAAGAGCTCCCCGACCGCCCCGGCGTCTATATGCACAAGAACGCCGAGGGAGAGGTGATCTACGTCGGGAAAGCGCGCAACCTGCGCAGCCGCGTGCAGTCGTACCTGGTCGGCCGCGGCGCGCGCGACGCGAAGACGATGACGCTCATCAGCGAGATCGACTCCATCGACTTCGTCACCACCAACAACGAGCTCGAGGCGATCCTCCTCGAGAACAACCTCATCAAGGCCAACCAGCCGCGCTACAACATCCTCCTCCGCGACGACAAGAGCTACCCCTACATCAAAGTCACGCTCTCCGAGGACTTCCCGCGCGTGGTCTTCACGCGGCGGATGGATCGGAAGAAGGGCGACCAGTTCTACGGCCCCTTCTTCGCCGGCACCGCGCGGCGGCTGCTCAAGCTCGTCGCCGACCAGTTCAAGCTGCGCAGCTGCGACCTCGACATCGTCGACGGCAAGAACGCGCTGCCGCGCCCCTGCCTCTACTACGACATGCACCAGTGCCTCGGCCCATGCGTGGTCGGCCTCACCACGCGCGAGGCCTACATGGAGATGGTCGACGACGTCGTCCTCTTCCTCGGCGGCAAGACCAAGGAACTGCAGGACCGCCTCACGCAGCGCATGTACAAGTCGGCCGAGGACGAGAACTTCGAGCTGGCGACGTACTACCGCGACCTGATCCGCACCGTCGAGCGGGTGCAGTCGGAGCAGCAGGTGGCGTCGGCCGACGAGGAGGACGTCGACGTCTGGGGCCTGTACGAGGAAGGGGGCGACGTCGCCGTGCAGCTCTTCGTCATCCGCGACGGCAACGTGGTCGATCGCCGCGAGCTGTTCTGGGAGAAAGTCGACGACTACCAGCCGGAGTACTTCCTCGGCGAGGTGCTGCAGCGCTACTACCAGGACAACCTCTTCATCCCACCCGAGGTGCTGATCCCGTTCGACATCGAAGAGCGCGAGCTGCTGGTGGAGTGGCTGACGCAGACCGCGGGCCGCAAGACCGGGCTGCGCGTGCCGCAGCGCGGCAGGGGAGTCGACCGGGTGGAGCTGGCCAATCGCAACGCGCGGCTGTCGCACGAGTCGCGCTTCCGCAAGTCGCAGCAGGACCGGCTGCAGATCGCTGCACAAAAACTTGGGCAGATCCTCGGCTACGAGCGAGAGATCCAGCACATCGAGTCGTTCGACATCTCCAACATCCAGGGGAGCGACTCCGTGGCGGGGATGGTCTGCCTCGACCGAGGGAAGTTCGACAAGAAGCACTACCGCGTCTTCAACATCCGGACGGTGGAGGGAGCGGACGACTTCCGCTCCATGGCCGAGGCGGTCGACCGGCGCTATCGCCGGATGCTGGAGGAAGGGAAGCCGCTGCCGGACATGATCCTCATCGACGGCGGACGTGGGCAGCTCAACGCCGCGATCAACGCGCTCAATCGCCTCGGCATCGAAGAGATCCCCATCGCCGGCCTGGCCAAGCGCGAGGAGGAGATCTACGTCCCCGAGCGCGACGAGCCGATCCGCCTCGAGCGCCGCGACCCCGCGCTGCAACTGCTGCAGATGGTGCGCGACGAAACGCACCGCTTCGCCGTCTCCTCGCATCGGAGGCGCCGCTCGAAACGCACGCTGCACAGCGCGCTCGACGACCTGCCGGGCATCGGCGAGAAGCGCCGCCGCCTGCTGATCGAGCGCTTCGGCAGCGTCTCCGGCGTGAAGCAGGCAAGTGCACAAGATCTGGTCAACGTGCTGGGACGCAAGGTAGGGCAGAGCCTTTACGACGAGTTGCACGCGGGCTGAGCTGTAAGCTCTAAGCTGTAAGCTCTAAGGTCGAGTGCGCGTGCGATAATCGCCGCGAATTTCCTTAGAGCTTAGAGCTTATAGAGCTTCGTCCGAGGAGCAAGCATGAACTATGAGGGTGTCATCGGCGAGATCGATCTCATCGGCAGGCTCGTCGAGCTCGGGCGCGACCAGTTCACCGGCGCCATCCGATTCGAGAACGACGGCGTCATCAAGATCGTCTACTTCAAAGGCGGCGACGTCCTCTCCGCCAGCACCAACGACCGCACCGACTCCATCGACGAGATCCTCCTGCGCGCCGGCAAGGTCACGCGCGAGCACGTCAAGCAGGCGCTGGCCAAGCGCAAGGACAGCGAGACGCTGGGCGACGCGCTCCTCGGCCTCGGCTTCATCACCCGCAAGGAACTGACGTGGGCGCGCCGCGTCCAGGTCATCGGCATCCTCCGCGGCGTCCTCGGCTGGCCCGATGGCGCCTACGCCATCGTTCCCGACTACCTCCCGAAGCGCGAGGAAGGGACGATCTTCCCGCTGCAGCAGCTCCTGGTCGAGCTGGTCGTCACCGACGCCGACCGCGCGAAGTACGAGCAGGCCATGGAGAGCGGCGGCGCGGTCTTCGACAAGGCGCCGGGATTCGACGACGGCTTCCGCCGCCTCGGCCTGAACGAAGACGCCGAGCAGATCGTCGCGCAGATCGACGGCGCGCGCAGCGCCGCCGAGGTCGCGGGGGCATCGGGCAAGGACACCTTCAACGTCTACAAACTACTGGAAGCGCTGCGCTTGCTGGGACTGGTGGAGAAGCGCGGCGCCGCGGCCAAGCCGGCCTACGACGAGTTCGCTGCCGTCGGCGCCGCCGATGCGGCCGACGCCTGGACGCTCGACGACCAGCCGGCCGAGACCACCGCGATCGTGGAGCCGCCCGTGACTCCGGCGCCGATGCCGGCGTGGGACTCGGCGCCGCTGGCGCCGGTCGCCGCGCACTCGGTGTGGGATGAACCGGACGAAGCGGCGGCTGTCGCCCCGTCGGGCGAGACGCTGGAGATGGCCATCGACGACACACCGGCGCGCGACCACCAGTGGGGCTTCGACGAGGCGCAGATCGAGACCGCGCGCCGGGCCTCGGTGCCGCTGCGCAGTAACGACGAGATTCCGGTGGCCGAGCTGCCGATCGAGCGCGTGGCAAAGCCGGCGCGACGTTCCTCCGGCCCGCTGCTGTGGGTTCTGCTGGCGCTGGTGGCCCTCGGCGCGGGCGGGTGGTACGGGTGGACGTGGTGGCAGGCGCGCGCGGCGCAGAACGTCGCGGCCGCGGCCCCACCGCCGCCCGTGAAGCGCGCCACGCTGCGGATCACGCCGGAGCCGATTGCCGGGACGGCGACCACGACAACCGTTGCTCCAGCCACGCAGACCACGAGCACTGCCGTGACTGCACTTCCGCCGGTGCAGCGCAAGGCTCCGGCGCCCGTTCCGGCTCCCGCGCCGACCTCCACTGCGACGCGCATCGAGCGGACCACCGCCGGCGCGCCGACCATCACCAACGTTCCCGCCGCCGGCTCGACGCCCGCCGCCTCCGGCGACTCGCAAAAGTACGCCGCCATGGCGCGTGACTTCGCCGCGCAGAAGAACGGCACCTACACCGTGCAGTTCGAGCTGGTGTGCGAGAACGCCTCGGTGACGAAGGCGCTGCGCGACGGCGGCAGCAACGTCTGGTTCACCCCGACCACCTACCGCGGCCGCTCCTGCTACCGCGTCTTCTGGGGTCGCTACGACACGCGCGAGGCTGCGCTGGCCAGCTCGAAGGCAATCCCGAAGTCGCTCGGCGGCAGCGTGCCCGTCGTAGTGAAGATCCCGCGCTGATAATGACTTTATCCTGAGCCGCGCAGACGGCTCAGGATCTGGCGCCCACCTGCGCAGCGCACATGGGCGCCAGATCCTCCGGCGCTGCGCGCCGAAGGATAAACTGACGCGAAGGATAAACTTAGCGCCATGATCACCTCCATCCTCACCTCGATCGGTCTCGGCATCGGCGCCGGCATCAACGCCTACGCCACGCTGCTCGTCTACGGCGTGCTGGCGCGCGTGGCGGGGCTGCGCGGCGAGCTGGCGGAGTTCTTCTCCTCCACGCCGGTGCTGGTCGTCCTCGGCCTGCTCTACTGCGTCGAGTTCATCGCCGACAAGGTGCCGGCCGTCGACCACGTCTGGGACGTGATCCACACCTTCATCCGGCCGGCGGCGGGGGCGGTGGTGGCGTGGGCGGCGGTCTCCGACAAGATCCCGCACGGCGCCGTGATCCTCGCCTCGGTGCTGGCCGGCGGCGCGGCGCTCGGCGCGCACGCCGCAAAGGCCACCATCCGCGGCGCGAGCACCGCGCTGACCGGCGGCGTGGCCAGCCCGATCCTCTCGCTCTTCGAGGACGTCTTCGCCTTTGCCACCGCCATCATCGCGGTGATCCTGCCGTGGCTGGTGATCGCGGTGATCGTGGCCGTGACGTTCTTCTTCGTCACGCTGTGGCGACGCGTGCGACCCCGCGACGCCACGTGAGCTGGGTCATCGACGGCAGCAACCTCCTCGGCGCCTCCCGCGCGGAGGCCTCCGCCAAGCGCGAGCTGGTCCGCGCCTTGGCCCGCTTCGCCCGCGCGCGGCGGACCAAGATCGTCTGTCTCTTCGACGGGATCGAGCCGGAGCACTTCGGCCGTCACCTCGGCGGGGTGAGCGTGGTCTTCAGCGGCGCGCGCTCGGCGGACGAGCTGATCGCCAAGCGGGTAGCCACCGGCAGCGGGTGGAAGGTGGTGACCTCGGACCGCGGGCTGGCGTCGCGGGTGCGAAGGCGGGCGGTGGAGGTGATCGCGCCGGCGGCGTTCCTCCACGAGCTGCAGAGCCTTCCAGTGTCCGAGGATGAAGGGGTGGCGGCCGAGGATTGGGCGGCGTATTTCGACGATCCGAAAAATCGGAATCTTTTTTGATGTCGGCCGGCCGACATTGATTCTAAGCTCTGAAACGACAACTATTTAACGCGAGCAATTTTGATCAAAGACGACCTGTTAGACTCGACTGTGTGAAGCGGACCGGAGGATCGCCGCCTTTGGCGGAGGAAAGTCCGAACTCCGACGGGCAGCAGGCTGGCTAACGGCCAGGCGCGGCGACGCGACGGAAAGTGCAACAGAAAGCAAACCGCCGATCGCTCCGGTCGCAAGACCGGGGAGGAGGCAAGGGTGAAACGGTGCGGTAAGAGCGCACCGCGTCCCGCGTGAGCGGCGACGGCTCGGTAAACCCCCTGCGGAGCAAGACCAAATAGGGAAGTGATGGAACCGCCCGTTTCCGTTATCAGCTTCCGGGTAGGTTGCTCGACCACCGCGGTAACGCGAGTGGCAGATGAATGATCTTCGCCCCGCGTGAAAGCGCGGGGAGACAGAATTCGGCTTACAGGTCCGCTTCACACACTTCAGCGAGCAGGTGGTGGCGAGCAGCGAGCAGGTTGCAGTTGGTCCCTGCTCGCTGCTCGCTGTAACCTGCTCGCTTCATGTTGAAGCTCCCCAAACCACTCCCACCCGGCGGCACCATCGCCGTCTGCGCCGCCTCCGGCCCCTCCGACCGCGCCCGCATCGAGCAGGCCGCACGGACCATCGAGAGCCGCGGCTACCGCGTCGTCATCGCCGACAACGTCGACCACCGTCACCGCGACTACCTGGCCGGCTCCGACCAGGAGCGCCTGGCAGAGCTCAACCATTACTTGAGGTCTGCCGACAACGACGCCATCTTCTTCGCCCGCGGCGGCTACGGCTCCATGCGCATTCTCGACGGCGTCGACTACGACGCCCTCAGCGCCAACCCTCGTCCCGTGGTCGGCTTCAGCGACGTCACCGCCATTCATCAGGCGATCGCAGTCCGCTGCGGCATCGGCACCTTCCACGGCCCGATGCTCAACCTCGACTTCTACAACGGCCTCTCGCCCGATATCGAGCAATGGCTGTGGTCGATGCTGGCCGGCGACGCCCCGCTGACGCATGCCTTCGCGCCCGAGCAGGTGGTCTGCGAAGGCGAGGCGGAAGGCGTCCTCTTCGGCGGCTGCCTCTCCCTCACCACCTCCCTCACAGCCACACCGTACGACTTCTGGATCGACGGCGGAGTCTGGTTCTTCGAGGACGTGGAAGAGCCGGTCTATCGCCTTGATAGAATGTTGACCCACTTACGGCTGTCCGGTAGACTGCAAAAAATCCGAGGTGTGCTGATCGGGAAGCTAAAAGGTTGTGGGGGCGAGGCCGAAATGCACGCTCTCCTCCTCGATTTTTTCGCCTCCAGCAAAATCCCTGTCGTGCGCGACATCCCCTTCGGCCATCACGGCGACAACCTGGTGATGCCGATCGGGGCGCCGGTGCGCCTGAGCACCAGCGACCGCACGCTGACCATTGCGCGGCCAGCCGTAGAACGGATTTAGTTCATCCTGAGCCGCAGGCTCAGGATCTGGCGCCCACCCGGACTGCGCGACCGGGCACCAGATCCTGACGCCTTCGGCGCCAGGATAAAGTTAGTACAAACATGAAAGCCGTCTTCAAGACTACCGGCGGAAAAGACCCCGTCCAGGGCTCCATCGCCAGCTACGCGGCCGGCGACCTCATCTTTTCCCAGGGCGACCTCGGCACCGAGATGTTCATCATCCAGGAGGGCGAGGTCCACATCGTCAAGCACATCGCCCACGAATCGCACATCCTTTCCAAGCTGGAAAAGGGCGACTTCTTCGGCGAGATGGCGCTGCTGGAGAGCGCGCCGCGCACGGCCGACGCGGTGGCCCAGACCGACGTCAAGGCGCTGATCATCAACGGCGCCCGCTTCGACGAGATGCTCCGCAAGAACCCGGAGATCGCCGTCCGCATCATCCGCAAGTACTGCAAGCGCCTCCGCGAGGCCAACGCGCTGCTGGAGCGGCTGGTGGGACGCGAGGTCGACGCCGACCACGTCGCCCTCGACTCCACCATCGTCGCGCCGGCCGAGAAGACCCTGCGCCACCGCCTGGTCGACCTCACCAGCGGCACGGCGTTCTTCTTCAGCAAGGGCGACGAGACCACCATCGGCCGCGCCGACCCCGTCACCGGCATCCTCCCCGACATCGACCTCACCCCCGTCGACCAGAACCGCTCCGTCTCCCGCCGCCACGCCAAGATCGTCAAGAACGGCGAGGAGTACGCCGTGCTGGAAGAGGTAGGCACGGTCAACGGGACGTATGTAAACGAGCAGCGCATCCCGACCGGAACGCCGGTGCCGGTGCATGATGGGGATATGTTGAAGATTGGGCTTATCGCGATGAAGGCCGTGTTCGACTGAGAGACGAGGAATGTTGAATGTTTAATGTTGAAGGTTGAATGCTGACCCGCTCATTCACCATTCAACATTAAACATTCAACATTCCCGTTTCTCCCACCCGTAGAACACCCCTCAATCAATCACAATACTTCCCGTGCCCAGCATCACCCCCGACACCCCAACCCGCTTCCTCCCTTCCGTCGGGCCGGGGCGCGCGAAGGTGCTCGACGAGCACGACCTCAGGACCGCCGGGGATCTGCTCTGGTTCTTCCCCAAGCGCTATGAAGACCGGCGCCACCCGACGCGCATCGCCGACCTGGGGCGGCACGTCGACACGCCGGTGCTGCTGCGCGGCAAGGTGATCTCGGCGCATGCGCGCGTCTCGCCGCTGAAGCGGATGCGCATCTTCGAGATCGCCATCGAGGACGGCAGCGGCGCGGTGAAGGTGGTCTGGTTCAACCAGCAGTACCTCGCCGACCAGATCAAACGCGGCAACCGCATCGCCGTCTACGGCATGGTCCGGCTGTCGCCGTACGGGCACCTGCAGATCGAGAGCGCCGACTGGGAAGTGTTCGAGGGCGACGGTGAGGAAGAAGGCTCCATCGTCCCGATCTATTCGAAGGTGGGGAACATTCCGCCGCGCGCGCTGCGCAACATCATCGGCGCGGCGCTGGAAGCGTTGCCGTCGCTCGACGATCCGCTCGATCCCGCGCTGCGCGAGACGCTCGGCGTGATCGAGCTCGTCCCCGCGCTCGAGCAGCTCCACCGCCCCGGCGAGCTGACCGAGACCTTCCTGGCGCGCCGCTCGCCGGCGCACATCCGGATCATCGTGCAGGAGTTCTTCACCCTGCAGCTGGCGCTGCGCGTCCGCCGCGCCACGGAGGAGGTGCAGACGAAGAAGCGCGCCATCAAGGTCGACGACGAACTGCGCGCGGAGGTCCGGAAGATCCTGTCGTTCAAGCTCACCCGGGCGCAGAAGAAGGTGCTGAAGGAGATCGCCGACGACCTCCGCGCGGGGAAGCCGATGTACCGCCTGCTGCAGGGCGACGTCGGCAGCGGCAAGACCATCGTCGCTTTGATCGCGGCGATGATCGTCATCCGCAACGGGCACCAGGTGGCGCTGCTGGCGCCGACCGAGATCCTGGTGGAACAGCACTTCCAGCGCATTAGTCAATTACTTGACCATTCCGTCGTCGTGGCCAAGGCCACCGGCTCCATGTCGGCGGGGGAGCGCCGCACGCTCGTGGCCGGACTGCGCGACGGCTACATCCAGCTGGTGATCGGCACGCACGCGCTGCTGGAAGAAGCCATCGAGCTCAAGTCGCTCGGGCTGGCCATCGTCGACGAGCAGCATCGCTTCGGCGTGGAGCAGCGGCAGGCGCTCTTCGCCAAGGGCGACACCCCCGACATCCTGGTGATGACGGCCACTCCGATCCCGCGATCGTTGGCGTTGGCGATTTACGGCGACCTCGAGCTGTCGGTGATCGACGAGCTGCCGCCGGGGCGGCAGAAGATCAAGACGGTGGTGCGCACCACCGCGCAGCTGGAGCGCATCTACGCCTTCGTCGACGACGAGATCGCCGCCGGCGCGCAGGCCTACATCGTCTATCCGGTGATCGAGGAGTCGGAGAAGCTGAACCTCAAGCCGCTCAAGGCGGGCTTCGAGTCGATCCGCCGCCGCTTCGAGAACCGCCGCGTGGCGATGATGCACGGCCGCATGCCGGCCGCGGAGAAGGAAGAGACGATGCAGCGCTTCAAGCGCGGCGAGGTCGACATCCTGGTGGCCACCACGGTGATCGAGGTCGGCATCGACGTCCCGAACGCCTCCATCATGCTCATCGTCGACGCCGACCGCTTCGGCCTCTCGCAGCTCCACCAGCTGCGCGGGCGGGTGGGGCGCGGCGAGCGTCAGTCCTACTGCATCCTCGCCTCCGACCAGGAAAAAGAGCTCCTCGGCGTTTTCGCCAGGACGCGCGACGGCTTCGAGGTGGCCGAGCGCGACCTCGAGCACCGCGGTCCCGGCGAGTTCCTCGGCACCCGCCAGTCCGGCGCGCTGCGCTTCCGCTTCGGCCACATCATCCGCGACTTCGAGCTGATGGAGCGGGCGCGCGACGCAGCCATCGCGATGCTGGAGACGATCGGGCTGGAGCGTTCCGCGGAGGTGGTGCGGCGGTTGCTCGGGATCGCGACGCCGGCGAAGGCGAAGGACTAAGTGCTAAGTGCTGAGTGCTGAGTGCTGAGTGATTTCAGCTTGGCACTCAGCACTCAGCACTCAGCACTTCTTTGCTACACTCCGCGACCGATTCACGGTGAGCCAACAACAACCCCAATACGTGCTGAGCGGTCTTCGTCCCACCGGCCGCGTGCATCTCGGCAACTACTTCGGCGCGGTCCGCAACTGGGTGCAGTTGCAGGAGCGCTACCGCTGTTTTTACTTCGTCGCCGACTGGCACGCGCTGACCACCGACTACGCTGACCCGTCGAAGATCCACCAGGCCACCTTCGACGCCGTGGCCGACTGGATGGCGGCGGGGATGGATCCGGCAAAGTGCGTGATCTTCCAGCAGTCGGAAGTGAAGCAGCACGCGGAGCTGCACCTGCTGCTGTCGATGGTCACGCCGCTCGGCTGGCTGGAGCGCGTGCCGTCCTTCAAGGACCAGCAGGCCAAGCTGCAGGACCGTGACCTCAACATGTACGGCTTCCTCGGATACCCGCTGCTGCAGACCGCGGACATCATCATCTACCGCGCGTCGTTCGTGCCGGTGGGTGAGGACCAGGCCTCGCATCTCGAGCTGTCGCGCGAGGTGGTGCGCCGCTTCAACAACTTCTACGGCGAGGTTTTCCCCGAGCCGCAGCCGCTTTTCACCGCCACGCCGATCGTGCCGGGACTCGACGGGCAGAAGATGTCGAAGTCGTACAACAACACCATCCCGCTGACCGCGTCCGCCGATGAGATCCGCGCCCTGGTGATGACCATGTTCACCGACCCGAACCGCATCCGCCGCAAGGACCCCGGCAATCCCGACATCTGCAACCTCTTCCAGTTCCACAAACTCTTCTCCGACGCCGAGACCATCGCGCGCGTCGACGCCGAGTGCCGCACCGCGATGATCGGCTGCGTCGACGACAAGAAGCTGCTGGCCGAGATCATCATCGAGAAGTTGCGGCCCATCCGCGCGCGGCGCGAGGAGATCGACCGCGACCCCGGCATGGTCTGGAACGCGTTGCGCGAAGGCAACCGCGTGGCGCGCGAGCGCGCGGAAGAGACGATGCAGCTGGTGCGGAAGGCGATGAAGATCGATTTCCCGGAAGTGCGATGAGCGACGACAGCGAGCAGCCGGTAGCGAGCAGCGAGCAGGAACCGGAAGCGGACGAGAGCGCGTACAAGGTCACGCTGCCGTCCTTCCACGGGCCGCTCGATCTGCTGCTGCACCTGATCCGCCACCACAAGATCGACATCTACGACATCCCCATCCTCCTGGTCACCGAGCAGTACAACGCGTACCTCGACGCCATGGAGGAGCTGAACCTCGAGGTGGCCGCCGACTACATCTACATGGCGGCGCTGCTGATCCACATCAAGTCGAAGATGCTGCTGCCGCGCGACGAGACCGAGGGCGCCGTGGAAGACCCGCGCCAGGAACTGGTCGACCGGCTGCTGGAGTACCAGCGTTTCAAGGCGGTGGCGGAGTCGTTCGCCGAGATCGACGTGCTGCGCATGGGCGTCTGGTCGCGTCCCCATACGCCGGTCCCCGGACAGGACGCCTCGGAGATCGACATGAGCGAGGTCTCGCTCTTCGATCTGATCGATGCGTTCCGAACGGCGCTCAATCGCTACAAGGTCAACCACCCGCAGTCGATCGAGCTGCAGCGCATGGTCCACAAAGTCTCGGACAAAATGCGCGAGCTGTATGAGAAGGTGAAGGAGCGGACGCCGATCCGGCTGCAGTGGTTCCTGGAAGGGCGCGACCGCAACGAGCTGATCGCGGTCTTCCTGGCCACGCTCGAGCTGGTGCGGCTCGGCGGCGTCACGCTGCAGCAGGGCGAGACGTTCGGCGAGATCGTGGTGGCCAGGACGGAGACCGTGGTGGACGAGGCGCAATTCGCGCTGTTTGACGAACGATGAACGAACAAGAACTGAGAGCAGCACTGGAAGCGATCTTCTTCGTCTCCAACGAGCCGGTATCCCTGGACGAACTGATGCCGGCATTCGAGAACGAGGGACGCGAGGCGATCATCGCCCAGATCGACGAGATCAAGCGCATCCTCGAGGCGAACGTCGGCGGCTTCACCTTGGAACAGACGGCCGGCGGCTGGCGGCTGGCCACGCGCCCGGAGCACGACGCGGTGCTCAAGAAGTACTACGCGCAGAAGGGGCAGAACCGCCTGACCATCGCCGCGCTGGAGACGCTGGCCATCGTCGCCTACCGGCAGCCGGTCACCGCGCCGGAGATCTCCGAGATCCGCGGCGTGAACTCCACGCAGACCATCCGCACGCTGCTGGAGCGGCGGATGATCCGCGTGGCCGGACGCAAGAACGTCGTCGGCAGCCCGTTCCTCTACCGCACCACCAAGGACTTCCTGGTCCACTTCGGATTGAACGACGTGCGCGACATGCCGCGCCTCGAGGAGTTCGGCGATCTGATCGGCGAGTCGATCAACGAGGATCTCGTCGCCGCCATCGCCGAGGCGCCGCAGACCAGCGAAAGCGAAGTGACCGAAGCGGCCACGGTGGAGGAAGCGGCGGCGATCGAAGCGGCGGCGCTCGATGAGCTCGCGCGCAACGAGGTACAATCGAACGGCAGCGACGAATCGTCATCCTGACGAAGGAGATGCAACTGGAGCGATTGCAGAAGATCATCGCCCACGCCGGCGTCGCCTCACGACGCGAAGCGGAGTCGATGATTCGCGAAGGGCGTGTGACGGTCAACGGGGCGGTCGTCACCGAGCTCGGCTCGAAAGCCGACGCGGACCGCGACCACATCAAGGTCGACGGCAAGCTGATCACCCGCAAGGAAACGCACCGCTACATCCTTATCTACAAGCCCAAAGAGGTGATGACCACCGTGGAAGACCCGCAGGGACGGCGCACGGTGATCGACCTGGTGCGCGGCATCCGCGAGCGCATCTACCCCGTGGGGCGGCTCGACTTCCACTCCGAGGGGCTGGTGCTGCTGACCAACGACGGCGACCTCGCCTTCAAGGTCTCGCATCCGACGCACGGCTCGGTCAAGACGTACAACGTGAAGGTGCGCGGCGTCCCCGAGGAGCGGCTGGTGGACAAGCTGCGGCGCGGCATCACCCTCGACGGCAAGCGCACCCTGCCGTGTGAGATTGCCCGCATCAAGACCACCGGCAAGACCGACGAGGAAGGCAACAGCTGGTTCGAGGTGAAGCTGCGCGAAGGTCGCACGCAGCAGATCCGCAAGATGTTCCAGGCGGTCGGCCATCCGGTCTCGAAGCTGCGCCGCGTGGCCATCGGGCCGATCTCCGATCCGAAGCTGACGCCCGGCGTCTGGCGCGAGCTGAGCGAGAAGGAAGTGAAGATGCTCGCCTCGATGAAGGAGCCGCGCAAGCCGCGCGCCGCTCGTCCGGCCGCGCGTCCCGCGGCGCGGAAGAAGCCGGCCGCGGCGGCGAAGAAACCGAAGGTGCCTGCGCGGCGCGCGCGTCGGTCGTGAGCGAGCCCGTCATCGTCGCCATCGACGGCCCCTCCGGCGTCGGCAAGTCCACCACCAGCCGTCTCGTCGCGCGCGCGCTCAACCTTCCGCACATCGACACCGGCGCGATGTACCGCGCGCTGGCTCTGGCGGCGAAGCGCGCCGGCGTCGGCACCCGCGACGCCGAGGGGCTCGAGCAGCTGGCGGCGAAGGTCCGCATCGAGTTCATCCCCGGCGAGCGCGCGCGCATCCTCCTCGACGGCGACGACGTCACCACCCTCATCCGCACCCCCGAGATCAGCATGGGCGCCAGCGACGTCTCCGCGGTCCCCGCCGTCCGCCGCGTGCTGGTCCGCCTGCAGCAGGAGCTCGGTCACCGCGACGGCGGCGTGCTCGAGGGACGCGACATCGGCACGAAGGTCTTCCCCGAGACGCCGCACAAGTTCTTCCTCACCGCGCGGCCGGAAGTGCGCGCGCGGCGCCGCACCGACGAGCTGATCGCGAAAGGGCAACCCGCCGACTACGACGCGGTGCTGGCCGACTGCCGCGCGCGCGACGAACAGGACTCCACGCGCGCCGACTCGCCGCTGACCTACGACGGGACGTACAAGATCGTCGACACCAGCGACCTGACCATCGACCAGGTGGTCGACCGCATCGTTCGGGCCGTGGTTACCTGACGGCGCGCGCCCGCGGCGGCGTCTTGTGCACCACGGCGACCACCAGGTCCCAGAAGGCGGTCGCGTTCGGCCGCGGAAGGGCTACGCGCGAGGTCCGGGTGACGAGGTCGAACGACACGACGTCGCCGCGGTACGTGCCGTAGACCACGCGGTCCACAGGGTCGAGGGCGAGGCGCTGCGTGTTGATCAGCACATCGCCGAACGGCGTCACCGCGCCGGTGGCGGCGTCGAGACGATAAACGTTCGAAATACTGAACATGGAGAATCGCGGCCCGTCGAAGACGTACGCCGTGCCGTCGCGGTCGATGACCACCGCGGCGTTGTCGCGGACCGGCATGAGCGGCCCGCTGAGCGTCTTTTTCGCCAGGTCGATGACGCGCAGGTCGGTGGCGGTTCCGCCCGGGTGCGCCGCGACGTACATCCGCCCGCGCTCGAGATCGACGGCCAGCGGCTCCGCCGTCATGTCGAGCGTCATGATCACCGTCTTCGGCGTGCCGGTGGCGAGATCGATCTCCAGGACGTCGACGATCTGGATGGCGAACATGCGGCCCGAAGCGAAGATGTACCGCGCGGCGGGCAGGAGCGGATAGAGCGGTCCGGGCGGTGGCGCAGGCATCGTGAGATCGAGCCACGTGAAGCGGCAGCAGCCAAACTCGCCGGTGTTGCTCAGGTAGACCCGTAGCTGCCTCTCGTCGAAACCGGCGATGGTGGTGTACCCGCCGAGTCCGTCGCGCACGAGCGTCACGTCGCCGCGATCGAGATCCAGGCGATAGAAGCTGAGCGAGGGGCTGCAGAACTGGATGAGGCCGCAGTTGCTGGACCTGGCGACGTAAAGGTCGGTGGCGAGGAGCGGGGAGGCGAGGAGGAAGATCGCCACCATCAGAATATGCTTCAATCGCATATCGATGAATATAGCCTCGAACCTCATTCATCGCAAGAAACGTCCCAGTTGATGACCGCCGTAATTCCTTGACTCCCCTCCACGCCCGCCGCTAAACTCCGGATTTCGACTGATATCAACAATTTAGCGTAGATTTCGCGTGCCGCGATTCCAGGGAGGTACCCCGTTTAATGCCGTCCAATCAGGAACCCAAAAACCCCGACCAGCAACAACGAAAGGGGGATAACAACGACCTGGAAAACCTCGGCATGGATGAGCTGCTCGAGGTCTACCAGCGGAAGATGGCGACCTTTTCCGAGGGCGACATCGTTCGCGGCAAAATCCTGAAAATCACCCCCGGCGAGGTGGTGGTCGACATCGGTTACAAGTCCGAGGGGCTCCTCCCTCTGAACGAGGTTACCGACTACCAGGGCAACGTCACCGTCAAGCCCGGCGAAGACCTCGACGTCTTCATCGAGCGGCTGGAAAACGCCAACGGCTACATCGTCCTCTCCCGCGAAAAAGCGGAGCGGATGCTGGTCTGGGACCGCATCGAAGCCGCCTACAAGGCCGACCAGCCGATCGCCGGCCGCGTGGTCGACCGCGTCAAGGGCGGGCTCTCCGTCGACGTCGGCGGCGTCAAGGCCTTCCTTCCCGGCTCACTCATCGACACCAAGCCGATCAAGAACCTCGACTCGCTGCGCGGCCACGAGTATCGCTTCAAGATCGTCTCCTTCGACAAGAAGCGGAACAACGTCGTCCTCTCCCGCCGCGCCATCGTCGAGGTGGAGCAGGCCGCGCAGAAGGCGGAGACCTTCGGCCGCCTGCAGGAAGGGCAGATCACGCACGGCGTGGTCAAGAACATCACCGACTACGGCGTCTTCGTCGACCTCGGCGGCGTCGACGGCCTGCTGCACATCACCGACATCTCCTGGGGCCGCGTCAACCATCCGTCGGAGTTCTTCAACGTCGCCGACGAGATCGAAGTGATGGTCCTCAAGTTCGACCCCTCGGCGGAGCGCGTCTCGCTCGGCTACAAGCAGAAGTCGCCCGACCCCTGGTCCGACGTGGTGGTCCGCTACCCGCTCGGCACCAAGGTGCATGGCCGCGTCGTCTCGCTGACCGACTACGGCGCCTTCGTCGAGCTGGAGGAAGGCGTGGAAGGACTGATCCACGTCTCCGAGATGTCGTGGACCAAGAAGGTGCGCAACCCGTCCAAGCTGCTCAGCATCGGCGCGGAAGTGGACGCGGTGGTCACCGACGTCAACGTCGCCAACCGCCGCATCTCGCTGTCATTGAAAGCGCTGGAACAGAATCCGTGGGACACCATCAGCGAGCGCTACCCGATCGGCGCCGTGATCAGCGGCAAGGTGCGCAACCTCACCGACTTCGGCGCGTTCGTCGAGGTGGAGGAAGGCATCGACGGGCTGATTCACATCTCCGACATGTCGTGGAACCGCCGCCTGAAGCACCCCAACGAAGTGCTGAAGAAGGGCGACACCGTGCAGGCGCGCGTGATCAACGTCGACGGCGACAACCAGCGCCTGTCGCTGTCGATCAAGGAGTTCCTGCCGAACGAGTTCGACAACTTCGCCCGCGGCCACAGCCTCGGCGACGAGATCCTCGGCACCGTGGCCAAGATCACCGACTTCGGCCTCTTCATCCGCGTCGCCGACGGCGTGGAAGGTCTGGCGCACGTCTCCGAGATCCAGCGCGACCCGAAGGTGAAGCTCGACAAGGCCTTCAAGCCGGGCGACGCCATCCGCGCGCGGATCATCAAGATCGATCCGACCGACAAGAAGATCGGCCTGACCACGCGCGACGTCGCGCCGGTTACGGACGAGGAGCGCGCGGAGCTGGGCGGCGCTGCGAAGGAAGAGGAACATCCCGCCGAGGCTGAGACTGAAGCCGAGGCCGCGGCGCCGGAGACGACGCCGCAGAGCTGACGATGAGCGAGATTCCTGTTCAGCCGCCCGATGATCGGAACGCTGCCGTCCCGGCGGCTGGCCCGGCGGCTCCTGTCCGCAAGTCGCGCGTGCCGGTCTTCTTCTTCGGCGCGTTCACCGGCTGCGCCATCCTCTTCCTCGGCCTGGCCTTCTTCGGCGTGGTGATCGCCGCCTCGCGCGGCAACGACGAGACCTCGAACGTCTTCAGCACGCAGAAGATCGGCATCATCCCCATCGAGGGGGAGATCTTCGACTCGCGCGACGCCGTCGAGACGCTGCACCGCTACGAAGACAATGCGATGGTCAAGGCCATCGTCATCCGCATCAACAGCCCCGGCGGCGCCATCGCGCCGTCGCAGGAGATCTACGAGGCGGTGCGCAACGCGCGCAAGCCGACCGTGGCGTCGCTCGACAGCGTGGCGGCGTCGGGCGGCTTCTACATCGCAGCAGGCTGTGACCGCATCGTCTCCAATCCGGGATCGATCACCGGCTCCATCGGGGTCATCCTGGAGTGGATGAACACCAAGGAGCTGATCGCCTGGGCCAAGATGAAGCCGGAGATCATCACCAGCGGCGCACTGAAGGCGGCCGGCAATCCGTTCATCGATTTGTCGGACGCCGAGCGCGCCTACTTCCAGTCCATCGTCAGCCAGCTGCACTCGCAGTTCGTGCGCGCCGTCGCCGCGGGCCGCAAGGGAAAGATCTCCGAGGACGACGTGGCCAAGCTCGCAGACGGCCGCGTCTTCACCGGCGAGCAGGCGCTGGCGCTGAAGCTGGTGGACGAGATCGGCGGCCTCGACGACGCGGTGAGCGCGGCGGCGAAAATGGCCGGCGTCAGCGGCACGCCCGGAACGATCTATCCGCGAAAGAGGAAGCCCGGCCTGTTCGATCTGCTGAGCGACTCGACCGATTCGGAAACGGCGATCGGCCGCATTCTCGGCGGCCGCCGGCCGCGTTTCCTGTACCGGTGGTAGTGCGAGGAGGGAGAGCCAATGACTGAGGAGGCAACTTTGGATCAGCAGTCGGAACTGGAACCCGAATCCGAAGCCAAAGCGGGGGTGATGACCAAGGCCGAGCTCGTGGACGAGGTCGCGCGCGTGGTCCAGCTGACGAAGAAGCAGGCGGAGACGATCGTCAACATCGTGTTCGACTCCATCGTCGAATCCCTCCGCGCCGGCCAGAAGATCGAGCTGCGCGGGTTCGGCAGCTTCCGCCTCCGCAGCCGCAAGTCCCGCACCGGCCGCAACCCCAAGACCGGTGAGAAAGTGGAAGTGCCCTCGAAGAAGATCCCGTACTTCAAGCCGGGGAAAGAGCTGAAGGAGCTGATCAACAAGGTGCTCGGTGAGTTGGAGGGTGGGGGGACGAATGGGTGACGGGAATGTTGAATGTTTAATGTTGAATGTTGAATGGGTAGCCGGGAGTCCCATTCGACATTCAACATTCAACATTCAACATTCCTCGTTCTCATCCTCATGGAAATCCTCTTCACCCCCTGGAGGTACCCCTACTTGACCTCGCCCAAGAGCGAGTCCTCCGGCTGCATCTTCTGCAACGCCGCCTCGGCCGACGATCCCCGCGAGACGCTCACGCTCTTCCGCAACGAGCGGGGAGTGGTCATGCTCAACCGCTATCCGTACACCAACGGCCACCTCATGGTGGCGCCGGTGGCGCACGAGGCGCGGCTGTTCCAGAGCAGCAACGACTCGCTGAAGGTGTTGATCCGGTTGACGGCCGAGGCGCAGCGGATCCTTTCCGACGTCTACAGCCCCGACGGATTCAACGTCGGGATGAACTTCGGGCAGGTCGCCGGGGCCGGCGTGGCCGATCACTACCACATGCACATCGTGCCGCGCTGGAGCGGCGATTCGAACTTCATGACCGTCACCGCGCGCACGCGCCTCGTCCCCGAGGAGCTCGACGTCACCTTCGGCAAGCTGCGCCCGCATTTCGAGTCCATCGGAAAGGACGCCTTCACCGCGCAATGAAGTCCCGCACCGTCACTGCCATCGTTCTCGCCTTCCTCGTTCCCGGCGCCGGCCATCTCTACCTCGGGCGCCGCGCGCGCGGCGCCGTCTTCTTCGCCATCATCGTGCTGATGTTCCTCATCGGCATCGGCATCGACGGGGAGCTCTACACCTTCGCCCGAGCCAGCGGCTCGCTGCTGCGCGTCCTCGCCGCGCTCGGCACCGCCGGCGCGGGGCTGCTCTACTTCGGCGCGCTCTTCGCCGGCGTGCACGGCGACATCACCTCCATCACCTACGAGCACGGGACAGCATTCGCCATCACCGCCGGGCTGATGAACCTGCTGCTGATGCTCGACGCCTTCGACATCGCCGAGGGACGGAAGGAATGAGCATCCTCCGCAACCACCTGGTGCTGATGTTCATCTACGCCCTGGCCACGGGCACCTACTTCGCGCTGCTCTGGAAGCAGACCAGACGCGATCGGGTGATCTTCTTCCTCAAGGTGTTCGTCGGGCTGTTCATCGGCGGCATCGCGCTGGCGTGGGCGATGTATCCGTTTCCTTTGAGATGAGCGAGCAGGTCGCAGCGAGCGGCGAGCGGGGGAGCCGCCGCCTTTCCTGCTCGCCGGGGGCCTCGTGAAACTCGCCATCGTCGCCGGTGAGGCCTCCGGCGATCTTCATGCGTCGGAAGTCGTAAGGGAGCTCAAGCGCCTCGACCCCGCGCTCGAGACCTTCGGCATCGGCGGCGACCTGCTCGCCGCGGAAGGGATGCGCATCCTCCATCACGCGCGGGAGATGGGGATCGTCGGATTCTTCAACGTCCTCCGCAACCTCCGGATGTTCCGCCGCATCTTCGACGACGTGGTGCAAGCCATCGCCGCGGAGCGCCCCGACGCGGTGCTGCTGGTCGACTATCCCGGCTTCAACCTCCGGCTGGCCAAACGCTGCCGCGAGCTGGGGCTGCGCGTCATCTACTACATCTCGCCGCAGGTCTGGGCCTGGCGCCGCGGCCGCGTGAAGCACATCGCAAAGTACGTCGACCGGATGCTGGTCATCCTCCCGTTCGAGGAGGACTTTTACCGCCAGCACGGCGTGCCGGTGACGCATGTCGGGCACCCGCTGATCGATGAGCTGGCGGGCATCGCGCGCGGCGACCGACCGCCCGGCACGCCGCTGAAGATCGCGCTGCTGCCGGGGAGCAGGCGAGGGGAGGTCTCCGCGCTGTTGCCGGCGATGCTCGACGCCGTCGGCGTCCTCGGCGGCAGCCGTCATCCTGAGCGTAGCGAAGGATCTCCGCCGCAGAGATCCTTCGCCGACTCCGCGGCTCAGGATGACGTCGTGGATGCCTACGTCATCCAGGCCCCGACCATCGCCGCGCGCGAGCTGGTGGAACTGATGGCAAGGTGCGGCAGGTTCGTCCGCATCGTGCCGCATGACGGCGGCCAGGCCATCGCCGACGCCGACGTCGCGCTCTCGTCGTCGGGCACCGCCACGCTGGAGTGCGCGGTCATCGGGACCCCCGTGGTGGTCATGTACAAGCTGACGGCGATCACGCACCTCCTGGCCAAGCGGCTGGTGAAGCTGCCGCACTTCGGGCTGATCAACATCATCGCCGGCGCGGAGATCGTCCCCGAGCTGATTCAGAAGGACGTCAACGGCGAGCGCATCGCGGCCGAGGTCAGGAGGATGGCGGAGCCGGGGGAGCATGCGCGGTTGCGAGCCGCGCTGGCGGATGTGCGGCGCAGGCTCGGCGGCCACGGAGCGAGCAGGCGCGCTGCTGAGGCGATAATGGCGGCGGTGCGCGCATGAGCATCCTCCGCCGTCTGTACGGCTATCTCCGTCATTACAAAGCGTGGGCGGTTCTCGCCTTCGGCTCGATGATCGTCTTCGCCATCACCCAGACGGCGCTGATGGCGCTCATCCAGCCGCTGTTCGACGAGGTGCTGGTCACGCCCGGCGCGCGCGTGGCCACCGTGGCCCAGAAGCAGAACACGCGGCAGCAGCGGATCATCGACTCCGTGCTGCAACGCGACCGCGCGGAGAGCGATCGCAACGCCGTCATCCGCGGCTTCGACCGCGGCACGCAGCGCTTCAGCGCCTGGTGGAACGGGAAGCCGGACAACAAGTGGCGCCGCGTGCTGACCGCGCTGCTGATCGTCTTCGTCGTCCGCGCCCTGACGTCGTTCTTTTCGGAGTACGCTTTCCAGAAGGTCGGGCTGTCGACGGTGCGCGACCTGCGCAACCAGCTGTACGAGCGGATCATCCATCAGAGCCACCGTTTCTTCTCCGAGCGCTCCACCGGCGAGATGGTCAGCCGCGTCGTCTCCGACGCCGACGCCATCCAGGCCGCCGTCTCCACCCGCATGGGCGACCTCTTCCAGGAGTCGATCACCCTCATCGGGCTGATCGGCTTCATCTTCGTCACCAACACCGAGCTGGCGGTGCTCAGCCTGATCGTGGCGCCGATCATCGTCGCGCCGGTGGTGCAGTTCGGGAAGCGGCTGCGCGGCACCACGCACCGCTCCCAGGAACGGATGGCGGACATCGCCACGCTGCTGGAGGAGACCATCCGCGGCGTGCGCATCGTCAAGGCCTTCACCATGGAGCCGTTCGAGATCAAACGCTTCCACGAGGCGACGCGCCTGCACCTGAAGTCGAACCTCCGCGCGCAGCGCATCCAGGCCCTGACCTCGCCGGTGATGGAGCTGCTGGCCGGCGTCTGCATGGTGCTGCTGTTCCTCTACGCCCACCGCCGCATCGCCGTCGGCACCATGACCACCGGCCAGTTCCTCAGCTTCCTCGGCGCGCTGGCCATGATGTACGCACCCATTAAAAAGCTGAACAAGGTGAACCTGTCGGTGAACACCGCGCTCTCCGCGGCCGAGCGCGTCTTCCGCATGCTCGACATCGAGAACGAGGTGAAGGAAAAGCCGGACGCGGTCGAATTGCGCGGCGTGGGCAGCGGGATCGAGTACGGGGGCGTGACGTTCTCGTACGGCAACGACGCCGTCCTGAACGACGTCGACCTGACCATCTCCCCCGGCGAGATCGTGGCCATCGTCGGCGGCAGCGGCTCCGGCAAGTCGACGCTGGTCAATCTCCTGCCGCGCTTCTACGACGTGAACGGCGGCCGCATCACCGTCGACGGCGTCGACATCCGCGACGCCTCGCTCAAGTCGCTGCGCGCCATGATGGGGCTGGTGACGCAGGAAGTGGTGCTCTTCAACGACACCGTCCGCAACAACATCGCCTACGGCCGCGACATCAACGACGCCGACGAGCGCCGCGTGATCGAGGCGGCCAAGGCGGCCAACGCGCACGAGTTCATCACCGCGCTGCCGAACGGCTACGACACCGGCATCGGCGAGTCGGGCGTGCTCCTCTCCGGCGGGCAGCGCCAGCGCCTGGCCATCGCCCGCGCGCTCTTCAAGGACCCGCCCATCCTCATCCTCGACGAGGCCACCTCCGCGCTCGACACCGAGTCCGAGCGGCTGGTGCAGCAGGCGCTCAACAACCTGATGCGCGGCCGGACCACGCTGGTCATCGCGCATCGGCTCTCCACGATCCGCAACGCCGACAAGATCGTCGTCCTCGACGACGGCCGCATCGTCGAGTCCGGCCGCCACGAGGAGCTGGTCGGCCGCCGCGGCATCTACCGCAAGCTGTACGACCTGCAGTTCGCCGAAGAGGAGCGCGTGCTGGCATGAGGCTCCTCTCGCTCCTCGGATACCTCTTCATCCGCGCCCTGCACGCCACGCTGCGCGTGCGGCACGTCCGCGCCGAGAACCTGGAAAGAGTCCCGCAACACATCCTGGCGTTCTGGCATGCGCACGTGCTGCTGTCGCTGCATTCGCGCTGGCGGAAGCCGACCACGGCGATCATCTCGCGCTCGAAGGACGGCGAGATCGTCTCCGGAGTCCTGCACCTCTACGGCGCCGAAACCGCGCGCGGCTCGTCCACGCGCGGCGGCGAGGTCGCGCTGCGCGAGGTGCTGCGCGACGTGCGCGCCGGCAAGAGCGTCGCCGTCACGCCCGACGGTCCGAAAGGCCCCCCGCGCGTGGTCAAAGACGGTATCGTCTACATCGCGCAGGTTTCCGGACTGCCGATCGTGCCGTTTGCTTTCGCCGCTAAAAAAAAAAGTTGTTGCGCTCGTGGGACCGGATGGTCGTCCCCATGCCGTTCACGCGCGCGCTCTACCTCTACGGCGAACCGATCGCGGTCCCGCGCCACGGCGACGTGGAGGAGTGGCGCCTTCGCGTCGAGCGCGCCATGAATGACCTCGCGGACGAGGCGGAGGCTCTGATAAACGAATGATCCACTCCATGACCGGCTTCGGCCGCGCCGCCGGCGCGCTCTCGCCGCGCTACTTCGTCGCCGTCACGGCGAAGAGCGTCAATCACCGCTTCCTCGAGACCAGCGTGCGCCTGCCCGACTATCTGTGGGAAGCGGAGTCGCTCATCCGCGCCATCGCCTCGGAGACCTTCTCGCGCGGGAAGCTCGACATCTCCATCCGGGTGCAGCGCACCGCGCAGCCGGAGTACAGCGTGCGCATCAACGCGCAGCTGGCGAACACCGTCGTCCCGCAGCTGAAGTCGATCGCCGAGGAGCTGGGGCTCGGCTCGACCTTCTCCGGCGGCGACCTGCTGCGCGTCCCCGACCTGCTGCAGGTCGAGGCGGTCGACGCGGAGATCACCGACGAGGAGCGCGAGGCCTTGACCGCCCTGGTCCGCGAGGCCTTCGCGCAGATGACCGCCATGCGCGCGCGGGAAGGGGAGTCGCTGCACGCCGACGTCACCGCGCGGCTGGCCAACATCCGCGCGCTGCAGCAGCGTCTGACCGAGCATCGCGAGGAGTTCCGCGCCGAGCTGTTGGCCTCGTATCAGCAACGCGTGCAGGAGATCGCCGCCGCGGCCGGCGCCGACGTCACCGTCAACCAGGACCGCATCGCCCAGGAAGTGGTGATCATGGTGGAGAAAGGCGACATCGCCGAGGAGCTGACGCGGCTGGCGCACCACGTCGACCAGATCGAGAAGGCCATCGGGCGGAAGGAGCCGGCGGGGAAGAAGCTCGATTTCCTCTCCCAGGAGATGCTGCGCGAGGTGAACACCATGGGCTCAAAGTCGCGCTCGGCGGTGCTGCGGACCGTCGTTGTAGAATTGAAGACCGAAGTCGAGCGCGTACGCGAGCAAGTACAGAATGTCGAGTAACTTCCATCCCGACGGGACCTTGTTCATCGTGTCGGGTCCGTCAGGGGCTGGGAAGACCACGCTGATCAACCGCGTCCGCGACCAGCTATCGCCCATCGGCATCAACCTCTATTTCTCCGTCTCGCACACCACGCGCAGCCGGCGGCAGGGGGAGGAAGAGGGGCGCAGCTACTACTTCGTCAGCGACGCGCACTTCACGCAAATGACTGAGCGCGGGGAATTTCTGGAATGGGCGCACGTTCACGCCCACCGGTACGGCACCGCGAAGGCCGAGGTCATGGCCAGGCTCGATCGCGGTGAGGACGTCATCCTCGACATCGATTACCAGGGCGCGCGGCAGATCGCCGGCGACCCCGATCTCGAGTCCCGATCCTTGAACGTTTTCATTTTCCCGCCGAGCATCGAGGCGCTGGAGCGGCGGCTGCACGACCGCGGCCTGAACACGGCTGACGAGATCGCGCTGCGGCTGCAGAAGGCCCTCGACGAGATCGACGCGGGGAAAGAGTTTTACGAATACATCATCATCAATGATGATCTGGACGAGGCCACCGAGTGCCTCAAGGCCGCGATCATCGCCAAGAAACTACAGACCAAGACGGCGCTCGAAGCGATCCAGCGGATGGCCGAGCGCTTCCGGGAGGAACGAGATGGAAGGATTGCCCGAGGGCGTTGACAGCAAATTCCGCTACGTGCTGCTGGTGGCCAAGCGCGCCGAGCAGCTGGTGCAGGGCTCCGCGCCGAAGATGCGGTCGAGGCACGCCAAGCCGACCCGCGTAGCCATGGAAGAGATCGAGAAGAACCAGGTGAAGTGGCAGCTCTCCCCGCCGGTGGAAGAGCCGGCCACGGCGCTGGACGAGTAGTTGCGAGGTTGCGGGGTCTCGGGGTCTCGCGGCCCCGCCCACCCCGCGACCTCGATACCCCGCTACTCCGCAACCTCATGAAAGTCGTCCTCGGCGTGACCGGCGGCATCGCGGCCTACAAGGCGCCCGATCTGGTGCGCCGGCTGCGCGACGCCGGCGCCGAGGTGCGCGTCATCCTCACCCCGAACGGCGCGCGTTTCGTCTCGCCGCTCGCGCTCGCCGCGGTCTCCGGCCATGGCGTCATCCTCGACCAGTGGGGCGACCCCGGACATGGCGGCGTCGATCACATCGAATTGGCCCGCTGGGCAGAGCTGCTGCTGATCGCGCCCGCCACCGCGAACGTCATCGCCAAGCTGGCGGTCGGCATCGCCGACGACGCGCTGTCCACCTACGCGCTGGCGCACCGCGCCGGCGTGATGGTCGCGCCGGCCATGAACACCTTCATGCTCCGCCATCCGACCGTCCAGCAGAACATGGCCACGCTGCGCGCGCGCGGCGTGATCGTGCTCGACCCCGACAGCGGCCTCCTGGCCTGCGGCGACGAAGGCGCCGGCCGCATGCCCGACCCGCCCGTGATCGCCGACTTCGTGAAGCGGCACTTCGCCGCGCGCGACCTGGAAGGGAAGAACGTGCTGGTCACCGCCGGCCCCACGCGCGAGCCGATCGATCCCGTCCGCTACGTCTCCAACCGCTCCTCGGGGAAGATGGGCTACGCGCTGGCCGAAGCGGCGCGCCGCCGCGGCGCGAACGTCACGCTCGTCTCCGGTCCCACCGCCCTCGCCGCCCCGCCCGGAGTCGCTCTCTCATCCGTCACCACGGCGGAGGAGATGCACGCCGCGGTGATGGAAGCCGCCGCGCGGCAGCACGTGGTCATCAAGGCCGCCGCCGTCGCCGACTACGCGCCGGTCGCCGCCGCGCCGCGCAAGATCAAGAAGGTCGCCGACAACTTAACCCTTTCGATGCGCCGCACGCCCGACATTCTGGCCGACCTCGGCGCCACTTCCCCCCGCCCCTTCATCGTCGCCTTCGCCGCCGAGACCGATTCGGTCGAAGCGAACGCCCGCGCGAAACTGCTGCGCAAGAACGCCGATCTCATCGTGGCCAACGACGTGGCCGACGCCTCCATCGGGTTCGATTCGGACCAGAACGAGGTGCTGGTCATCGCGCGCGACGGGTCGTCTGTCCGGATCGAGCGGGCAGCGAAGATCGTGGTGGCCAATCGGATCCTGGATCTTGTGGTAAGAAAAATATCCTGAGCGGGGGCGGGTCCGAGGGGCGGGAGCGAAGGATCTTTGGTTCCACCGGGTTCACGTAGCCTTTCGCGCGGTCGTAGCCGCCGGTCGCGCTGACCGCGCCACCGCGGATAGGGCGCGGTCAGCGCGAACGGTCGTCCAGGAAGCGTGACTCAGCGACAAACTGCCGGTCGAACCAGAGTTCCTTCGCTCCCGCCCCCTACACCCACCCGCGCTCAGGAGTCCCCTTCGCAATCCAGCAGCGCCTTGTCCGTGATCTTCCAGTAACTCGAGTCGTTGCAGAGCGAGACCTCCTCGATCACGCACTCGTCGCCGTCTTCGTCGACCACCTTGATGTCGTACTCGTCGCAGTCGATGTCGGTCAGCGTGATGGAGTCGCCTTTTTTCAGGACGTCCTCGCCGAGCTGGTCGGGGCCCCATTTCTCGTCGCTCGAGGACGAGAGGTAGAGATGGTGGATCTCCCACTTGCTCTGGTTGATGACCTTCACGGAGGCCTTTTTCTTCGCCGCGGAGGCGGTGAACGGGATCAGGACCAGCGACAGGAGCAGCAGTGTGCGGACGATTTTCATGAGCGACAATGTAGCGATGGATGAGGCACTGCGCAATGAGCTTCTGCTGCTTCGCGAGTTTGGATTCACATACCTGGACGTCGGCGAGCGGCGGGCAGCGAGCAGCGAGCAGGAGTTGGAGGCTGAAGCGCCACCAGCTACCGCCGGCGACTCGCTACTCGCCGATCTCGAGCGCCTCGCCTCCGTCTGCGAAAAATGCCGCCTGGCCAAGACGCGCACGCAGGTGGTCTACGGCGTCGGCAACCCGAAGGCCGACCTGATGTTCGTCGGCGAGGCGCCCGGCCGCGACGAGGACCTGCAGGGCAAACCGTTCGTCGGCCGCGCGGGGCAGCTCCTCACCGACATCATCAAGGCCATGAAGCTGACGCGCGACGACGTCTACATCGCCAACGTCATCAAGTGCCGCCCGCCCGAGAACCGCAACCCCGAACCCGACGAGCTCGACGCCTGCCGCCCCTGGATCCGCCGCCAGATCGAGCTGATCCAGCCAAAGGTCATCGTCACCCTCGGCCGCTTCGCGCTGCAGAGCCTCACCGAAAAGGGCTACGCCATCTCCTCGGTGCGCGGCCAGTGGCTCGACTACGACGGCATCAAGGTGATGCCGACCTATCACCCCGCCTACCTCCTGCGGAACCCCGCCGCCAAGAAGGACGTCTGGAGCGACATGAAGAAGGTGATGGCGGAGCTGGGGATCGGGGGGTAGGGAGCACGCATCGAGGTCCGCGACCTCGAGATCCAGCTCGTTGTGTCATCTTTCGAGGTCACTCGACCTCGATATCGAGATCGGCGACCTCGACATCGAGATCCACGACCTCGACATCGAGATCCGCGACCTCGACGTCGAGATCCGGCGACCTCGACATCGAGATCCGCGACCTCAACATCGAGATCCGCGACCTCGACATCGAGATCCGTGACCTCAACATCGAGATCCGTGACCTCGACATCGAGGTCCGCGACCTCGACATCGAGATCCCATGACCTCGACATCGAGATCCGTGACCTCAACATCGAGATCCGCGACCTCGACATCGAGATCCGCGACCTCGACATCGAGATCCGTCCCTACCTCCTTCGAAAGCCGGCGGCCAAGAAGGACGTCTGGAGCGACATGAATAAGGTGATGGCGGAGCTGAGGATCAGCGGGTAGGGGAGCGCCATGACGAGCAGCATCGCCGCGCCGGCCAGCGAGACGATGCCGCTGCGGAAGAACGCGGCGGGGCGATACTCCATGACGAGGTCGTGCTCGCCGGCGGGGAGGTAGAAGCCGGTGAAGGCGCGGTTGGCGAAGTGCACTTTGCGCTGCTCGCCGCCGTCGTCGACGCGCCAGCCGCGCCACGCGGTCTGCGATACCACCACCCAGCCGCCCGCCCGCATCGAAGCGTGCATCCGCAGCCGCGACCCGCTCTCGCGCACGGTGACCGTGCCGGGACCGTTGACCACGTCGGATGCGGCGCCGTCGGTCTCGATCCATGACTCCTGCGCGAAGTCGATGCAGCGGCGCATCTCGTCGAGCACGTTGCGCTTGCCGGCGTGCACCAGCCTCGGCACGAAGGCGCGCGGCAGCGCGCGGCCGTTCTCGGCGATGGCGTACGCGGCGCCGCGGTAGCGCACCGTCCACCACGCCGGCAGCGCCGCGGACTGCTTCACGATGGCGTAGCGGACGTTCATCAGCGAGAGCATCGGCGCGGCGAGGTCGTCCACGCGGTTGGACCACACCGGCTGCGGCACCGACCAGAGCGGGAACGTCTCCGCCAGCCGCGCGAAGGTCATGGCCTGGAAGCCGCGGACGTCCTGCAATCCGTAGTGCGCGGCGATGTTCGGCGCGAGGATCGACGATTCCGCCACCACGCGATACGGCGCGTCGCCGCGCGAGACGATCTCCAGCCCGGCGAACGGCGGCTGCAGCGCGCGGCGGTCGACCGTCGGCACGATCGAGCCGGCCTCCGCGATCCGCTGGATCACGAGCAGCGCGATCAGCGCCGCGGCGGCAAACTGCGGGCGGTGCACGGTGCGCAGCAGCGCGAAGGCCAGCAGCAGCGGGACGATCTCGCGCGCGCCGTTGACGCGCACGAACTCGGAGGTGAGCGTGGTCGACGACGTGGCGATGGCCGCGGCGAGCGCCGCCGCCGTGCCGAGGTAGAGCCAGGAGAGGAGCTCGCGCCGTTCCATCGCCGCGTCGATGCCGAGGGCGGCGAGGGCGCAGATGCCGAGCGCCGCCCAGGAGATCAATCGCGAGTTGACGGCGATGGAGAAGAGCGGCACGTGCTCGAGCGCGTCGCTGACCACCGGCGCGCGCGCGCCGGCCAGCAGGCCGAGGATGACCACCGCGGCGAAGAAGCGCGCGTCGCGCGAGCGGACGCGCCAGACCGCCAGCAGCGCGGGCGCGAACAGCAGCGCGCCGGCGTAGCCGCTGCCGACCGGCGGATGCGCCAGCGCGTCGCCGTGATGCGCCTCTTCCACGCCGTTGATGCCGTCGAGGAACGGCACGGCGTTCGTCCCCACGATGTGCGCCACCACGCGCCACGGCGCCTTCGACGGCAGCGCGCCGTCGGCGGCGCGATGGAGGTACTCGCGCGTCTGCGGGATGGCGTCGATCATCGGCACGATGAAGAACGCGGTCAAAATCAACGCGATGACGCCCGCCGCCAGGCCGCTGACCAATACGCGACGCAGGTTGCCCTGCAGCGACGCCAGCACGTACAGGCAGGCGATGCCGACCACGTGCAGCGTCGACTCCGGATGTCCGCAGAGGACGAGCAGCACCAGCCCGCAGGCGAGGAGCGCCGTGGCGCGGACGCCGGGAGTGCGCGCCACGCTGCGCGCGCCGAGGAGCACCAGCGGCAGGAGCGCCACGGCGTTGCCGTGCGCGGTGTGCGTGAAGGAGACGACGTACGTTGAGAAGGCCCAGCCGGCGGCGCCGAAGAACGCCGCCATTTCGCGCGCGCCGATGGCGCGGAACAGCAGGAAGGCGCCGAGCGCGGCGACGAGGTAGCCGGCGGTGGCGGCGAAGGTCAGCGCGTCGGACATCGGCAGCAGCAGGCCGAGGAGCGTGAGCGGATGGTACGGCGCCGACTGCGCCGCGCCGGCCAGGATGCTGCCGCACAGCTCGAACGGATTCCACAGCGGCCACTCGCCGTGCGCGATGGCCCAGCGCAGCGCGGCGTTCCAGGGGAGGAACTGCGCGAAGACGTCGGAGAGCATCGGGTTGGCCACGTTCGTCACGCCGACGCGGGTGGCGAGCGAGGCCAGCGGCTCGAAGAGATAGGCGATGTCGATCGGCGCGTAGACCTTGCCGGTCAGCAGCGCGCGGCCGGTGAAGCCGAGCGGCAGCGCGGCGAGGCCGGAGGCTGCCGTGCGCGACACGGACGCGAATCGGCGCACGACGCCCAAAGCAGCCGCCGCCACGAGGAGATAAAGGAGAAGACCCAAAGGTGGAGCCCCGTCATTGTACGCTTCGTCCGTGCGTCGGCTCGTCCTATTTGCGCTCGTGCTCGCGGCCACACCCGCCTTCGCCGCCTACCCGGCGCGCGATCTCTTCGTTCCCATCGCCGGCCGGGCGAAGAACGCCGCGGGGCGCCAGTTCCTCACCGCGCTCTGGGTGACCAACACCGACGAGCGCTCCACGGCGGCGGTGACGCTGACCTTCCTTCCGAGCGGCCACGCCAATCCGTCGCCCCGAACGATGCATCTGACGCTGGCTCCGAACGCCACGCGCCTCTTCGATCCGCTCGACGCGCAACTCCTCGGCAGCGACGACGCGCTCGGCGCGGTGCGCGTCGAGTCGACCACCAACGTCGTCGCGCACGCCCGCATCTACGCCCTCGGCGCGGGCGGCGGCGCGTTCGGCATGGGCTTCGCCGCCATCCCGGCGCGCCACGCCATCGGCAACGGCGAGCTGACCACGCTGCAGGGCGTGACGCTCGGCGACGCGCGCTATCGCCTCTACATCGCCGAAACGTCAGGTGCCGCGCTGACCATCGCCGTGACGCTGCACGACCTCGACGGCCGCGCGCTCGCCGAGAAGCGCCTCTACGTCGACACCTTCGAGCACATCCGCGCCGAGACCCGCGAGCTGTTCCCGAACGTCAAGGTGGACCGCGCGATCCTGACGGTGCGCGGCGTCAACGGCAACGGGCGGGTGGTGGCGGCCGGCGCACAGATCGCGCCGGGAAGCGAGGACCCGTCCAGCTTCGAGATGAGCTTCGCCCCCGAACCGCGCTCGCACATCGGCTGGCCGGAGGCGGCTGTGTACATCGCGGTCGCCGCGGCGGTCATCGTGGCGCTGTTGGTGCGGCGACGGTGATTCGAGCTGCCGAGTGCCACCGAAGCACCGCAATGCCGGTGGGCATGGGTCCTCTCGCGCTCCGATGCGAAGAGCGCATCAAGAACAGGGGATCATGTACGGTTGGATATGGTGCTGCATAGCGTTTGCGCCGAGGATAGATAGGGCTACATTCGTGCGTGGAGAAGTGAAGGCGCTGTCGACTTGAACATCGAGCCACATGGCCATAGGGTAGTGAAACGGCGGGATTCGTCACTCTAAGCATGGGGGCTACCCATGAGGCGACGGCGATGGTTGCTGATCTTGGCTTTTGGCGTTCTCTTTCTTATCGGCGCGGCCATCCTAGCGTTCGCAGAAACCGCAAACGCCACGGTGGAAGCGAATCACCTCGCTAATCCTGATCTCAAACCAAGCCGGTTAATAGTTATTGGCATCCCATTTTTACAACATCTTGCAAGCGCGCTTATAGTTGCCGCCGTTATGGGGGTGACGTACGAATATTTCGTTCACAAGCACGTAATAGAAGATTTTGACGACATTCTCGCTAAGCACGAACAGGCTACTGAGAATACTCTCAATGCGATGCTATCGACTACTGCGCGTGACGTATTTGCCATGATCGGCGACATTGCAAAGCACAACGAACGAGTGCCAACGCTGTTCAAGCCACCACGGCAGGAGCTAGACGAATACGTGTTTGCCGCTAATATCGCGTTCTTCGAAAATCTAATCGGTGGAAGCAAGGCGCGCGAGGACGCTGTCGACGTGTTGCGCTCATGGCTCAAATCTGACGTTATACAATTGCAGTTCTTGGCCAGCGACTTCGTGGGAAGATTGCGGCTTCACGAACTCGCTCCGCTTCTTAAAGAGTTGGCGGTGGAACGGCAAGCAAATTGGAGCGATTTAAAGGACAAGCAACACGCGCGTAGCGTAATACTCAATTTTTGGTGGGCCGCATCCGCATGCGAGGACGAACCGTACCAGCTTCTCAGAAGGTTGCTCATTGAATGGGACGAAGCGTTTGTTCAGCAGTGGATATTATTCGTACCACAGCAAATGCCGGACGCCAAGCTGGCACAAATCGTTAAACTTTTCTTGCGGTTGCGGGGCGAACGCGCGAGCTCCGACGTGATCAAAACAGCAATCGCGGCGATTGAAAAGCTGCATCATCGCGGCTTCAACATGCGAAGGGCCGTAAATCGTTATCGTACAGTGTTTGAAAGGGCCGGTATGTGGCGCGAGGCGTGCGATGCCGTGTCCGCTGCGCCCGCACCTACACGGCCAGGTTGGCGAACACGGCTCCGTCGTTTTGTTGGTTGGCCGTGAGCAGGGCGGCGCTTAACCCGAATCATTCGCGAGGGGCACGGCGAACGTCCGAAGGCTGCTGAAGACCGAGAGGACACACTTACCCCGCGCATGGAGCAGTAGCCGAGCGTTCGCAGAACGAGCTGGGACGATGTGGGAGCTCACGACTGAATTGGCGAGGCGGTTCGCGATCTCGGATTCATGGTTCGCCAGCATCGTTCAGCCTCCGTTTGCAACCAACCGTACAGTGCTTTGGGATCGTAACGTTCAAGACGCTCGTGGCCGGGTGACCGCGGCCCGGGTCGACGAACTTTGGCGTGTCGTCGGCGATCTGCGACGGGCTGAAACAATGAGCACTGACCGGAATCCTGCCGCAGCGAAGAGCTGTTACGACCTACGCGACAAGCAGTTTACCGGCAGGAAACGAGCGTCCATCGAGGTTCGCCTCGAGCTCAGTCTCGAGCCGGCGGAGATTCAGTTCATCAACCGATCTCGGGCGTCTTCTCGATTTCCTGGTTGCAGTGGCCGTATTTCTTCGTTCCGAGGCGCTGCTCACGCCCGAGAATGCCCCACGCACGCCCATTTTCAGCTCTCCGACGCGAACGGAGAGGTGATTTCACGTGCCGAGTACGGGCTATCCCTGGCCGCGTGTCATGGAGATCAGTAGTTGTCGTCGTTTGCGATTCCCATAATTCTCCAACAAGCTCCCAATATTAGATCGGGCCGTCCGGCCTAAGTTGCGTATGTGACACTCGACTCCCGAGCGCCCGATATCCCCAAAGAAGAAAGGATCATCACATGCGCATCAAAAGGTTTCTCGTTGTATCGCTTTTCCTCTTCCTGGCCGCGGGCGCCGGTGCAACCATCCAGCATAAGACACCGGCTGACCCCGGCGATTGTCCGAGCGGTGAGTATTGGTGCGAGACGGTGCAAACTACCGAGACGTTGCCGGACGGCACGATCGTGGTTCACGCGCCTCAAACAAAGTGCAGGTGCGCCGGGTAACGTCCTGCGTCGTCAGTGGCGCGGTCGTCACGATCGCGCCCTGACGACCGGCGATAGAATTCGCGGATGACATCAGCTCCCGTGAAGGCCGCGATCGCCCTCGAGGTCCTCCAGTAGGTCGACATTCGGGTGGGGACGATCCTCGCCGTCGGAGACGTCCCGAAGTCGAAGAAGCTCGCCAGGTTGAACGTGGACTTTGGGGACCACTCGCGCGTCATTCTCGCCGGACTCAAACAAGAGCGATCCGATCTCTTCTGATCGGCCGGGAACATGGATAGTCTTCAGCCGAAAGCGGCATTCGATCACCTTACCGGCAAGTCAATCGTCGGTCGAGAGGCAACCGAGAAGCGATCGCTGCGGTCCGCCACCGAACCCTTGTCAGCACCGACGCGCGCCGTTCGGAAGCCGCTCCACGCGCGATGCTAACCGCCACGCGCGGATGAAGCAAAGAAGCTAGGCGGAGGCCGTGCACGGTTGACGTTCTGCGGGGGCGCCGCCACACTACTCACCTACCATGGCTTATCTAGGCTGGATGCGGCCCGATCATCAATGGACTAGGATCGTAATGACGATTGGCGTGCTTGCCGCAATTGTCGTACTCGCCGCGATTATGGACTCGATACACAAGTTGCGTTCGCGTCGCCTTGAAGATCGTCGTAAGAAAGCGGCGATCCCAAAACCGGACTTCAAGGTGACGGTTGACGGTCAGATAGAACGCACACTTGTGAGCGATCCAGAACTGCTGCCGCTGCCGGATCCCAACATCCAAATGCACACGCCCAATCCATCTGACGAATATAACTGGGAGATTTTCATCAGTCACACAAATCTGGACGAGGCCTATCTGCGTCAGCATATCGTCGGAAAACACGATGTGCGCTTTTTTATGATGAACTGCCGTTCCGCATCGCAAGAGATCGCTTTGGCTTACGCTAAGCGAATTATGGTTGCACTCGGAAGGGCCAGTTGGTTTGTAGTAGCCGTTTCCGCAGCTGCCGCGAGATCCCCATGGGTTAATTTCGAAGTCCGGTGGGCACTTAAGTACCGTGATCGCACAAGAATCCGTGCGCTACTCCTCGACGCAACGGCCCCATCCATAATCAACCCTGGATTGCGCGGCGTTAAGACGATAGATTGTCGTCGCGACCCCGAGACCGCACTACGCCGTCTTTTGAAGGGAATACCCCAATCCGCCTTAGACAGAAGTCGTATCTTCAGCGAGCGTTACCGCTAAACAAAGAAGCCGCCTTGCGGCCTCGGCGGAGCGTAGGGCGGATCGCGAGCAGCTTGTCCCAACCGACCATCCGAGAGCCTATGCCTGCTTGACCTACAAGGTTGGCGTGCGATCCCGATAGAATTCCCGGATGTCATCAGCGCCCGTGAAGCCTGCGGGACGATCCTCGCTGTCGGAGATGTCCCGAAGTCGAAGAAGCTCGCCAGGTTGAACGTGGACTTTGGGGACCGTTCGCGCGTCATTCTCGCCGGGCTCAAATAGGAGCGATCCGATATCTCCTCGCTGATCGGCAAGCAGGCGCTGTTCGTGGTGAATCTGGAGCCGCGCCAGATGGCCGGCGAGGTGTCGGAGGGAATGCTGTTCGATCTCGGATATGCCGATGGGGATCACGCCGGTGCTCGCGGTTCCCGAAACCGAGAATGGCATCAACTAGATCACGAAGTTCCATGCACAGAATCCCACAGATCATCGAACGCGTACGAAGCCTTGTCAACGTGGAGGAATCAATCGTCAGTCGAGAGGCAGTGGAAAGCAGACTGATGGCCTAGAATTGTCGCGAGCCCGGGGCATACCCGGCAGCCTCAGGACGCAACGTGAAAAGCAGCGGCAACACCGGCACCGTCCGCGATGGCTTTGCCTGGCGGATCTCGGTTGCAATGCTCATCGGCTATCTCCTGGCCTCGGTTCCTCAGACGTATCTCGACGCCAGACTCTTCACGCACATTCTTTATCCGTCCCGCCAATACCGCTTCGCATACCTGATCGTGCCGATTGCAATCGCCGTCTTCGCCACTTCGTTGCTGGTGGCGGTTCGTGCGAGGGGCCACCGGCGATTGGCCGTCCTGCTGCCATTTCTCACGGCTTGCTGTGTCTCCGCGCCGATCTTCCGTCCCGAGGTGCCGCACGGAAATCTCTTGTTTGTCGGCGCGGTGTGGATGTTCATCGCGCTCATCACTACCTGGGTTCACGAGTACAAACTCTCTGATCCCGGCGGCAGCCCGGCCGTATTCGAGGCCAAGATCGAGTACGTCAAGGAACAGTCGTCATTCTGGAAAGGGATCAGTTATGGGCTGGTCATCGCCTATCTCGGGATGATCCTCTCTCTCGTTCGCGATCTCCATTCCGCGGTCACTGATCTGGTCACGTCGCCGCGCGAAAAGATCGTGCTCGCCGCCTACATCAACATCGAGCTCGCCGCCATGTCACTCTTCCTGTTCGTCGGGCCCGTTTATGAAGCCTCGGCCAAGGCGCTCAGGGCCGTGGACCTTCTGCTGAAACTGCGCGATACGCCTCCGGAAACATCGATCGAATCGATTTAGCGGTCCAAGTTGTCAGTGGCGCGGTCGTTACGATCGCGCCCTGACGACCGGCGGTAGAATTCGCGGATGCCGTCAGCGCCCGTGAAGCCTGCGATCTCCATCGACCTCCTCCAGCAGGTCGACATTCGGGTGGGGACGATCCTCGCCGTCGGAGAGGTCCCGAAGTCGAAGAAGCTCGCCAGGTTGAACGTGGACTTTGGGGACCACTCGCGCGTCATTCTCGCCGGGCTCAGACAGGAGCGATCCGATCTGTCGTCGCTGATCGGCAGGCAGGCGCTGTTCGTGGTGAATCTGGAGCCGCGTCAGATGGCCGGCGAGGTGTCGGAGGGAATGCTCTTCGACCTCGGATATGCCGATGGGATCACGCCGGTGCTCGCGGTTCCCGAGCAGGAAGTACCGAACGGCACACGCGCGGGGTAAGTCGAGCTCCTGCGGCCACAGATGTAGTCATCTAAAGTGGCCATCGGATCACTCGGGTTATCGATCGGATCACTCATGTCATCGATCGGATCACTCGTGGTCACGAATTGATCACTTGGAGTGATCCGCGAGACAACGTGGAGCTTGAAATATGTACCAGGCAGCTTGGCGTCAACGCCCCGGTGCTCCCGCGATCTGGAACCGCACACCAACGTAGATCGCCGGGCCATCTGGTCCTGACTCGCCGGCACGATCGCGTTCCAGGCCGTAATCGTAATGACGCACCCGGCCAAAGACGCCGACGCGGCCGAAGCGTCGCTCGAGCTCCAGCTCAGCGTTCCACGTCAGCCCGCTGCCGGAGCCGCCGACGTTCATGAGCGTCGGACCGGCGCCGGCCATCAGCGCGAACGAGCCGAACGGCCGGCGGTAGACCAGATCGGGGTGGAAGACGAACAGCGCGCCTTCCTCGGTGAGGTCGGCGTATTCGACCGCCACGTGCAGGCCGGCGTTGCCGCGCCGCGCGAGCAGGTCGGCGCCGGTCAGCACGCGCGAGTCGTCGGTCGACGCGGCGTACGACTGCTGGCCGACAGCGGCGCCGATGTCGATCGTGGTTTGGGCGGAAAGGGGAAGGGCTACGAGGAGGAGAACCAGGGATCGCATTGGGGACAGATACGGAGGCGTGGCGTTTTTCGTCGCTGAGCAGAGAGAATTCTGCATTCATCATTCATCATTCTGCATTCGATGTCCGGCCTCGCCGCCTTCGCCGAAATCGCCCTTCCCGTCGCCGTGCGCGGCACGTTCACCTATGCCATCCCGCCGGAGCTGCGCGACGCGGTGCGGCTGGGGTCGCGGGTGGAGGTGCCGTTCGGGGCGAAGCGGTCGACGGGCTTCGTCGTCGGGCTGACGGACAGCGCGCCGGCGGCGAAGATCAAGCCGATCCGCGCGGTGCTCGACGAGGACGAGCCGGCGCTCCTGCCCGAGATCATCGAGCTGTGCCGCTGGGCCGCGGAGTACTACATCGCGCCGCTCGGGGAGATGCTGCGGATGGCGCTGCCGGCGAACATGTCGGCGCGCGGGCGGCGCGAGCTCTCGCTCACCGGCGTCGAGTCGGAGCAGATCCTGGCCGGCGACCGGCCGCTGCTCGAGATGCTGCGACTCAAGCCGCTGACCTTCGACGCCGCGCTGGAGATCAGCACGCGCTCCGCCATCGCCCGCCTGCGCGATGCCGGCGTCATCGCCGTCGGCGATCGCCTGCGCGACGCGGAAGGCGTGCGCTACGACCGCTTCGCCGTCCTGGAGACCACGCCCGGCGGGTTGACGCCGAAGCAGGAGAACGCCGTCGACATCCTCCGCGCGCGCAGCGGCGAGACCACCGTGCGCGCGCTGGAGAACGCCGGCGTCAGCGCCGCGGTGCTGTCGAAGCTGGTGCAGAAAGGGGTGGTGCGCATCGAGCGCCGGCCGCGCCGCCACACCCTCGACGCCTTCCTGGCCGGCCTCGACTCGGTCAGCGTCGCCGAGTTCCGCTTCTCCGACGAGCAGCAGGCGGCCATCGACGCCATCCGCGGCGGTCTGGGGCGGTTCGCGCCGTTTCTGCTCGAGGGCGTGACCGGCAGCGGGAAGACCGAGGTCTATATCGAGGTGATGCGCGAGACGGTGAGGAGAGGGGAGCAGGCACTGCTGCTGGTCCCGGAGATCGCGCTCACGCCGGTGTTCGCCGCGCGGCTGAAGGAGCGCTTCGGCGAGCGCATCGCCATCCTGCACAGCAACCTCTCCGCGAGCGAGCGCTTCGACCAGTGGTGGCGCGCGCGGCGCGGCGAGGTCGACGTCGCCATCGGCCCGCGCTCCGCGCTCTTCACCCCGCTGCAGCGCCTCGGCGTGATCGTGGTCGACGAAGAGGGCGACGGCGCGTACAAGCAGGACGAGGCGCCGCGCTACCACGCGCGAGACCTCGCCGTGGTCCGCGCGCAGCTCCGCGACATCCCCGTCGTCCTCGGCTCCGCCACGCCGTCGCTCGAGTCGCGCGAGAACGCCGCGCGCGGCAAGTACACGTTGCTGCGGATGAAGAAGCGGGTCGAGGCGCGTCCGCTGCCCGAGGCCGAGGTCATCGACCTGCGCCGCGAGAAGGCGGAGAAGGAAGACAAGGGCTTCGTCATCTTCAGCGCGCCGATGAAGGAGGCGCTGCGCGCCACGTTCGACGCCGGCGAGCAGGCCATCATCCTCATCAACCGGCGCGGGTACGCGCCGTATCTCCTCTGCCGTGAATGCGGCCACGAGTTCCGTTGCCGCGACTGCAGCGTCACGCTCACCGTTCACCGCCGCGCGGGGATGCTCATCTGCCACTACTGCGGCCTGCGCAAGCCGATCCCGCCGCGCTGCCCGCTCTGCAACGGCGAGGTACTGCAGCCGATCGGCTTCGGCACCGAGAAGGTGGAGGAGCGCTTCCACCGCGACTTTCCGGCCGTCGCCGTCGACGTGCTCGATCGCGACTCCACGCGGCGCAAGGGCTCGCTGGTCTCGATCCTCGACCGCTTCCGCCGCGGCGACACGCGCGCGCTGATCGGCACGCAGATGCTCAGCAAGGGGCATCACTTCCCGAACGTGACGCTCACCGCGGTGCTCAACGCCGACTCCATCCTCGGATACCCCGACTTCCGCTCCGCGGAGAAGACCTTCTATCTATTGACGCAGGTCGCGGGGCGCGCCGGCCGCGGCGAGCTGCGCGGCAAGGTGCTCATCCAGAGCGCCTTCCCCACGCACTACGCCATCCAGCACGCGCTGCGGCACGACTACGAGGCCTTCTACGAGTCGGAAATCGAGTTCCGCCGCACCTTTCACTACCCGCCGGTGACCTCGATGATCGCGGTGCTCTTCCGCGGCGAGAAGCTCGACGACGTCGAGCGCGCCGCCTTCGAGAGCGGCCGCAGACTGGAAGAACTGGTCCAGCCCGTCGCCGGCGCGCGCATCCAGGGTCCCGCCCCCGCGCCGCTGGCGCGCATCAAGGGCGTCTATCGCTACCAGATCCTCCTCCGCTCGCCGCAGCGCGCGCCGCTGCGCAAGGCGGTGGAGGCGGCGGTGGCGGGTCGCAGTTGGAAGAACGTTGACGTGGCGATCGACGTCGATCCGGTTAACATCCTGTGAGTGGGCGCCCAGATCGTCTTCCTCACTCTCTTCCTCGGATTGGTGTCGGGCACGCAGCCGGTCGCGCTGCAGGTGAGCGGCCCGGTGAAGCTGGTGCGCGTCTACCTCGGCGACAAAGAGGTGGCGGTGGTCACGCCGCCCTCATGGAGCGCCGTGGTGGACCTCGGCGCCGACCTGGCGCCGCGCGAACTGGTCGCCGTCGGCTTCGATGAGAAGAACCGCGAGGTCGCGCGCGTCTCGCAGATCCTCAACCTGCCGCGGCCGACCGCGGAGTTCGACATCGTGGTCGAGGGCCGCGTCGCCTCGCTGCACTGGCGCCACCTGATGAACGTCCGTCCCGACCGGGCGAAAGCGGTGCTCGACGGCAAGGCGCTGGCGATCGACGAGGCGCTGCGCGCGAAGCTGCCGAAGCTCGACCCCGACGTGCCGCACGTCATCGCCGCCGAGCTGCATTTCCCCGACGGCACCCTGGCGCGGCGCGAGCTGGTCATCGAGAGCACGCGCTCCGACACGGTCGGCACCGAGCTGACGCCGGTGCTGCTGCGCGAGACGGCGAAGAAGCATCCCGCGACGTGGGACGGCTGCCTGTCGACGGCGGCCGGCAAGCCGGTGCGCACCGCGGCGGTGGAGAAGCCTCCGGCGCTGCTGATCATCGTGCGCGACCCCGACCCGATGGAGATCGCGCAACCGCTCGGCATGACGATGCGCGGCGGCGCGGGGTGGAACGGCAAGTCGCTCAAGGCGGCGCTGCCGCTCGATCCCGATACCTACCAGCGCATTCTCTGGCCGGTGGCGCGGCGCTACGCCGACGGCACGCGCGTCACCTCCATCCTCTTCGAGCCGTCGCCCGACATCAGCGCCACCAGCTCCGGCGTCCTGAACATGCTCCTCCTCGGCTACGTCGGCGAGAGCGCGGACAGCAAGCGCCAGTTCGCCGACGCCGTGGCCGTGGCCGGCGTGCGCGCCATCACCGGCTCCTGGCGCCGCGCGGTGGTGGTCGTCCTCAGCGCCTCGGACGACGCCAGCAAGCACAACCCGGCGGAAGTGCGGCGCTACCTGCAGTCGGTCGGCGTGCCGCTCTTCGTCTGGTCCCTCACCGGCCCGCGTCCCGATCTCCTCGCCACCTGGGGCGAGGTGGAAGACGTCTCCGGCATCGGCAAGCTCGGCGAGGCGGTGAAGCGCCTCCGCAAGACCTTCGCCGACCAGCGCGTGGCGTGGGTGGACGTCGACCAGCTGGGGGGGCTGCAGCTGAAGGCGAAGGCGAGCTGCGGGATCGAGACGATCGCGCGGCCGGCGTGGTAGTGGGCTCCCCTCATCCGGCCCTTCGGGCCACCTTCTCCCCTCAGAGAGGGGAGAAGGGCTCTCGCCATGAGTGTCGCTAGTGCCCCTCTCCCCGCTTGCGGGGAGAGGGTGGCCGAAGGCCGGGTGAGGGGCTCACGCGATCGGCGTTTCGCGCAGGGGCTGCTCGAGCTGCACCAGGTCCTCGTACAGGCGCGCGTCGATGCTCGGGTCGACGGCGCGGATCAGCGGCGTGACGCGGTTGACGTGATCGAGGATCACCAGCAGCGCGCCGTAGATCGCCTCGCCCTTGGACCGCTCGTGCGTCTGCACCGGGAAGCGGCGGCCGAAGAGCGCGGAGTCGAGCGAGTGCAGCGCGCTCGCCGCCTGGCTGATGGACCACGAGATGTGCTGTGACAGGTCCTGCGGCGCGTGGCCGAGGCGGCCGTGGCGGACGCAGTCGGTGAAGCGGTCGATGGCGCGGCAGAGCGCGCGGAGCTCGACCTCGATCGCGCCGCAGCGCGGGTCGTCCTGCGCCATGGCGGTGAACGACACCAGGAGTTTGTCGATGCGGCGGCGGAGGTCGTAGTCGAGCTTCCAGACGATCCACTCCACCGAGGGGATGTGGCGCATCCGCTCGTTTTTGCCCCACGTCTCCAGATCAGTTGCTACCACGCTGTCCATCTGTTAGGTTCACGCTCCATGAATGGCGATCCGACGCAGTTCGAGGAGCCGATTCTCCAGCTCCGGCGCCAGATCGAGGAAGCCACGTCGGCGGATGCAGACCCGGAGACCGTCGCCGAACTGCAGCAGCAGCTTACCAAAACCGCGAACGAGATCTTCGCCGGCCTCACGCCGTGGCAGAAAACGCTCGTGGCCCGGCATCCCCAGCGCCCCTACACCCTCGACTTCATCGGCAGCATGTTCGAGGAGTGGACGGAGATCCATGGCGACCGCAAGTTCTCGGACGACGCCGCGATCGTGGCCGGCTTCGCCCGCTTCCGCGGCCACGCCGCCTGCGTGATCGGCCACCAGAAGGGGCGCAACACCAAGGAAAAGGTGGTTCGCAACTTCGGGCAGCCGCGCCCCGAGGGGTTCCGCAAGGCGCTGCGGGTGATGAAGCTGGCGGAGAAGTTCCACGTGCCGATCTTCACCTTCATCGACACGCAGGGCGCGTACCCCGGCCTCGGCGCCGAAGAGCGCGGCCAGGCCGAGGCCATCGCCGTGAACCTGCGCGAGATGGCCACGCTGCAGGTGCCGGTGATCGTGTCGGTGATCGGGGAGGGCGGGTCGGGTGGCGCGCTGGCCCTCGGCGTGGGCGACCGCGTCTTCATGCTCGAGCACGCCGTCTACTCGGTGATCTCGCCGGAGGGCTGCGCCGCGATTCTCTGGAAGAACCCTTCCGCGGCGTCGGACGCCGCGGCGGCCATGCGCATCACCGCGCAGGACCTCAAGCGCCTCAACATCATCGACGAGATCGTCCCCGAGCCGCCCGGCGGCGCGCATGCCGATCCGGCCGCGGCGGCGGAGCTGCTCGCGCCGTACCTGGAGAAGGCGATGAAGGAGCTGCAGAAGGTGAAGCCGTCGGCGCTGCCGGAGGAGCGGTATAAGAAGTTCCGTAAGATGGGAGTGTTCGAGAAGGCCTGAATTTGCCCATCCACGACTCCTGGATCCTCGCCGAGACCCCTCCCGACAATCCGCACATCCCCATCGTCCACCCGGCGCTGCGCTCCATCGTCATCCGCCGCGGCGTGAGCACGGCAGACGAGTTCCGGCGCTTCGCGGCCCCGGCGATCGGCGACCTGCACGACGCGGCGGCCATTCACGGGATGGCGGCGGCGTGCGAGCGGATCGAGCGCGCGGTGCGCGACCGGCAGACCATCCTGATCTACGGCGACTACGACGTCGACGGCGTGACGTCGATCGTCCTGCTGCAGACGGTGCTGCGCTCGCTCGGCGCGGACGCCGCGCACGTCGTGCCGCACCGCCTGGTCGACGGGTACGGCCTGAAGACGGAAGTGCTGGAGCGCGTGCTGGTTGAGCGCGACGTGCGGCTGGTCATCACCGTCGACTGCGGCATCACCAGCATCGACCCGGTGCGCCGCGCCATCGACCGCGGCATCGACGTCATCATCACCGACCACCACCTCCCGCCCGGCACGCTGCCCGAGGCGGCCGCGGTGCTGAACCCGAAGCAGCCGGGCTGTACCTATCCCTTCAAAGAGCTGGCGGGCGTCGGCGTCGCCTTCAAGCTCTGCTGCGAGCTGATCCGGCGCAACGGGAAGAAGATCTCCATCGAGTCGCTGCTGAAGATCGCCGCCATCGGCACGGTGGCCGACGTCGCGCCGCTGGTAGGGGAGAACCGCACCATCGCCTGGCTCGGCCTGCAGGGCCTGGCCGACCCGCGCAACCCCGGCCTGCGCACGCTGATCCGGCGGCTGGGGATGCTGGGCCGTCCTCTACGCGCGGTAGATGTCGGCTTCAAGATCGGCCCCCGCATCAACGCCGCCGGACGCCTCTCATCCGCCGAAACGGCGATCGACCTCTTCGCCGCCGAATCCGAGGAGTCGGCGTGGGAGCTGTGCGCGGAGCTGGATCGGATGAATGCGGAAAGGCAGGAGATCGAGAAGGTCGTGCGTGGGATGGCTGAAGAGCAGGTTTTGTGCGCGGTTGCGAGGTTGCGGGGTTGCGAGGTCTCGTGGTCCCTCCCACCCCGCAACCTCGCAACCCCGCAACTCCGCAACCGCGTCTTCATCCTGTCCGGCGAAAACTGGCACAAAGGCGTCCTCGGCCTGACCGCGGGACGGATCGCGCAAAAGTACCATCGGCCGACGCTGGTCATCGGCATCGAGGGCGAGCGCTGCTCGGGGTCGGCGCGGAGCATTCCGTCGATCAATCTGCACGAGCAGTTGGAGGCGGTCTCCGACGTCTTCACGCACTTTGGCGGGCACGAGTTCGCCTGTGGCTTCTCGCTGGAGACGCGCAACCTCGGCGCGCTGCGGGAGCGGCTGGCGGCGCGTTTCGAGTTGCTCGATGAGAGCGTCTTCCGGCGCGACGCCACGGTCGACGCGGCGCTGCCGCTGGGCACCATCGACGCGGAGTTCCTCGCCGCGCACGAGATGCTGCAGCCGTTCGGCGCGGGCAATCCGCAGCCGCTCTTCATGGCGCGCGACGCCGTCGTCGTCTCCGCGCGCACCTTCGCGCCGGACTGCTGCGAGCTGATTCTCGAGGACGCTACCGGCCGCGCCACGGCGGTGCTCTGGCCTTCCGCGCAGAGCCTCGCCGCGCAGCTCGTGCCGGGCTCGCGCGCCGACCTGCTGTTCCATGTCGAGCCTGATTCGTACGCTCCGACCGGCGCGCGTCTGGCCATCGTCGATGCGAGAGACAGCGGGCGGGAGTAAGCGCGCGGAACGAAACACGCTGCTCTCCTGTTCCGTCTCGAAGCGATACGCCCGCGGACGCAATCCGGTACCCTGCTCGCCGCTCGCTGCTCGCCGCTCGCTATGCAACGCACGATTCGCGTCCTCCGCGTCGCGCTCCCGGTGCTCTTCGTCGCCTTCGTGCTGCTGATCGCGATCAAATGGCAGCGCGGAAAGCCACGCCGCGACAAATCGACCACCCTCCCGGTCACTTCCACGCAGCGCCCCACCGACCGGCCGCAGGTGGAGTCGAAGAAGTTCGAGGACACGCAGACCATCGCCGGCCGCGTGGTGGCCCACATCGTGGCCGAGCGCGTGGTGGCCTTTCAGTCCGGCTGGAACACGCTGGAGAACGTCAAGCTGACCATTTACCGCCCGACCGGGCTGACCTACGAGCTGGTCTGCCCGCAGGCACAGTTCAACAGCAACACCAAGGAAGCGGACGCCAAGGGCGGCGTGCGCGTCACCTCCAGCGACAACACCGAGATCATCACCGCCGAGATCCACTTCGACGGCAACCACCTGACCAACCACATCCCGGTCTCGTTCCGCGTCGACCGCTGGACGGGCAACGCCGGCGCGCTCGACCTCGACGTTCCCGGCGAGTCGCTGCGGCTCTTCGAAAAGGTCGACGCCACCATGACGCCGGAGAATCCCGCCGACGACAAGATGATCCTCAAGGCGCAGGACGGCGTCTTCAAGCGCGCGCAGAACTACGTCGAGTTCACCCAGAACGTGGTGATGACGCGCGCCTACGACCGCCTCGACGCCGAGCGCGTCATCAGCAGCTTCACCCCCGACCGCAAGTCGATGACCAAGGTGGAGGGGTGGGGGAAGATCGTCACCATCGCCCTCGGCGCGACCGCGGGCGACGACACCGGCCGCAAGGAGATCACCTGCGACCACTTCTGGAGCGAGCTGGGCGGCGACGGCATCATCAACGCCATCAACGCCTCCGGCGCGCCCGCGCACGCGCTGCTGGCCGGCCCGCCGCAGCGCGACATCACCGCCCTCAACTTCCGCGCCGCGCTGGCCGACAAGGTGCTCCACGAGCTCCGCGCGGACGGCGGCGTGGTGATGAAGGAGCCGGCGCCGACCAACCGCGAGATGACCGCCGACCACCTCACGGTCTACTTCGACCAGGCCACGCGCCGCGCCACCACCGCCACCGCCGACGGCAACTTCAAGTACAAGGACCCGCGCAACAGCGCCTCGGCCATCCGCGCCAACTACGACATCAACAACGACAAGGTGGTGCTCAGCGCCGAGCCGGGCTTCGACCCGACGGTGATCACCGACGGCAACACGCTGAAGGCGAAGCTGATCGAGTTCTCGCCCAAGGCGCAGACCGCCAAGGCCACCGGCTCGGTCATCGCGCAGCTGGTCACCCGGCAGGGCGGCGGCGCGTCGGCCGACGCCTCGAACGTCTTCCCCACGCAGCGCCCGGTGTTCGTCAACTCGGACGCCGTCACCATGCGCCAGTCGACCAAGACCGCCATGTTCAGCGGCAACGTCCGCGCCTGGCAGGAGACGAACACGCTCTTCGCCAACGAGATGCAGGTGCAGGGAGCCGGCGACACCATCACCGCGCGCGGCAACGTCCGCACCATCCTGTTCAACACGTCAGGCAGCCCCACCGCCGAGGCGCGCAAGGTGCCGATGAAATCGCGCAGCGAGCAGCTGGTGGCGCGGAAGAACGACCGCCGCATCGACCTCTCCGGCGGGGTGCAGTTCGACGACGAGGCGCGCCAGATGACCTCGGAGAACGCCTCGATGTTCTTCGACGCCAACAAGAAGATCGACCGCGTCGAGGCCGACGGCAAGGTGGTGCTCAACGAAGCGCCGACCCAGCGCAAAGCCACCGGCGACAAGGCCACCTACCTGGTGATCAAGAAGATGGTCTACCTCCACGGCGCCCCGGCCACGGTGACGTCGCCCAGCGGCTCGTTCAGCGGGCAGAACATCTCGCTCGACCTGGTGCATAACAAGGTCGAGGTGCTCAGCCCTACCGCGCCGACGAAGGGCACTTACAAACAGTCTCCGACCCCATAGTCCTGAGCGGGGGCGGGCTTTGGGGGTGGGAGCGAAGGACCTTTGGTTCCACCGGGTCCATGTTGCTTTGTGCCCAGTCGTATCCACCGCTCGCGCTGACCGCGCCTTCGCGGACAGGGCGCGGTCAGCGCGACCGGTGGATACGACAGCGCAAGTAGGCAACATGGACCCGGTGGAACCAAAGATCCTTCGTTCCCACCCCTTCACCCACCCACACTCAGGATTCACGTAAGATCCGCTACCCAGTGCCCGACGCGAAGCCCACATTCACCGACCAGGAACGTTCCGGCGGCAGCGTGCTGCGGCTGGCGGCGGACCATCTGCTCAAGGTCTACAAGCGGCGGCGGGTGGTGCGCGACGTCTCGGTGGACATCAAGCAGGGGGAGATCGTCGGGCTGCTCGGGCCGAACGGGGCCGGGAAGACCACCACCTTCTACATGATCGTCGGCCTGGTGCGGCCGGACGGCGGGCGCGTCACCCTCGGCAGCGAGGACATCACCGACGTCCCGATGTATCTCCGCGCACAGCTCGGTATCAGCTACCTGCCGCAGGAGGCCTCGGTTTTCCGCAAGCTGACGGTCGAGGAGAACCTGCTGGCGGTCTTCGAGACGATGGATCTGCCGGCGGCGGAGCGGCAGCGAAGGACGCGTGCGCTGCTCGAGGAGTTCGGCATCACGCACATCGCGCGGAACAAGGCCTACTCGCTGTCGGGAGGAGAGCGTCGACGCGTGGAGATCGCGCGAAGCCTGGCGATCAATCCGGCATTCATCTTGCTGGATGAGCCCTTTGCAGGAATCGATCCTATCGCCGTGTTCGAAATTCAACGTATCGTGTCCCAGCTCAGGGCAAGGGGGATCGGCATTCTCATCACCGACCACAACGTACGGGAAACATTGAAGATCACCGATCGCGCCTATATCATCAAGGAAGGCGAGATTTTTCGGCAGGGCGTACCCGAAAGCCTTTCGGCCGACGCGGAGGTCAGAAGAATTTACCTCGGCGAGTCATTCAATCTCTATTGATCGCGGCCGCCCTCGAAACCTGCTGAACCGACCATGGCACTAGAACAAAAACTCCACCTCAAGCTCTCCCAGAAACTGATCATGACGCCTTCGCTGCAGCAGGCGATCAAGCTGCTGCAGTTGTCGAAGCTCGAGCTCCAGGAAGTCCTCAACCAGGAGCTCCTCGAGAACCCGCTCCTGGAGGAATCGGCCGAGGAAGCGAAGCAGGAAGAAGCCGAAGCCGAGGCGCAGGAAAAGACGCAGACCGAGGAGGAAGCGAAGGCCGCCGAGCCGCCGACGGAAAAGGAGAAGGACTCCTTCGACGAGATCGACTACGACGCCTACTTCCAGGACTACATCGAGTACGGCTACAACCCCAGAGGGATGGGGGAGGAGCACGAAGAGTTCCCCATCGAGAACACCCTGACCCGCCCTCCCAACCTCACCGACCACCTCACCTGGCAGATGAACATGAGCGACTCCTCGCCGAAGGTGAAGGAGATCGGGCAGTTCATCATCGGCAACATCGACGAGGACGGCTACCTCCGCGCCACCAACGAGGAGATCGCGGCGGCGGGGCCGTACGACCCCGAGGACGTGGCGAAGGCCGTCAAGGCCATCCAGTCGCTCGACCCCATCGGCGTCGGCGCGCGCGACCTGCGCGAGTGCCTCCTGCTGCAGCTCGACTTCCTGGAGATCGACGTCCCGCTGGTCGACACCGTCATCCGCGACCACTGGGAGATGTTCATGCAGCGGCACTTCGTCCAGCTGGCGAAGGTCCTCGGCATCGACATGAAGACCCTGGAAGGGCTGGTGGAGGTCATCAAGCACCTCGACCCCAAGCCGGGGCGGAAGTACTCGAACGAGCGCGCCATCTACGTGGAGCCCGACGTCTACATCCAGAAAGTGGGCGACGAGTACATCATCGTCCTCAACGAGGACGGCATGCCGAAGCTGCGCATCAACGGCAGCTACCGCGCCATGCTCCACTCGATGGACTCCAAGTCGGACGGGGAGACGGTCAACTACATCAAGGACAAGATCCGCTCCGCGGTCTGGCTGATCAAGTCGCTCGACCAGCGGCAGCGGACCATCTACAAAGTGGCGGAGTCGATCGTCAAGCACCAGCGCGAGTTCCTGGAGCGCGGCATCGATTTCCTCCGCCCGCTGGTGCTGCGCGACGTGGCCGACGACATCCAGATGCACGAGTCCACCGTCTCGCGCGTGGTCTCCAACAAGTACATGCACACGCCGCGCGGGCTGTTCCTGATGAAGTACTTCTTCCACAGCGGCATCGACTCCGACACCGGCGAGGACATCTCCAGCCTGACGGTGAAGAAGAAGATCCAGAGCTACATCACCGCGGAAGACCCGCGCAAGCCGCTGTCGGACTCCAAGATCATGAAGATTCTCAACGACGAGGGGATCAACATCGCCCGCCGTACCGTGGCCAAGTACCGCGACGAGCTGAACATCCCCTCGTCCACCGATCGCAAGCAAGTTTTCTAGGAGTGACCTTATGGCAACCGGCATCAGCGGCCGCAACTTCGACGTGACCCCCGACATCCGCGCCCTGATCGACAAGAAGCTGGACAAGATCGTGGGGCGCCTCTTCGACGACGTCATCGACATCCGCGTCGTCCTCCAGGTGGAGAAGTACCGCAACATCTGCGAGATCCTCATCGTCGGCAAGGAGCACGACGTGAAGTCGGTGCAGGAATCCGACGAGTCGATGCCGGACGCCATCAACCGCGCCCTCGACCACGTCAAGCGCCAGGCGCAGAAAAACCGCAAGACGCTGCGCGACCATCACCGCAAGGACGGCGCGGTGGCCAAGGAAGAGCGCGTGACCGAATGGGCCGTGCAGGTGCTCGACCCCGGCAAGCTGCGCGAGTCGGGCCGCATCGTGAAAACCAACAGCCTGCCCATCCGCCCCATGTCGATCGAGGAAGCCGCGCTGCGCCTCGACGAGTCGAAGAACGAGTTCATCGTCTTCCGCGATCTCGACAGCGACCGGGTCTCGGTGATCTACAAGCGGCGGGACAACAATCTGGGGCTGATCGCACCGGAAGTGTAGGGAGCAGGCGGCAGCGAGCAGCGAGCAGGCGGCCCGCCCTGCTGCTCGCCGCTCGCTGCAACCTGCTCGCTGTACCATAGCCCCGTGCCCCAACAACAGGAGGACTTCCTCCAGACCAACGTGCAGGCGCTGCTCTCGCCGGAGCTCGAGGAGCTGGCCCTCAAGCTGATCACCGGCGACGACGGTCTGGACCGCACCATCCTCCGCCCGCGCGTGCAGAAGCCGGGGCTGGCCTTCGCCGGCTACTACGAGTACATCAAGCCGTGGCGGGTGCAGATCATCGGCGAGTCGGAGACGAAGTACCTGCAGAGCCTCCCGCCGCGCCTGCGCGAGAAGCGCGTGCGCGACGTGACCGGCCTCGACGTCTCCTGCTTCATCGTCACCAAGGGGATCACGCCGCTGGAGGAGTTCAAGCACGAGTGCGAGAAACGCTCGGTGCCGCTCTTCTCCACCACCGCCATGTCGTCCACGGCCATCACCCGCACCACGTACTTCCTGGAAGAGACGATGGCGCCGAAGATCACCATGCACTCCGGCCTCCTCGACGTCTACGGCATCGGCGTGCTGCTCCTCGGCGACAGCGGCATCGGCAAGAGCGAGTGCGCGCTCGACCTCATCTATCGCGGGCACCGCCTGATCGCCGACGACATGGTCATCGTCAAGCGTCACCCCAACGACGTCCTCCTCGGCTACTCCAACGACCTGCTGCGCCACCACATGGAGCTGCGCGGCATCGGCATCATCGACATCAAGGATCTCTTCGGCGTCGCCTCCACCCGCGACGTGAAGCCGATCGACCTGGTGGTGCGCCTGGAGAAGTGGGTGGAAGGCACCGAGTACGACCGCCTCGGTATCGCCGGCGAGACCTTCGACCTCCTCGGCGTGTCGAAGCCGTACGTCCGCCTCCCGGTGGCCTCCGGACGCAACCTCGCGCTGCTGGTGGAGATCGCCGCGCGCAACCACCTGATGAAGCTGCAGGGCTACGACTCCGCCCGCGAGTTCACCCGCCGCATCGACGAGCAGATCGCGCGGCAAGGCGCCGCGGCTCCGCTGCCGGCGACGAATCCGTCCGAGATGGCGAGCTCTGAATTGCGGTCGATGCATACGCGGACGCGGTTTCATCCGGACGTGCTGGATCGGACTCGCCGGCAGCGTTGATTGTGGCGAATCCTGAGCGGGGGGATCCCGCGCTGCGCGCGGGATAAACTTCCCGCGATGAAAATGCCGCAATACCTCGTCATCATTACGGGCTTGAGTGGCTCCGGAAAGAGCTACGTCCAGTCCACGCTGGAGGACCTCGGCTTCTACTGCTGCGACAACCTGCCGATCGAGCTGATCGAGCCGTTCCTCGACGAGGTGGGAACGCACGAGAACGCGTCGCGCGTCGGGATCGTGGTCGACGTGCGCACGCACGATTTCGCCACCGTCTTCCCGCAGTTCTACCGCGAGCGCATCCAGAAGCGGGTGCCGAACGTCGTCCTCATCTTCCTGGAGGCGACGGACGAGGTGCTGGCGCGGCGCTACTCGGAAACGCGGAGGCCGCATCCGCTGGCGAAGGACCTGCCGATCACCGACGCGATCCGCAGCGAGCGCGCGGCGCTCACCGAGGTGAAGTCGCTGGCCAACATGGTCCTCGACACCTCGCAGTTCTCCGTCCACGAGCTGAAGGCCGAGGTGATGCGCCGCTTTCAGCTGCCGGGCGAGAAGGTGTCGATGCTGGTCACCATCATCACCTTCGGCTTCAAGTACTCCATGCCGTACAACGTCGACCTCCTCTTCGACGTCCGCTTCCTGCCGAACCCGCACTTCGTGGAAGAGCTGCGTCCCAAGATCGGCACCGACCCGGAGATCGTGGAGTACCTCCGCGCGCAGCCGGAGTACGACACCTTCTACGCCAAGCTGCTCGACTTCGTCACCTATCTGTTGCCGGAGTACCAGAAGGAGATGAAGAGCTACCTGACCATCGGCATCGGCTGCACCGGCGGGCGGCACCGCTCCGTCGCCATCGGCCAACGGCTGGCGGATGACCTGCTGTCGCGCGGGTATTCGGTGGAGATCGTTCACCGCGACTGCAAGCGGTAGAAAGAGGGAATCCTGAGCGGGGGCGGGCTTAGGGGGTGGGAGCGAAGGAACTTTGGTTCCACCGGCAGCTCGTGGCCTGTCTGCGCAGTCGTGACCACCGGTCGCGCTGACCCCGCCCCCGCTCAGGATTCGCTTATGATCGCCGTCGCAGAGGAGACAGCTTGATCGGTGCCCTCATCGTTACCCACGGACAACTAGCCAACGAACTACTGAGCGCCGCGCAGCGGATCGAGACCGAGATCGGGATCGGTGCGATCGAGGCGGTGCCGCTGGAGTGGACCGACAGCGTCGACGAGGCTCACGAGAAGATCCGCCTGGCGCTGGCGCGGCTCGGCACCGACAGCGTGATCATCTTCACCGACATGTTCGGCGGCACGCCGTCGAACATCAGCCTCTCGTTTCTGGAGAAGGACCGCGTGGAGATCGTCACCGGGGTCAACCTGCCGATGATCGTGAAGTTCGCCACCATGCAGCGCGACGCGCGCGACGTCTGCTCGCTGGCGCACGTCATCACCGAAAAGGGCTCGAAGGCGATCCGCGTCGCCTCCGACCTGCTGTCGGTGACGGTGCCGTGATCACCAAAGACATCGAGATCGTGAACAAGCTCGGGCTGCATGCCCGCGCCGCGGCCAAGCTCGTCCACACCGCGGCGCGCTTCAAGAGCGGCATCAAGATCCGCAAGGGCGACGAGGAAGTCGACGGCAAGTCGATCCTCGGCATCCTCCTGCTCGCCGCCGGCCGCGGCTCGGTCATCACCGTCCGCGCCGAGGGAGAGGACGAGGCGGAGGCCATCGAGGCGATCGAGAAGCTGGTGGCGGCGCGGTTCGACGAGTCGGAGTGATTCCTCATCCAGCGTCCTTCGCCCCGCTTGCGGGGAGAAGGTGCCGCGAAGCGGCGGATGAGGGGCACTCGATGGCGGCAGGTACAATGCCCTCGATGCTCCCGCACCACGCGCGAAGCGACATCCGCACTTACAAAGGCATCGGCGTCTCGCCGGGCATCGCCATTGGGCGCGCGGTGATCGTCGAGCGGCGCGAGGCGGCGGTCTACCGCGTGCCGATCCGCGACGAAGAGGTCGAGCCGGAGGTCAACCGCTTCCGCGAGGCGCTGGAGAAGACGCAGGTGCAGCTGCGCGAGCTGGCGCAGCGCGTCAGCCGCTCCATGGGCGACGAATACGCCTCCATCTTCGAGGCGCACGCCATGATGGTCAGCGACACGTCGTTCGCCGACAAAGTGGAGCAGAAGATCGAGGAGGAGCAGGTCAACGCCGAGTGGGCGCTGGCCGAGGTGCAGGAAGAGCTGCAGGCGCGGTTCGAGAGCTTCGACGACAGCTACCTGCGCGAGCGCGTGGCGGACGTGAAGGACGTCGCGGACCGGGTGCAGACCAACTTGCAGGGAATCGCCCACCACGACCTCTCCGAGATCACGCACGACGTGGTGATCCTGGCCGACGACCTCACGCCGTCCGACACCATCCACTTCAACCGCCGCCCCATCGTCGGCTTCGCCACCGAGGCAGGGGGGCGGACCTCGCACACCTCGATCATCGCCAAGTCGCTCTTCATGCCGGCCGTCATCGGCGTGCCGCGCCTGACCAACATCATCGACAACGACGAGCTGGTCATCGTCGACGGCTACGAGGGGACGCTGCTGGTCAACCCGACGCAGGCGATGGTCGCTGAGTACCAGGCGCGCGTCATCCGCCATCACGAAGCGGAGCTGCGGCTGCTCGGCAACCGCGACCTGGTGTCGGTGACCAAGGACGAGCGGCGCATCACGCTGCAGGCGAACATCGAGCTGGTCGAAGAGCTGAAGGACGCGGTGAAGTTCGGCGCCGAGGGCATCGGCCTCTATCGCTCCGAATTCCTCTACATGTCCAAGAGCCCGCTGCTGCCGACCGAGGAGGAGCACTTCCAGCTCTATCGCGCGCTGGCGGAGTCGCTGGCGCCGCAGGCGTGCATCATCCGCACCTTCGACCTCGGCGGGAAGAAGCTGGCGCGCGAGGTGATCGGCTCGAAGGAGGACAACCCGGTGCTCGGCCTGCGCGGGCTGCGCCTCTGCATGAAGCACCGCGACATGTTCCACACGCAGCTGCGCGCGCTGCTGCGCGCCTCGGCCTTCGGCAACATCCGCATCATGTTCCCGCTCGTCAGCGGCGTGCAGGAGCTGCGGCAGGTGAAGACGCTGCTGCGCGAGATCAAGAACGAGCTCGACGCGGAAGGGCAGCCGTACAACCGCGAGCTGAAGGTCGGCATCATGATCGAGGTGCCGTCGGCCGCGGTGATCGCCGACATCCTGGCGGAGGAGGCGGACTTCTTCGCCATCGGCACGAACGACCTCATCCAGTACTCGCTGGCCATCGACCGCTCCAACGAGAACGTCAGCTACCTCTACGAGCCGCTGCACCCCGCGCTGCTGCGGCTGGTGAAGGGTGTGATCGACGCCGGCAAGCGCGCCGGCATCCCGGTCTCGATGTGCGGCGAGATGGCCTCCGACCCGATCTACGCCATCGTCCTCATCGGCCTCGGCCTGGAGATCTTCTCCATGAACCCGTCGTCGATCCCGGTGATCAAGAACGTGGTGCGCTCCGTGCGCTACAAGGATTGCCGGCGCATCGCGGAGACGGCGCTGGAGAAGCGGACCGCGCAGGAGATCGAGGAGTTCATCATCGAGAGCGTGGCCATGCGGTTTCCGGAAGGACTGGTGAACAAGGGACCATGAGCGACGAGATCTTTCAGCACCGCGACATCCGCCGTGTGCCGAAGCCGTGGGGCTACGAGCTGATTTTCGGCAAGACCGACCGCTATGTCGGGAAGATCCTCCACATCACGAAAGGGGAGAGCCTCAGCCTGCAGTACCACGAAATCAAAGAAGAGACGCTGTTTGTTGTGTCCGGCGAGCTGAAACTGACGGTCGAGTGGGACGGCGACCGCCGCGAAGTGCCGCTCAGGGCCGGCGAGGCATTTCACATCCCGCCGCGCCTGATTCACCGGATGGAAGCGGTGGTCGACACCGACGTCGCCGAGGTATCGACGCCCGAGCTGGACGACGTGGTGCGGCTCGAGGATCGCTACGGCCGGCAGGGAACGAAGGCGCCGTGAGTCAACTATTACTGATCGTACTGCTGCTCCTCGGCGACGACTCGCCGCTGGTGAAGGCGGCCAAGGCCAACGGCGGCGGCAAGAAGCCAATGCCGAAGAAGCCGATCACCAACTCGGACGTGAAAAAGTCGACCGGCAAGATCACCGAGAAGCCTGATGTAGGACCGGCTTCAGCCGGTCAGGGACGGGCTGAAGCCCGTCCTACACCTGACTCGCTGGCGGCTCACGAAGCAAAGAAGAAAGCTCTCGCCGCGGCGCAGAAGACGGTGACCGAGAAAGAAGCCGGCGTCGCCGACCTGGAGAAAGAGCTGCGCCGCATCGAGCAGTCGTACTACGAGGCGAGCGACCCCAACATCCGCGACCGCGACATCGCGCCGCGCTTCGACCAGACCAAGAAGCACCTCGACGCCGCGCGCGTCGAGCTGGCCAACGCACGCGACGCGCTCGCGGCGCTCCTCCCCAAACCCCAATGACCAAGACCTTCTTCATCGAAACCTGGGGCTGTCAGATGAACGATCTCGACAGCCAGCGCCTCAGCGGCAATCTCAAGCTGCGCGGCTACCGCCGCGTCGACGACCAGTCGCAGGCGGACCTCATCCTCCTCAACACCTGTTCCATCCGCGACAAGTCGGAGCAGAAAGTCTTCTCCTACCTCGGCCGCCTGCGCGAGCTGAAGACGCAGCGCGACGACCTGCGCATCGGGGTCTGCGGCTGCGTGGCGCAGCAGGAAGGGGAGGCCATCCGCGAGCGCGCGCCGTGGGTCGACTTCGTCATGGGGCCGGGCAACGTCGGCTATCTCGACGAGATGCTCGACGGCCGCCGCGCGGTCGCCGTCGATTTTCCCGACGATCGCCACTACGACTACCTCACCATCGACCGCCCCTCGGCCACCAAGGCGCAGGTGACGATCATCGAGGGCTGCAACAAGAACTGCACCTTCTGCATCGTGCCGACCACGCGCGGGCGGGAGGTGTCGCGGCCGTTCGATGACGTGCTCCGCGAGGTGCGCGCCGCGGTGGAGACGGGGAGGGTGGAGATCGAGCTGCTGGGACAGACAGTCAACGCCTACCGTTGCCCGACGAGCGGGCGCGACTTCGGCGCGCTGCTCGCCGCCGTGGCGGAGATCGCCGGCGTGGCGCGGCTGCGCTTCATGACCTCGCATCCCGCCGAGGTGAATGACTCGATGATCGCGGCAATGCGCGACCACGCCAACATCTCGCGCTACCTCCACCTGCCGGTGCAGTCGGGATCGTCGAAGATCCTCCGCCGCATGAAGCGTCTCTACACGCGCGAGCGCTACCTGGAGACGATCGCGCGGATCCGCGCCGCGATCCCGGAGATCCACTTCTCCACGGACATGATCGTCGGCTTCCCCGGCGAGACGGAGGAGGATTTCGCGCAGTCGCTGTCCCTCATCGAGGAGGTGCGCTACGGCTCGATGTTCGCCTTCAAGTACTCGCCGCGTCCCGGCACGCCGTCGCTCAAGCTCGGCGACGCGGTCGACGACGCGATGGCCTCGGAGCGGCTGAACCGCCTCTTCGCCGTGCACGAGCGGATCAAGCACGAGCAGCTCGAGGCCTATCGCGGCCGCGTGCTCGACGTGCTGGTGGAGGGTCCGAGCAAGCACGATCCGTCGATGTTCGCGGGGCGCACCGACGACAACCACGTCGTCAATTTCACCGCCGGCCGGGCCGCCGCGCCGGGGAGTATGCTTGGCGTGCGCATCGATGCGGCGCAACACCACACGCTGCGCGGGGAGGCCCTGGCATGACGCAGCTGATCCCGATGTCCATCAAGGGCTTGATGCTCGACCCGGTATCGAACTCGCCGATCGTGGTGCTCAAGGACGACGCCGAGAAGTTCTTCCTCCCCATCTGGGTCGGCATCTTCGAAGCGAACGCCATCGCCCTGCAGCTGGAGAACGTCAGCACGCCGCGCCCGATGACGCACGACCTGCTCCGCAACATGATCTCCGAGCTCGACGCGCGCGTGACGCGCGTGGTCATCAACGACCTGCGGGACTCGACCTTCTTCGCCCAGATCCGCGTCATCACCGGCGAGCGGACCCTGGAGCTCGACGCCCGCCCCAGCGACGCCATCGCCCTGGCCCTGCGTGCCGACGCGCCGATCTACGTCGCGCAGTCGGTGCTGGACCAGGCGCAGACCATCTCGCCCGACTCCGAGGATCAGGAGGAGAAGGCGAAGAAGTGGTTCGATCAGCTGGATAACGACGAATTGGGGAAATGGAAGATGTGATGAGGTCCTGCGTGCTGTGTCCTGCGTCCTGCGAGCTCAATCGGACGCAGGACGCAGGACACAGCACGCAGGACTACCTGTAGAATCCAGTTCGGTTCAATGATCATCACCGTTGCCAACCAAAAAGGCGGAGTCGGAAAGACTACGACCGCCATCAACCTCTCCGCGGCGGTCGCCAACAAAGGCTTCAAGACCCTCCTCATCGACCTCGATCCGCAGGCGAACTCGACCATGTCGTACGTCGACCCGCGCTCGGTGACGCGCTCGATGTTCGACGTCATGGTCAGCGAGGAGATGCCGTTCAAGGACGTCATCATTCCCACGCAGGTGCCGAACCTCTTCGTGGCGCCGTCGAAGATCGCGCTGGCCAAGCTGGAGTCGAAGCTGATCGGCGAACTGGACGGCCCCTTCCGCCTGAAGGACAAGATGAAGGAGGCGTCGACCGAGTACGACTACATCTTCATCGACACGCCGCCGACCCTGGGGATGATCACCGTCAACGCGCTGGTGGCGTCCACGCACGTGCTGGTGCCGATCCAGTCGTCGTACTTTGCGCTGGAGGGAACCGACGACCTGCTGGAGACGATCGAGAAGATCAAGGCGCGGCCGAACCCGAACCTGCAGCTCCTCGGCGTGGTGATCACCATGCACGACCGCCGTACCACGCTGGCCCGCGACATCCACGAGCAGATCGGCCAGGTCTTCGGCGAGCGGCTCTTCAACACTATCATCACCAAGTCGATCCGCCTCGAGGAGAGTCCGGCGTACAAGGAGTCGATCTTCACCTTCGCGCCGAAATCGAGCGGGGCGATGGAGTACTACTCGCTGTCCGAAGAAATCCTGTCGAGGGTCTGATGACGATGAAACGCGGCTTGCCCGAACGCAAGGCCATGCGCCACGACGCACACTTCGTGGAAGAGCTGACGCGCCGCTCCGGGCGCCACATCGGCTCCATGATCCCGCTCGACTTCATCGAGCCGAACGCCGAGCAGCCGCGCACCAGCCTCGGCAACATCGAGGAGCTGGCGGCCTCGATCCGCGAGAAGGGCGTGCTGGAGCCGATCCTGGTGCGCGGCATCGGGCCGAATCGCTACCAGATCATCTCCGGCGAGCGCCGTTTCCGCGCCGCCACGCTGGCCGGCCTCGACGAGATCCCGGCCATCGAGCACGACGTCGACGACCGCGAGACGCTCGAGATCGCGCTGATCGAGAACATCCAGCGCAAGGACCTCACCCCGTTCGAGGAGTCGGAAGGCTTCGCCGCGCTGCAGGAGAAGTTCGGCTACACGCACGACAAGATCGCGCAGGTGGTGGGGAAGTCGCGCACCACCATCACCGAGACGCTGCTGCTCAACGACATCCCCGACCGCATCCGCGCCATGTGCCGCGAGACGGGCATCGCCAACAAGTCGGTGCTGGTGCAGATCGCCCGCGCCGGCGAGGAAGAGGCGATGGAGCAGCTGGTCCGCCGCTTCGCCGCCGGCGAGACCACCCGCGAAGAAGTGCGCCGCGAAGCCGCGCCGAAAAAGGCAGGACGCCCGAAGAACTTCGTCTGGCAGGTGAGGGACAAGTCGCTCCCGTTCACGTTCGCGCTGAACTTCAGGAAGGCGAACGTGGAGAAGGCGGAGATCGTCGACGCGCTGCGCGAATTGCTGAAGCGGCTGGAGAGCGACGAGGTTGCGGAGTAGCGAGGTTGCGGGGTCTCGCGGCGCCAAAGGCCGGTTGATCGAGTGCGACGACGCGGTTTCGGAGTAGCGAGGTTGCGGGGTCTCGCAGCGCCAAAGGCCGGTTGATCGAGTGCGGTGCTCGCGCCCAAGCCCTTGGCGCTGCGAGACCCCGAGACCTCGCTACTCCGCGACCTCGAACCACGAGACCCCGCAACCTCACCTGTGCTATCCTCCGCGGCCAACATGAACCGCGTCACGTTCGCAATGGGCCGAATGATGATGCGCCGCCCGGGCGCGGTCGCGTAGCTACGCCTACGTCTCGCTGACCCGGGTCCCTCCGCTTTCCCCTCACACGAAACCTTTCTGTACACACACGAACTTCTGGAGGGAAGTCATGAGCTACCGTTTCGATACGCTCGCCATCCACGCGGGCCAACCCGACGATCCGACCACCGGCGCCGTCACCACGCCGATCTACCAGACGTCGACCTTTCACCAGTCCGAGCCGGGCGTGGACAAGGGCTTCTGCTACGCCCGCACCGGCCACCCGACCCGCCGCGCGCTCGAGGACTGCCTGGCCGCGCTGGAAGGGGCGCGCTACGGCCTGGCCTTCGCCAGCGGCATGTCCGCCATCCACAACGTGCTGTCGATCCTGCGCGCCGGCGACCACGTCGTCTCCACGCAGGACCTCTACGGCGGCGCCTGGCGCATCTTCACCAAGCTCTTCGCCAAGTTCGGCGTCGACTTCACGTTCGTCGACAGCAGCGACGTGGCCAGCGTCCGCGGCGCCTTCCGGCCGGAGACCAAGCTGCTCTGGCTGGAGACGCCGTCCAATCCGCTGCTGAAGACCACCGACATCGCCGCCTGCGCCGCCGTGGCCCGCGCCGCCGGAATCCGCACCGTGGTCGACAACACCTTCGCCACGCCGGTGCTGCAGCAGCCGCTGGCCCTCGGCGCCGACATCGTCGTCCATTCGACGACCAAGTACATCAACGGCCACAGCGACACGCTCGGCGGCGCGGTCATCACCGACGACGAGGCGCTCTGGGCCGAGCTGAAGTTCTTCCAGAATGCCGTCGGCTCCGTACCGGGGCCGCAGGACTGTTTCCTGATCCTGCGCGGCGTGAAGACGCTGCCGCTGCGGATGGCCAAGCACTGCGAGAACGCGGCGCGCGTGGTCGACTACCTGCGCGGCCACGAGCTCGTGGCGCGCGTGCACTATCCCGGCTTCGGCGCCATCGTCTCGTTCGAGATCGACTCGTCGGTCGAGGAAACCATCGCCTTCACGCGCGCGCTGCGCCTCTGGACCCTCGCCGAAAGCCTCGGCAGCGTGAAGAGCCTCTTCTGCCATCCGCCGACGATGACGCATGCGTCGGTGGAGCCCGAGGTGCGGCGGCGGGTGGGAATCGCGGACGGGTTGATCCGGCTGTCGGTGGGGCTGGAGGACGTCCGCGACCTGGTCGACGACCTGGAGCAGGCCTTGGCGAGTGTTCCCAGGAGGCTGGCATGCGCCGGGTGAACATCGGACTCCTCGGCTGCGGCACGGTCGGCGGCGGCTTCGTCGAGCTGCTGGGTCGCGAACGCGAGCGCATCCGCGCGCGTGACGGCGTCGACCTGCAGATCCGCCGGATCCTGGTGCGCGATCCGGACAAGCGCCGGCCGCACGTCAATCCGGCGCTGCTGACCACCTCAGCGCTCGATGTGCTCGACTGTGACTCGACTGGGGGCTGCGACCTCATCGTCGAGCTGGTCGGCGGCGTCCACTGCGCCGGCGCGTACGTGCGGCGCGCCATCGACAACGGCCGCCACGTCGTCACGGCGAACAAGGCGCTGTTGGCCGACAGCGGCCGCGAATTGTTCGCCGCCGCGGCGAAGCAGCGCGTCAGCATCGGATTCGAGGCCAGCGTCTGCGGCGCGATTCCGATCGTCCGCTCGCTGGCGCGCGGGTTGGCCGGCGACCGCGTCCGCGAGATCACCGGCATCCTGAACGGAACGTGCAACTACATCCTGACGCGAATGGAGCAGGACGACCTGGAGTTCGGCGACGCGCTGCGGCTGGCGCAGCAGCGCGGGTTCGCCGAGGCCGATCCGGCGCTGGATGTGAGCGGGCAGGATGCGATGCAGAAATTGACGATCCTGGCGGAGATTGCGATCGGACGGGTTGAGAACCCGTCCCACATGCGGGTGCACGGGATCGAGGACGTGACGCGGGACGAGATCGAGCAGGCCCGGGCGCGGCGTTGCGTGGTACGCCACGTGGCGAGCGCGCGCCGGGTGCCGGGCGGCGTCGAGCTGCGCGTGGAGCGGCGGGAACTGCCGGAGTTTCATCCGCTGGCCGCGGTGCGCGACGAGAACAACGCGGTCATGTTGCGGGCGCGGGCGGCAGGCGACATGCTATTCGTGGGAAAGGGAGCCGGCTCGATGCCGACGGCCTCGGCTGTGTTGGCAGACGTCATCGATATCGCACTTAATACCATGGGTAATTTAACATAATCACTCTTATAAGACTCTGCGGAAACCGTAGAATCCTCCGCCTGACATGAAGATCCTGACTCGCTACGTCTTCAAGGAGATGCTCGGGCCGACCACCCTCGGCTTCGGCTTCTACACCTTCATCATCCTGATGAAGAACCTCTTCGACGTCGCCGGCATGATCATCCGCCGCTCGCTTCCGGCGTCGACCGTGGCGCGGCTGCTCTACCTCTCGTTGCCGCACATCATCGTCCTGACCATCCCGATGTCGCTGCTGTTCGGCATCCTCATCGCCATCGGCCGCCTCTCGTCCGACTCCGAGATCATCGCCATGCGGGCCTCGGGCGTCTCCGCGCGCACCATCTACCGGCCGGTCTTCCTCTTCAGCTTCGTCGTCTTCCTCTTCAACCTCTACCTGATGAACGTCGTCCTGCCGCGCGGCAACACCGAGCTCCACAGCCTGCAGGCCGAGATCTACACCTCGGGCATCGAACGCGAGCTGAAACCGCGCGTCTTCTACGACGAGTACGAGAACCTGATGATCTTCGTCGACGACGTCGATCCGCGCACCGGCCAGTGGAAAGGCGTCTTCGTCGCCGACAGCCGCACCGACGACGGCTCGCCGCCGCTGACCTCGCCGCAGGCGGTGCGTGAGTCCCGCGCCGACGACAGCGCCGTGCCGTTCGGCACCCGCGGCGGCCAGCGGATCGTGGTGGCGCAGAGCGGCAATCTCTCGATCGTCAATCCCGGCAAGCAGATCTGGCTGAACCTGCGAAAGGCGGAAAACCACATCTGGGATCCCCGGAAGCCCGACCGTTACGGCCGCAACCGCAACGACCTCCAGCGGATGCGCCTGCCGAGCCGCGACCTGACCGGCGGCGTCGACCCGTCACTGCGCTACATCCGCTCCTTCCGCGAAATGGGCCTGCGCGAGCTGGTCGAGCAGGCCCGCATGCTTCGAAAGACAGCCGACCGCGAGGCCTATTGGGCCGCTAAAGTACAGATCCACAAGATCTTCTCGATCCCGTTCGCGTGCCTGGTGTTCGGCGTCCTCGGCCTGCCGCTGGGCATCACCAACCGCCGCGGCGGCAAAAGCTCAGGTTTTTCTTTAAGTATCGGGATCATCCTCGTCTACTACGTGATGATCAACAACGGCGAGCACCTGGCGGCCACCGGCAAGCTCAGCCCGGCGATCGCCATGTGGTTGCCCAACGTCATTCTGCTGGCGATCGGCATCTACCTGATGAACCGCGTCAACCGCGACGCAGGCGCGCAGCGCTCCGACACCGGCATGTGGCGCCGGCTCCTGCAGAAGATCCCGTCGCGCAGGCGGCAGGCAGTCGCCGCCATGACCGCGCAGCAGGTGATCGAGGAGCCGATGCTCAAGCGGCTCGACATCACCTTCCCGAACATCCTCGACCGCTACATCCTCCGCGAGTTCCTCAAGGTGCTGGTGCTGGTGCTGGTCTCCACCGCGGCGCTCTTCGTCATCGTCGACTACACCGACCTGAGCGGCGACATCCGCGGCAACCACATCCCCTTCCACACCGTCTTCGCCTACTACCGCTTCACCATCTTCCAGATCCTGAACTGGACGCTGCCGATCTCGGTGCTGGTGGCGACGCTGGTGACCTTCGGGCTGCTGTCGAAGAGCAACGAGGTGACGGCGTTCAAGTCGAGCGGGATGTCGCTCTTCCGCGTGGCGCTGCCGGTATTGGCCATCGCCACGGTGATCTGCATCCTCGCCTACCTGATGCTCGACTACGTGCTGCCCTACTCGAACCAGCGCGTCGACCAGCTGCGCAACCGCATCAAGGGAAAAAAGGCGGTCGCCACGCAGAACCAGCAGAAGCTCTGGTTCCTCGGCAAGGGGCGCTACATCATCAATTTCCTCTCCTACGACCGAAACACGAAGCAGCTGTCGCAGGTGCAGGTCTTCGAGTTCCACCCGGGCGAGTTCCGTCTGACGCGGCGTGTCTACGCCGACCGCGCGCGGTGGGACGGCGAGGGCTGGGTGTTCGAGCACGGCTGGATGCGCTCGTTCGCCGACAACAACACCTCGACGTACTCGCTCATCACGCGGCCGCTGCGGCTCTTCTATCCCGAGCGCCCCGAGGATTTCGCCACCGAGGTGAAGTCGCCGGATCAGATGACGTTTGCGCAGCTGCGGCGGTACATCGAGACCATCCGGCGCTCGGGCTACGCGGCGGAAGAGCTGACGGTCAAGCTGTATCAGAAGACGTCGTGGCCGTTCATCAGCCTGGTGATGGCGCTGATCGCGTTGCCGTTCGCCTTCCGCATCGGCAAGCGCGGCGCGCTGTACGGCGTCGGCATCGCGCTGGTCCTCGGCATCTTCTACTGGATGGTCTACGCGGTCTTCACCAAGTTCGGGGAGGTCGGAAACCTCCCGCCGCCGCTGGCCGCCTGGAGCGCGAACATCCTCTTCGCCATCGCGGCGCTCTACATGTTCCTGCGCGTGGAGACCTAGTGCGGCGGCCCCTCACCCGGCCTTCGGCCACCCTCTCCCCGCAAGCGGGGCGAGGGGCACTGGCCATGGACTAGCTCAGAACCACTCGAACTTGCGGCGGGCGGTGAGCGGCGCGTCGACCTGCACCTGCGTGGTGGCGAAGCCGGAGCCGCGCGTGACGGCATCGGAGGCGCCGACGGCGATCACGTTGCGCCCGCGCTCGAGGACGAGCTGCACGGTGCAGAGCGCCGTCAGGCACTCCGCGTGGCGCACCTCGGACAACTCCCCTTTCGGGCTGGCCACGGCGAACGACAGGCGCACCGGAGCGGTGGTTTCCGGCAGCCGGACGTTCAGCGCCATGCGGCAGGTCTGCGACTCGCACGAGATCGTGCCGGTGCTGACCGTGACGTCGAAGTCGCTGCGCGCCTCGGAGGCGAACAGATTCGCCAGCACCTGCGCGTCGACGTTGGTGGGAATCGTTGCGCCGCGCGCGCGGCGGAGCCGCAGCGGCGCGTACTGCCGTTCGACCGAGGGGGCGTTCAGGCTCTTTTCGTCGGTCGGCTGGCTGGGCGTCGTGCCCGGCGCCGCGTACGCCATCGTCGCCAGTAAACCGATGCACGGAATGAGCGCCCTGAGTCGCATCCGCTGAACCTCCCTTTGTGGTCGAACTGCAACAGGGTACCCGAAAGCTGCGTACACTGCCACATGGCTATCGTCCTGAATCGAGGGGAGTTCTTCGGCCGGGTGGTCACCGCCGCGGGCACCGAGCAGATCCGGGTGGCGGTGCGGGCACTTGATCCGCTGGCCCACCCGTTATCCTGAGCCTTCCCCGTCATCCTGAAGCGTAGCGAAGGATCTCCGGATGCGCCGGCGGAGATCCTTGGCGTGGCGCGTCACACCGCGCCGACGATCTCCTCGCTCAGCCCCTTCCACTTGCGGAGGTACTCGCGCCGGTCGCTGTTGTACTTCGCCACCAGCTGGTTGTACTCGTCCATCCTCCCCTGCCGCTCGTACAGCGTCTTCGGATGGAGGTAGTCGGCGTCGTCGAGCCCCGGCACTTCGGTGGCGACGAGGTAGCCGAAATCGGGGTCGCGCTCCCACTTGATGGTCCCCTCGGCGATGGCCTTCACGATGGCCGACGAGTGCTGGATGCGCACCTTCTTCGAGCGCTCGTCCTTCTCGTCGCCGCCGATGCGGCCGGTGTTCATCAGGTAGACGTCCATCGGGCTGTTCTTCATCAGCTCGAGCATCCGGTTGCCCTGGAAGGCGTGCTGCAGCGGGAAGAAGGGATTGGTGCCCGGCACGCGCAGCGACTTGCCCGCCTCGGCGGCGCCGCCCGCGCTGGTGCCCTTCGTCTCGCCGAGCATGAAGTAGGCGGCGGCCTGCGCGCCTTCGAGCTTGACCACCGCGGGGATGATGTTCTCGTTGCGGTTGAGGATGAGGAGGAAGTCGACCTTCTTCACCTCGCGCGCGTCGGCGGCGCCGGCGATGTCCTGCATCCGGATGACCGCGCGTCCGTTCTGCGTGTACGACGTGTCGAAGTAGTCGATCTTGCCGCTGTCGTCCTGCGAGACGTTCTCCAGGTAGGCGTGCGGCGAGGCGCAGGCGGCGAAGATGGTCGGCTCGTCGTTGGCGTTGAGGCCGAAGGTCTTGGCGAAGCAGCCGTTCTCGGTGGCGTACACCTTCCCGCCCGGCATCAGCGCGCAGAAGTCGTCCTGCACCGGCGAGGAGTTGTTCTGCTTGGTGAAGGTGGTGGTCGTCTTGCCGGTCCCCGAGAGGCCGACGATCAGGCCGACGCGGTTCTCGCTGCCGACCGGAATCACCTTACAGCCCGCGTGGAGCGCCAGGCCGCCGCGCTCGTAGACGAGCTTGTTCCACATCCGCAGCCCGCCCTTCTTCGACTCGCCGAAGTAGTCCGAGTGGAAGACGCGGGTGATGTAGTTCTCGAGGTCGACCGCGATCAGCCGCTCCTCGGGATAGCCCTCGGCCTTGAGGTTCGGCGTGTAGATGACGGTCAGCTTCGGCTCGAAGTGCTCCAGCTCCTCCGGCGTGGCCGGGTAGTAGAGGTGCTGCTGCATGCCGGCGATGTTGGCGTTGGCCTTCTCGATGATCAGGCGCGTCGGGACGCGGAACTCCGGATCGTTGCCGATGTAGCCCTCGACCACCACCATGTCGCGGGTACGGATGTAGTCGTCCTGCAGCTTCGCCATCCGGTCGTACTCGGCGCGCTTGATGGTCTGGTCGGAGTGATTCTCCGGCGCGTCGGTGGCGATGAAGGTGGACAGCTTGGAGCGCGAGACGACGCGCGTGGCGACGTTGACGTTGCCGAACTCCGTCTTCCGGCAGTTGGGCATCTCCTCGGCGAAGCGGCGCATCTCCGCCGGCGAGGGATTCCAGACCACCGACTTCGGCTCGACCGGCAGGCTCTTCGACGGCTTGGTTCGGGCGCTCCGTTTCGCTTCCGCCGCGGGCTGGGCGGTGGGCAGAGTTTCGGTCATGAGATCGGTCCTCGCTTGTGGTTTTTGTCTTTTTGGGTTGCAGCCGGACGCAAGGATTGCGCCGAAAATCGAGGGCGGGATTGTACACAGAACTACAATGTCGCCGCCATGCCTGACCTCGGCGCCCTCACTCTCGAAGCCCTACGCAACCGCGTCTGCCGCGTCTTCCCCGCCCAGATCCGGGCCGCGGTCGACGCGCTCGACGACGGCCAGCTCTGGTGGCGCCCGAACGAGACCTCGAACTCGATCGGCAACCTCATCCTCCACCTCAGCGGCTCGCTGAACCACTACCTCAACCGCAACATGGGCGGTCTCGATTACACCCGCGACCGCGACGCCGAGTTCGCCGAGCGCCGGCAGATCCCGCGCGCCGAACTGATGGCCACCTTCGACGCCATGGTGGCCAACGCGGAGAAGACCTTCGACGGCCTGACGCCGGAGCGCCTGCCGCAGCAGGCCACCGAGCCGAGGCAGTACAAGTCGATGGTCGAGGAGCTGATCGGCATCGCCGCGCACGTCGCCAACCACGCGGGCCAGATCGTCTGGATCGCCAAGATGCTGAAGGACGGCTCGATGGACGAGGTCTGGATGCGGACGCACAAGCGCCTCGGCGGCTGGAGCGCCGCGGAGTGATCGCGCTGCTGCTCGCCGCCGCCCTGGCCTCGGACGGGTTGAGAACCGGTCCCAAATACGAGGTCTACGCGATCAGCTACGCCGTCATCCCCGACTTTCCCGTCGCCGGGCTGATCGAAGGGGCGGAGAAAGACCGCAAGCTCGACATCCAGATGATGGTCTGGCTGATCCGCGGCGGCGGGCGGAACATCGTCGTCGACTCCGGCTTCTACCGCCCGCAGTTCTTCAAGAGCTGGACGGTGCGCGACTTCCTCCGCCCCGACGAGGCGGTGGCGCTCGCCGGCGTGAAGCCCGAGGACGTCACCGACGTGATCCTGACGCACGCGCACTGGGACCACGCCGACGGCGCGGACCTCTTCCCGAAGGCGAAGGTCTGGATCCAGAAGGAGGAGTACGTCTACTACACCGCCACCGCCTGGCAGGAGTACGGAAAGCACGGCGGCATCGACCCCGAGGATCTGGCGGCGCTGCTGGCGATGAACACCGCTGGGCGGCTGGCGCTGGTCAACGGCGAAGCGGAGATCTTCCCCGGCGTGCAGCTGCACATCGGTGGGCGGCACACCTACGCCTCGCAGTACGTGAGCGTTCCCACCCGCTCCGGCATCGTCGTCCTCGCCTCGGACAACGCCTATCTCTACGAGAACTTCGAGAAGCACGTCCCGATCGCGCAGACGTTCGATCCCGTATCGAACCTGAAGGCGCAGGACAGGATGAAAGCCCTCGCCGGCGCGAAAGGGCGGATCGTGCCGGGCCATGACCCGGCGGTGATGACGCGCTTCCCGAAAGTGGCCGAGCGCGTGGTGCGCGTCGACTGATGCGAGTCGCGATCGTCGGCGTCGGCGGCGTGGGCGGCTACTTCGGCGGCAAGCTGGCCAAGGCCGGCATCGACGTCGTCTTCATCGCCCGCGGCGCAACGCTGGAGGCGCTCCGCGCGCGCGGGCTGCGCGTCGACAGCATCGACGGCGACTTCGCGGTCGAGAACGTGCACGCCACGGACGATCCCGCGAACGCCGGCACCGTCGACGCCATCCTCTTCGCCGTCAAGGCGTGGCAGATCCCCGAGGCGGCGGAGCGCGCGCGGCCGCTGGCCGACGTGAACACCATCGTCGTCCCGCTGGAGAACGGCCTGGAAGCGCCCGAGCAGCTCGCCGCGGTCTTCGGCCGCGAGCGCGTCCTCGGCGGGTTGTGCGGCATCGTCGCCTTCATCGTCGAGCCGGGCCACATCCGCCACGCCGGCGCCGAGCCGTTCGTCATGTTCGGCGAGCTGGATGGCGGCCCGAGCGAGCGCGAACAGCGCCTGCGCGACGCCTTCGTTCGCGCCAGCGTGAAGGCGGATGCGCCCAAGGACATCCAGCACGCCCTCTGGTCGAAGTTCCTCTTCATCACGCCGATGAGCGCCATCGGCGCCATCACCCGCGTGCCGATCGGCACCTGGCGCGCCATGCCGGAGACGCGCGAGCTGGCGGTGCGCGCCATGCGCGAGATCATCGCCGTCGGCGCCGCGCGCGGCGTCGACCTCGGCGATGACGCCGTCGAGCGCACCCTCGCCCGCTACGACGGCCTGCCGGCCGACGCCACCTCCTCGCTGCAGCGCGACGTCATGGAAGGCAAGCCGTCGGAGCTCGACGCGCAGCTCGGCGCCGTGGCACGCATGGCGCGCGCCGCCGCGATCACCACGCCGGTCTGCGACCTGCTGCTCGCGCTGCTGCTGCCGCAGGAAGCGCGGGCGCGCGGCAAATAGGGAGCGCCGGCGTCCCGCCGGCTGGCCAGGCGCCGTCCTGGCGCCATGCTGTCGGCGGCGAGACGCCGCCGGTCCAGCCGCCGAGACGGCGGCGCTCCGTCACACTCTGATAGCATCGAAACTCGATGGTCCACCCCTCCCTCGCCGAGGCAAAACGCGTCCTGGAAGTCGAAGCGGCGGCCATCCTCGGCCTCGTCGAGCACCTCGACGACACCTTCGTCGACGTCGTGGAGCTGATCAACGGCTGCGCGGGCCGCGTGGTGACCATGGGCCTCGGCAAGTCGGGCATCATCTGCAAGAAGATCAGCGCCACGCTGGCGTCGACCGGCACGCCGTCGTTCTTCCTCCATCCGGCCGAGGCCATCCACGGCGACCTCGGCGTCATCGTCCGCGGCGACGTCATCCTCGCCGTCTCCAACTCCGGCGAGACCGAGGAGCTGGTGCGGCTGCTGCCGAGCGTCAAACGGATCGGCGCGGAGATCGTGGCCATCACCGGCAATCCCGCCTCGAGCCTGGCAAAGGGCGCCGACTACCACCTGAGCGCCGCCATCTCGAAGGAAGCCTGCCCGCTAGGGCTCGCGCCGACCGCCTCCACCACCGCAACGCTGGCTCTGGGCGACGCGCTGGCGATGGCCCTGCTCCTGCGCAAGGGCTTCAAGGAAGAGGACTTCGCGTTCCTGCATCCGGGCGGGAAGCTCGGCAAGCGCTTCCTGCGCGTGCGCGACCTGATGCACGCCGGCGAGCAGGTGCCGGTCGTCCGCGCCGATACGCCGATGAACGACGTGATCTACGAGATGTCGAAGAAAGGCTTCGGCATCACCGCCGTCGTTTCCGACGACGGCACGCTCGAGGGTGTCATCTCCGACGGCGACCTGCGCCGCATCCTGCAGCAGGACGAGCAGATCCTGCGCAAGCGCGCCCGCGACTGCATGAAAGGCGACCCCGTCACCATCGACGCCGGCGAGCTCGCCTCCGCCGCACTGCAGATCATGGAAGAGCGCAAGATCACCTCGCTCTTCAGCGTCGACGGATCGCGCCGGGTCGAAGGTATCATTCACCTCCACGATCTCTGGGGGCTGGAACTTTTCTGATGGATCAATCGAATGTGGTGCTGCGGTACCGCGACGGCCGCACCGAGCGGGTGCCGCTCGGCGAGATCAACGCCGAGCACAAGAGCGTCGCCGTGACGCGCGATGGCGAGCAGGCCGAGGTGTCCTTCGCGGAGCTGAAGGCGATCTTCTTCCCGCGCCTCAACCCCGACGACGAGGAGGACACCGCCACCGGCAGCACGATCTCCGTGGAGTTCGCCGACGGCGAGGTCATCCGTGGCGTGGCGCACTACAACCCCGAGCGCAACGGCTTCTTTCTTTTTCCCCACGATCGGAGCAAAAACGACCGCATCTTTGTTGTCAACTCGGCGATCGTTTCGATCGAGGTGGAGAAACTTTGAAGCCATTCCTGCTGCTGACGATCCTTCTCGCTACGACAGTCGACGCGGCGGAGCTCGACCGCGCCGCCGCCGCGCTGGCCGGCACCGAGGCCAGCTTCACCCAGAGCTTCACGCCGAAAGGATTCAAATCGGCGCAGGTGGAGAGCGGCACGGTCGTCTTCGGGACCCTGCCGATGATGCGCTGGAGCTACGCGCGCCCCGAGGAGAAGCTGTTCGTGTTCGACGGCAACCGCTCGTGGTTCTACGTCTCCGGCGACAAGCAGGTGACGGTGACCAACCTCGACGCCGGACGCCGCGCGGAGCTGCCGTTCCTGGTGATCGGCGACCCGGCGGCGCGCGAGAAGAACTTCGTGGTCCGCGAGTCGAGCCGTGGCGGCGCCGTGGTGGTCACCCTGCAGCCGCGCTCCGCGGCGGCGATGATCCGCAGCGTCTCGGTGACCATCGCCCCGGCCACGCACCTCATCCAGCGCGTCGATTACACCGACCGCGAAGGCAACCAGACCAGCTTCGCCCTCAGCGGCATCCGGAAGCGTTCCCTGACCAACGACCTGTTCAAGTTCACGCCGCCCGCCGGCGTGCAAGTGGTGGAGCAATAACGTGGCGCAAGAGTTTTCGTTCGACGTCGTATCCAAGACCAACATGCAGGAAGTGGCCAACGCCATCCAGCAGGCCCAGAAGGAGCTGGCGCAGCGCTTCGACTTCAAGGGCAGCAAGAGCTCGATCGAGCTGGCGGCCGAGGAGATCGTCCTGATGTCGGACGACGAGGGGAAGCTGCGCAGCGTGAAGGACATCGTGGAGACGAAGCTGGTCAAGCGCGGGGTGGCCCTGAAGGCGCTCGACTACGGCAAACCCGAGCAGTCGGCCGGCGGCACGGTGCGGCAGCGCGCCACCATCGTGCAGGGAATCGAGACGGAGAAGGCGAAGGCCATCGTCCGGACGATCAAGGATGCCAAACTGAAGGTGCAGGCGTCGATTCAGAGCGATCAGGTGCGCGTCACCGGCCGCAATAAGGACGACCTGCAAAAAGCAATTGCCCTGATCAAGGAAAACGACTTCGGAATCCCGCTTCAATTCACGAACTACCGTGGTTGAGACGGACCTGACCGATCGGTTAATCTTGCCTGCCGTGAGTCTTCCCAACCCTGCTGCGGTCGCCGAGCAGTCATCGCGCGTAGAGCGTCTGCTCGAGCCGATCCTGCCCAAATTGCAGTTGGTGGAAGAAGAGCTCCAGCGGAACTTCGAGTCGAAGATCCAGACCATCGGCGACGTCGGCGACCACATCCTCGGCGGCGGCGGCAAGCGCCTCCGCCCTGCCCTGCTGCTCCTCGTCTCCAAGATGCTCCGCTACGAGGGCTACCGCGACGTGGTCTACGGCGCGGTGGTGGAGTTCATCCACACCGCCACGCTGGTTCACGACGACATCATCGACGAGGCGGAGATCCGCCGCGGCCGCACCTCGATCAACTACCGCTGGGGCAACAACCTGACGGTGCTGGTCGGCGACTACATCTTCATGCACTCCATGAGCATGGCGCTGGCCGAGGGCAACCTGGAGATCCTCCGCCTGCTGTCGAACGTCACCATCCGGATGATCGAGGGCGAGATCCTCGGCCTGGAGCAGAGCGGCCGCTCCGACCTGCCGGTCGACGACTACTTCGACGTGGTCGGCCGCAAGACCGCCGCGCTCTTCGGCGCCTGCTGCCGCATTCCCGGCTATCTGACCGAGCAGCCGGAGGCCGCCGCCAGCTCGCTCTTCAACTACGGCTTCAACCTCGGCATCTGCTTCCAGCTGATCGACGACCTGCTCGACTTCACCTCCAGCACGGAAGTCCTCGGCAAACCGGCGCTGTCGGACCTGAAGGAAGGCAAGGTGACGCTGCCGCTGATCCTGGCCATGCCGCGCGCCACGCCGGCCGAGCGCGAGAAGATCGCGCGGATCTCGTCGCTGAAGTCGTTCGACGGCGTCGCCCCCGGCGAGATCCTCGACATTGTCCATAAGTACGAGACGCTGGAGCAGACGCGCGCCATCGCCCGCGACTACGCCGACCGCGCCCGCGTCGCGCTGGCGCCGTTCCCCAGCTCGCCGGCGAAAGAGACGCTGGAGATCGCGCTGGACTTCGTGCTGGAGCGGGACCGGTAAGTACGAGGTTGCGGGGTCTCGCGGTTGCGGGGTCTCGCAGCGCCAAAGGCTAGTGCTCGGTCACCGCAGGACTGCTCGCGCCTTAGCCTTTGGCGCTGCGCTACCCCGCAACCGCGAGACCTCGCAACCCCGTAGCCCGCTGCCTCGCTACGACAACATTTCCATGATCTCCGCCATGGCCGCGCGGGCGCGGACGTGGATCTGCGGCGCCTCGCTCTCGGTGGTGGTGCGGAGGACCTTGTTGTACTGCTCGATGGCGCGCAGGTAGTCCTGCAGGCAGCGGTGGTAGATCTCGCCCTTGCAGAGCTTGGCCTCGGCGTTCATCGGGTCGATCTCCAGGATCTTGTTCAGGAAGATCAACGCGGTGTCGTACTTCTGCTCCTCCAGCGCCATCTTGTAGCGGAGGCGGTAGAGGGTGACCAGCTCGTTGTTCTTGGGGGCGATCCAGACGTTGGGCAGGTAGCTGCGAATGGTGGAGATGAGATTCGCGCTGGTCGCGCCTGATGGGGCATTCGAGCGTTTGATCGGAAGCCGCTGCCGCATGACTCTCACACCCTCCCGTTGAGCTTCGACTCGAATTTGCATGTATCTTAGGTCGCGCCGGGGCAATAGTCAAGACATTGACCAATGATTCGATGACGCTGCGCGAGGCGCCCTGCTAAACTGCGCGGCGATGCGCATCGCCGTCTATCCCGGCTCGTTCGATCCGCTGACGAACGGACACCTCGACATCATCCGCCGCGCCACGCCGCATCTGTTCGACCGCCTCCTCGTCGCCGTGCTGGAGAACGAGGGGAAGGCTCCCCTCTTCACCCTCGGCGAGCGCAAAGACCTCATCTCGCGCTGCACCAGCTCCATCCCCGGCGTGGAGGTGCATTCGTTCTCCGGCCTGCTGGTCGACTTCGCCCAGCGCTTCGGCGCCACCGCGGTCATCCGCGGCATCCGCGCCGTCTCCGACTACGAGTACGAGCTGCAGATGGCGCTGATGAACCGCGAGCTGAACGCGCAGGTGGAGACGATCTTCATGCTGCCGGCCGTCGAGTACACCTACGTCTCCTCGCGGCTGGTGAAGGAAGTCTTCCGCCTCGGCGGCGACGTGGCCCGCCTGGTGCCGCCGGTGGTGCTGGAGTCGTTGAAGGCGCGGCTGCCGGTGGCCGTGGTCACGTGACGTCCCGCCTAGTGCTGGGTCGGCCCGCACGGCGCGTCGGCGCGTGAGCACGGCTCCGAGGTGCGCGCGCTCAGGTCGCGGTTCTCGGCGAAGCACCAGTCGACCAAGTCGCCGTATTTCGCCACCACGCCGGCCGGCACCGCGCTGCGGTCGAGCTGCTTGAAGTCGAAGGTGATCTCGCCGTCGTCAGCGACGGTAGCGAGCAGGTAGCCGTAGACGTCGGTCTTGGCGCGCTCGGGCGGAAAGTCCTGCGCGGTGTCGGGCAGCCGGTAGCGGACGGCGCCGGCGGTGCCGATGATGATGCCGGGAAGCACGCCGCCGTGCGCGCGCCAGTAGGGGCTGTCGTAGACGTCGCGCAGCAGGAAGTGCGAGTGGCTGGCGATGACGTAGACCTTCTTGCCGGTCTTCGTGCGCCAGTCGAGGAGCTGCCGGTAGACCGTGCTGCCGCTGTACTCGCCCGACGCCGACTCGTTCATGCTGTGGTCGCAGCCGAGCGAATGCGGCAGCGCCGCGTGCATGCCGAGGACGATCGCCTTCACCTCGGGATCGGTGGCGTCCTTGGCCAGCAGCTTGGTGATCCACGACATCTGCCCGCCGTCGAAGTCGCCCGAGGCGTTGTCGAGCGAGACGAAGTCGACGCCCCCCTGCTTCCAGCGGTAGTACGTCCGCACCATCCGGTCCTCGGGGTCGACGCGCTGCTTCTGAATGGGCGGCTGGAGGAGCCAGTCGCCGAACTGCATGACGTAGTCGCCGCGCGTCCGCATGATCGTCTCGTGGTTGCCGATGCCGAGGTAGACCGGCAGATTGCCGAACGAGCCGACCTGGTTGCGGATGAAGTCCGGCCAGGCGGCGGCGAAGTAATTGGTGATGCTGAGCGGCGTCGGCGCCACCTTGGCCATGTCCTCGTCGACCTTGTAGAGCGCGCGGAAGTCGCCGAGGTGCCAGTAGAAGGCGGCGCCGTCGGCCTTCACGCCCGCGGCGATGCCCGGCATCACCACGTCGCCGCAGTTGCGGGAGTCGCCGGCCATGGCGAACTTCCACGACTCGGCGGAGGCGGAGACGGCAAAGAAAAGCGCGAGCAGGGCAAGCTTCGTACGCATAGTACGAATCGTACTATTACTCGGCGCGGGGGTCGAGCGCGTCGCGGAAGCGGTCGCCGATGACATTGAAGGCGGCGACGGTGAGGAAGATGGCCACGCCGGGGAAGAGGGCCAGCCACCAGGCGAACTGGATGTACTCGCGGGCGGTGTTGAGGAGGCTCCCCCAGGTGGCGGTGGGCAACGGCACGCCGAAGCCGAGGAACGACAGCGCCGACTCGGTGAGGATGGCCGAGGCGACGCCGAAGCTGGCGGAGACCAGCACCGGCGCCAGCGCGTTCGGCAGGAGGTGGCGGAGCATGATGCGCGTGTCGCGCGCGCCGCTGGCCCGCGCCGCCTGCGCGAACTCCATCTCCCGCAGGCGGAGGAACTCGCCGCGCATGAAGCGCGCATTCGTCGTCCAGGAGGTCAGCCCCAGCGCGATCATGACGGTGAAGAGCGACGGGCCGAAGAGCGCCACGATGCCGAGGTTGAGGAAGAGGAAGGGAAAGCAGAGGACGACCTCGATGGCGCGCGAGACGATCCAGTCGGCCGCGCCGCCGTAGTAGCCGGCGATCGCGCCGAGCAGCGACCCGATCACCAGCGCGATGGCGGTGGCCAGGAAGCCGACGGTGAGCGAGACGCGCGCGCCGTGGAGCATGCGCGCCAGGACGTCGCGGCCGAGATCGTCCGTGCCGAGGCGGTGCTCCGGGTCGGGCGGGAGGAGGCGGTGCGCGACGTCGACGTCGTCCGGCCCGTACGGCACCAGCCGCGCCGGGTTGGCAATCAGCGGCGCCGCGGCGGCGAGCAGCGTCACCAGTGAGACGTAGATCAGCGCGCCGACGGCGAGCCTGCTCCGGCGAAAGCGCCGCCAGGTGATCCGCCACATCACGTCGCCCTGCCGCCACCGAGGCGGATGCGCGGATCGGCCACCGCGTACATGAGGTCCGCCGCGAGGCTGGCCAGCAGCGTGACCACGGCGGTGACCACGGTGAGGCCGAGGACGGTCGGGTAGTCGCGCTTGAGGATCGACTCGAGGTAGAGCCGCCCGATGCCGTCCCACTGGAAGATCTGCTCGACGATGACGCTGCCGGAGATCAGGTACGGGATGGTCAGGCCGAGGAGCGTGATCAGCGGGATCAGCGCGTTGCGGAAGGCGTGTCGCCACAGCACGGAGCCCGGCGCGACGCCCTTGGCCCGCGCGGTGGTGATGAAGTCCTGCCGGATCACGTCGGTCACCGCGGCCTTCGAGAAGCGCGCGAAGATCGCCAGCTGCGCGTAGGCCAGCGTCACCACCGGCAGCACCAGGTGGGTCAGCCGGTCGACGATCCGCGCGCCGGTGCTCAGCTGCAGGTATTGCTCCGAGCGCATACCGAAGAGCGGCAGGATGTCGTAGCGCACCGAGAAGAGCTGCATCAGCAGCAGCGCCACCCAGAAGCTCGGCAGCGAATAGAGCAGGAAGAAGGTCACCGCCGCGGCGCGCTCGCTGAGCCGCCCCGACCGCATGGCGCTCCACAGTCCGATGGGGACGCCGATGGCCGCGGCGAGGAGAAGCGCGATCCCGTTGAGCTGAAAACTGTTCGGCAGCTTCTCCCCGATCAGCTCCGCCACCGGGCGCCGCGCGGTGATCGACGTGCCGAGATCGAGCGTCAGCAGCCCCTGCAGCCACCAGCGGTACTGCGCCAGGAGCGGCTCGTCGAGATGATGCGCGTGCTTGATGGCCTGCAGCGCCGCCGGCGAGATCGTCCCGCTGCCGCCCATCGGGACGTAGAACAGCACCGGGTCTCCGGGAACGATGTGGATGAGGACGAAGACGATGATGCTGATGCCGAAGAACGTCAGCACCGCGTAGAACAGGCGGCGCACGACGTAGGTAAGCATGTTGACGAGTTTACTTGGTTGGCGGCTGGCGATCGTGCGTTCGCGCGTCCGCCGGAATCCACCAGTCCAGCTCCGCCGGGGTCCAGAGGAACAGTCCCCACCCCTTGCTCTCCTTCACGTTGTGCAGGCGCTTGTTCAGCGCCCACTTCACCGACACCTGGATGGTCCAGGTGTAGGGCTGCTCGTCGGCGAGCAGGGCGTGGAGCTGGCGGTAGATGGCCACGCGCTTGGAGCGGTCGACCTCGCGGTGGCCGGCCTCGATCAGCTTGTCGGCCGCGGGGTTGGAGTAGCCGATGAAGTTGTAGCCGCGCGGCGGCATCTGCGACGAGTGGAAGAGCGCGTACGGATCGGGATCGGGGTCGAGCTCCCAGTTCAGCACCGCCGCCTGGAAGTTGCTGCCGAGGATGCGCTCCATGAAGGTATTGCCGTCGAGCTGGGAGATCTTCATGTCGACGCCGATGTTCTTCAGCTCGGCCTGGAAGAGCTGCGAGAACGGCCCGGAGGCGATGTTGCCGGCCACGATGATCATCTCGAAGCGGAAGGGCTTCTTGTTCTTGTCCAGCCAGCCGTCGCCGTCGGTGTCGAGCCACCCCAGCGAATTGAGGATGCGCTTCGCCTCCTGGGGGTCGTACTTGATGACCGGCACGTCGGGGTTGTAGGCCCACTGGTCGGGAGTGAACGGCCCGCTCATGGCGCGGGCGGTACCGCGGTAGAGGTTCTTCACCACCGACTCGAGATCGATGCACATGGCCAGCGCGCGGCGGACGCGCTTGTCCGACAGCAGCGGATCGCGCAGGTTCCAGGGGACGAAGTTGTAGTTGAGGGTGTAGAAGCGCCGGAACTCGAGGTACTTCTTCAGCTCCGGGCGGCCGCTCTCGCGCGCCCAGATCTCGGAGGGGACCTGCGTCTCGTCGACGTCGCCGCGCTTCACGGCGTTCCAGGCGGTGGCGTCGTCCGTGATCAGCTTGAAGAGGATCCGCTGCAGGTACGGCTTCGTTCCCCAGTAGTCGTCGCGGCGCTCGAGGAGGATCTCCTGTCCCGGTACGCGCCGCACCAGCTTGTACGGGCCGGTGCCGACGATCTGCCTGTCGAAGGCGGTCTTGAAATCGCCCGCCGCGTAGACGTGCTCCGGGATGACGCGCACGCTGAAGAACCAGCTGAGCTGCGGCGCCAGCGCCTCGGTGAAGGCGATGACGATGGTGCGGTCGTCGACGATGCGCGTCCTGGCCAGGTCGAGGCGGTCGAACTGCCCGGCGATCTGCACCGCCTCGCTGGCCGGGTCGATGATCTTCTTCAGCGTGAAAAGGACGTCGGCCGCGCGCACCGGCGTGCCGTCGGAGAAGTGCGCCTTCGGGTCGAGATGGAAGGTATACGCCTTCCCGTCCGGCGCGATCTCCCACTTCTCGGCGAGACCCGGCGCGACCTCCAGCGTCGAGTCGTACTGCAGCAGCGGCTCGAAGAGGTAGCGCGCGATGTAGTGGTCGTACTTCGTGGTGATCAGCACGGGGTTGAGCGTGCTGACGTCGGCGTCGAGGCGGCGGACGACGGTACCGCCGGCCTGCGGCTTCGACTCGTCCGGCGCGGTGGCCGAGACCGGCGGCAGCTGCCGCTCGCGGCACGCCAGGCAGACGACGAGCAGGAGGACTGCAGCAGCCTTGCGGATCACGGCAGTAGTTTATCCCGTCGCGCAGCGACGGGATCAATGGAACCACCGCGCTGAGCAGGCAGCATCCGCGCGGTCGTTCCGCTGATCCCGCGCTGCGCGGGATAAACTTAGTGGCCTACTGCAGCGGGATCGACTCCGTCCCGACGTTGTAGAAGCCGTCCACCGCCCGCACGATCACGAACTTTCCGGCCAGCGAGGAGCGCTTCAGGCGGTAGGTCTCGCTCTGCGAGTCGGCGATGCCGTCGATGGGGATCAGGCGCACCCACTTCTGCGCGTCGGCGGAGTACTCGACCTTGCCGACCGGCGAGAGCTTGTCGGTGATGCGGATGACCACGTCCTCGCCGTCGTTGCTGAAGGCGATGGACGGCGGAGTGTTGTCGATGCGGAACTCGACCCCTTCCTTCTCGTCGCTGAGTGGCGTCTCGGGGTTGTCCTGCGCGTCGGTGGCCACCAGGCGCAACTCGTAAGTGCCGTCGGGCAGCTGGGAGGTGTCGAAGTTCAGCGCGGTCTCGTCCATGTTGTCGCGCAGGCGGAGCCACTTGCCGGCGCCCTTGCGGCGGAAGGAGAGCGAGTAGCGGATGCTGTCGCCGTTGTCGTCGCGCGCGCGCCAGGTCACGGTGCGAAAGCCCTTGCGGAAGACGCGCTTGCCGGGATCGCTCTTGGTGTCGCGCGGCGTGTCGAGGCTGGTGAAGATGCCGTACTCGTCGGGGTTGGTGGCCTCGACCACCTGCGGCGACGGCGGGTAGGCGCCGGTGATGAAGACTACCGCCGGGTCCTGCACCACGACGCTGTCGATGACCGGCGCCACGTTGCGGTTGAGGAAGGCGACGGTGACGGTGTCGACGGCCGTCGACGGCGTCGGCTTCGGCGTGGTCAGCTTCCACTGCAGATACCGCGCGGGCGGCACGTTCACCGCCCCCTCGGAGGCCGCCACGGGCGTGCTCCAGGCGCTCCAGGTGGAGTCGGGCGTGCGCGTGTTCCCGGAGCGGAAGGCGATGGCCAGGTGGCCGTCGCCGACGTCCTGCCCCTCGATGCGGAAGTCGCCGAACTTCGAGAAGCGCTCCACGTCCTTCGCCGCGGAGCGGAACTCGGCGCGCGCCGACGGGTTGGCGTCCATCCGGTAAACCGCGCCGGTGTTGGTGGTGGTGATGATCGTCTCATTGCCGATGGTGGAGATGGAGACGACCTGCTTCTCCGGCGCCGTGGCCACCAGCGAGACCTCACCGTCCTTGAGCGAGTAGATGCGCCCCTGCGGGCCGGTGGAGAGGAGGATGGCGCCGTTCGCGCCGCCGGTGAGGGCGTACGCCAGCTCGCGCTCGAACTTGCGCACGGTCTCGACGAAGCCGTCGGGGTTGATGCGATAGACCTCGCCGCTGCCGGCCTGCGCCGACGTCGCGCCCGAGGAACCGGTGTCGTCGAACGAGAAGCTCACCTCGACGGTCGCCGTCCCTTCCTTCTCGTCCTTCTTCTCGCCGCTGCCGGACGTGGTGGTGGTCGTCGTCTGCCCGGTCGGCTTGCTCTGATCGCGCTTGGCCGGCGCGGAGCTCGGCAGCGAGGTGGTCGCCGCGGCGGCCCAGCCGACGCCGTCCGCGTCGACGTAGATCGCGGCGATCTCGCTCAGCGGCGACTCGAACAGCGCGTGCGCGGCGCCGTCGCCCTTCACTTCATAGATGCGCGCCTTCGACGAGCCGCCCACCAGCATCGTGCCGTCTTTCTTCACCGCCATGGAGCGGAGGTGAGTGTCCGGCGAGTCGAAGAGGACCTTCCCCACCCCTTTCGGATCGACGCGGAAGAGCTTTCCTTCCACGCCGGTGGCCACCGCGAGGTCGCCGCCGGGGAGGAACTCCATCGACCAGATGTAGGCCTGCTTCGGGTCGAAGAACGGCGCGGCTTTGCCGTCGTTCGGATCGATGCGGTAGACCTTGCCGTTCGGCGAGGTGCCTGCGTAGAGCGCGCCGTCGCGGAAGGCCAGGCTGTAGATCTCCTGCTCCGGCGCGGTGTAGATCAGCTTCAGCTCAGTGCCGCGCAGGCGGTAGACCTTCCCCGCGTTGCCGGTGCCGAAGAAGCGGTCACCGTTCGGCGCGGTGGTCTGCGAGAGAACGAACGGGTCGGTGAAGGTGCCGAGCTTGCGCAGCGAAGGCCCCGGCAACAACTCCCCGCGCGAGGTGACCGCAAACCCCTCGATGTCCCCCGCCAGAAAATCCTCGGCGTTGCGGACGCGCCAGAATTGGGGCGCCACCGCCCACCCGTTCGCTGCGATCAACAGGATGATGAGAGTGAAACGAAAACGCATGAACACCTTTCCAGGGTCCTGCGTGCTGTGTGCTGCGTCCTGCGTGCTTTTTGGACGCGGGACGCAGGACACAGGACACAGGACTCGTCGACTCAGATTTCCGGCTTTACGTCGAGATCGATCTTCAGAACCCCATCGACGATGTAGCCGAGGGAGCGCGCGAGGTGCTCCGACGGGTGGTAGCGTACCGGAGCCTGGGCGCCATTGGAGGTGTCATTGCTGACAACAGCGCGCATGGTCGGCGGGAGGTTCGGCAGGTAGACACCCGCGGTGACCGCGCCCTCGGACGAAGAATAGATGCCGAGAGTGAGGTCGGTGGACGGGCGCAGTCGCCCCAAAACGCTGATCACCTGCTCGAGCGTGCGAGGGTCGGGCGGCACCAGCATGAAGTCGACCTGGTTGAGCACCGAGCCGCTGCCGACCAGGATGTAGGCGCTGCCGGGCGGCTGGTCGTCGGGGATCTTCACCTCGAAGGTCTCGGTGAACGGCTCGCCGCGATACGGACGGAGGACCGTGCGTACCTTGACGGTGTCGCCCGGGTTGATGCGGCCCTTGTCCGGCGTCTCCAGCGACGCCTCGACCAGCTTGGCGATCATCAGGTTGTCGTCGTGGCGGAGGTGGATCTTCACCCCCTCGATGTCCGCGGGACGGAACTCGTTCGACAGCACGTAGCCGACCACCACCGCGAGATACGCCGGGATGGCCTGCCGCGCCTGCGCGCCGGCCCAACCTTCGCGGAGGCGGATCGGCTCGGCGAAGCCCTTGAGACGGATCTCCGACTCGAGCATCACCGTCCGCTCGCCGGCGGCGCGCTGGGCGTTGGCCACCACACTGTCGGCGGCCATGGCCATGATCAGCGGCGAGAGCTGCGAGTGGCGGACGACGTCGAGGTGGTAGTTCTTGGCCGGGCCGGCGAAGCCGTCGACGGTGACGTCGACCGGGATCATGTCCGCGGAGTCGCCGAGGCGGCCGAGGATGCCGGGGGAACGGTCCTGGTGGAAGGCGCCGACGATCTCGCCGCCGTTGGAGAACTTGAAGGAGGTGGCGAGGCTCGGCATCACGCCGACGATCTCCGCCTTCGCCATCGGGAACTTCACCGCCCCCATGTCGAGGAACGGATGGCCGAAGGCGTAGACGCGGTCGCCGTCGACGTAGGTGACGGTGCCGGTGGCGGCGAGGTTGAAGTCGCCGCGCAGCAGGACGGCGCCGATGGCGTCGCCCGGCGCGAACTGCTTGGAGGCGGCCGGCTTGGCGGGCACGGCGGTGGTGGAGGTCGCACCGCTCGGGACGGCGACGAAGCCCATGGCGTCGATCGACTTCGAGAAGCGCCCGATCGTCTCCGGCGCGAAGCTCGACATCGACAGCGGCACGGCGATCGGCCGGATGCCGCTGATGGTGCTCGCCGGCGTGGCATTGCCCAAGCCGCCGATCATCTTCTCGAAGGCCTCGACGGTCTTGCCGTCGGCGATCGACTTCAGCAGCTCGGCGCCGGTCATCCGCGGCGTGGCGGACGCGAGCACGTCGCTCGGACGGCTGCCGGCGTCGGCGATCTTCAGCATCTCCTCGATCGGCGTCACGCCGGCGATCGGCTCTTTCGCAAATTGCCAGGAGTACGCCAGCGCGCCGATGCACTTGCCGTCGATGAAGATCGGCGAGCCGCTCATTCCGGCGATGACGCCGGCGCGCTGCACGGCCGGCGCGTCGACCCTGGCCAGGATCAGGCTCTGGCCGGGTCCGATGTTCTGCAGGACGCCGACGATCTCCACGTCGAACTTTTCCAGCTTCGTCCCTTCGAACACCGTCACGCCGTAGCCGCGCATCCCTTTGCGGATCTCGGAGAGCGGCATCGTATCGGCCACGACAGCAGCAGCCGCGCAGACACAGGCGGCTGCAAGGAGGAGCACTCGGATTTTTCGATGCACGTCGGGTCTAACCTCCCGTCCCATACCGCTATTTCGACGGGCGCGCCGACTATTCGTATCGAAGGGCTTCGATCGGATCGAGCTTCGACGCCTTCGCCGCCGGATAGAAGCCGAAAAGGACCCCGAGCAGGGCGCAGAAGCCGAAGGCGATGATGATGGCCCACAGCGGCGTGTGCACCGGCGGGAGGTCGAGGTCGACCGTGTGGGCCAGCGTCGTCCGCACGATGTTCGCCAGAATGTAGCCGCCCGCAATCCCCACCCCACCTCCCAGCCCGGACAGCGCGATGGCCTCCACCAGGAACTGCACCAGGACGTCGGCGCGCCGGGCGCCGATCGACTTGCGGATGCCGATCTCGCGCGTCCGCTCGGTGACGGAGACCAGCATGATGTTCATGATCCCGATGCCGCCCACCAGCAGGGCGATGCCGACCACGCCGCCCATCACGGCCGAGGTCGTCGTCAGCGCGCCGGAGATCAGCTTGAGGATCTCTTCCTGCGCCAGGATGCGGAAGTCGTCCTTCTGCCCCTTCTTCAGATGATGCCGGTTCCGCAGCGCCTCGGTGACCTGCTCTTTGACCAGGTCGAGGTCGGCGCCGTTGTGCATCTGGAAGGCGAGGATGAGGCGCTTCATGTTGTCCGCCCCCCAGATGGTGGAGGCGGTGCTGAAGGGGATGAAGACGATGTCGTCGCGGTCCTGTCCGAAGGAGCCGCCCTTCTTCTCCATCGTGCCGACGATGGTGAAGCCGTTGCCGTCGATCTGGATCATCTTGCCGATCGGCTCGTTGCCGAGATTGAGCTTCTCCGCCGCGCTGACCCCGATGACGCAGATGCGCTTCTTCGTCTCCTCGTCGAGCGGCGTGAAGAACCGCCCGCGGTCCACCCAATGATTGAAGACATCTTGGTACGCGCTGCTGACCCCGTAGAGCTGCAGCCGGTGCCGCGCGTCGCCGAACTTCGTCTCGACGTTCGGCATGAACAGCGGCGTGAACTCCTTGATCGACGGCGCCACCTTGATCACCGCCACCGCGTCGTCGATGGTCAGCTCCGGCATCTTCTGCAGGAACGAGTTCCGCTGCTCGCCCGCGTCAGGGAAGACCTCGATGTAGTTCGACCCGACGCTCTGCAGGTCGGCGGATAGCTTGTGCTGCATCCCCTGCACGAGCGACACGACGGCGATGACCGCCGCCACGCCGATCATCACGCCCAGAACGGTCAGTACGGATCGGAGCTTGTTGGCGCCGATGGCTCGTAGGGCGATTTTTAGGTTTTCGAGGAACATTACGAGTGCTGAGTGCTGAGTGCTGAGTGCTGAGCGGTTCGACGGCGTTCGATACTGCTGCGAAGGCCACCGATGATGCGGCCGACTTCCTGCGCGTTCGTCATGAGCTTATCGAAGGTCGGCTGGTCGAGATGGCCGACGTCCAGTGCACTATAGAGCTGCGAGCGGACCTCGGCACAGGAAGCCTTCGCATAGACGAGAAAGCGCTGAAAGTCCCCATGAACTGCGCGCTCGAATCCTTCGGCGATGTTCGAGGTGATCGACAGCGCGGCTCGCCGGATCTGATCGCACATCGCGAAGTCGCGAGAAAACGGCTGGCGCGCCGAGACCGCATAAATGTCGCGGATCAAAATGCGTCCCTTCTGCCAGGCGACGAGATCTTCGAATCGTTCGATCTTTGCCATTCGACGATTCTCTCAGCACTCAGCACTCAGCACTCAGCACTCAGCACTTAAGTCTGAATTCTCCCGTCGCGTATGTGAATGACGCGCGCCGCTTCCTTCGCCACATCATCCTCATGCGTGACCATGATGATCGAGTTGCCGTTGTCGTGCAGGGTGCGGAAGAGGTCGAGGATCTCGCGGCCGGTCTGGGAGTCGAGGTTGCCGGTCGGCTCGTCGGCCAGGAGCAATGAGGGCTTGTTCACCAGCGCGCGGGCGATGGCGACGCGCTGGCGCTGGCCGCCGGAGAGCTCGTTGGGCTGGTGCGACATGCGGTCGCCGAGGCCGACGGCGCTCAGCGCTTCCTCGGCCATGCGGCGGCGCTCGGCGCGCGGGATGCGGGCGTAGACCAGCGGCAGCTCGACGTTGGCCAGCGCGCTGGTGCGCGCCAGCAGGTTGAAGGTCTGGAAGACGAACCCGATCTTCTTGTTGCGCACCGCCGCCAGCTCGTCGTCGTTCATCGACTCCACGGGCGTGCCGTCGAGGATGTACTGGCCGCCGCTGGGGCGGTCGAGGCAGCCGATGATGTTCATGAGCGTCGACTTGCCCGAGCCGGAGGGTCCCATGATGGCGACGTACTCCCCCTGCTTGAGGATCATGTCGATGCCGCGCAGGGCGTGAATCTCTTCCGCGCCGAGCTGGTAGACGCGCTTGAGATCGCGCATCTCGATGAGGTGTGCCCCGTTGCCGTTCGTTCCTGTCACGATTTCTCGCTTTGTGGCTTCTTCTCTTCTTTGGAGAGCTCCACCTTGTCGCCGTTCTTCAGTTTCTTCAGCGTCCGGAACGGTCCGGTGATCACTTCGTCCTTCGGCCCGATGCCCGAGAGGATGGCCACGTGCGTCGCGTCGCTGACCCCGGTTTTCACTTCCGACATCGTCGCCTTCCCGTCTTTTACGAGAAAGACGTACTTACGTTTCGGGGTGGAGTCGTCTTCTTCGTCCTCGGTGCCGCTTTTTTTCTTCGCCAGCGACGGCGGCACCCGCTCCACCACGCTCTGGATCGGCACCGAGAGCGCCGCGCCGGCGGTGCTGGTGATGATCGACACCTGCGAGGTCATGCCCGGACGAAGACGGTCGTCCGGATCGTCGATGGCCACCTTGACCTTGAAGTAGCGCAGTCCGGTGCCGGCGGTCTGCCGCACCGCGGCGGAGCTGCCGATCTCGGCGACGTGGCCGTTGTACTCGCGGTCCGCCACGGCGTCGACGTGTACCTTCGCCTTCTGATCGAGGCGGATGCCGGTCACTTCGGTCTCCCCCACCTCGGCTTCCACCAGGATCTCGGAGAGGTCGGCGATGACGGCGATGACCGACGCCGCGTTGTTCATCGTCCCGGTCACCACCACCTCGCCCTCGTGCGCGTTGAGCTGCACCGCCTTGCCGTCGATGGGCGAGACGATGGTGGTCCGCTCCAGGTCGGTGCGCGTCTGCTGCAGCATCGCCTCGGCCTGCCGCACGCCTTCCTCGGCCGACTGATAGCCGGCCTGCGCGTTCTGCAGCTCGAGCCGCGTGCGGTCGAACAGCTCCTGCGCCTGGATTCCCTGCCGTTCGAGATTGACGGCGCGCTTGTACCCCACTTCCGCGTTGGCCTGCGCCGCCCGGGCGCGCGTCACCTCGATGCGGCGGTTGGCCACCTCGGCGCGGGCGCGGTCGTACTGCGCCTGGTAGGCGAACTTCTCCAGCTCCACGAGCTTCTGGCCCTTGTGGACCATGTCGCCTTCCTTGAAGTAGAGACGCTCGATCTTCCCGACGATGTGCGCGCTGATGTTGACCTTGACCTTGGGGTCGATCTCACCCGGCGCGGTGACCAGCGCCTGGATGTCGCGCGGCTTCACGACCTCCGCGTAGACCTTCTCACCCTTCGATCCCCCACCCTTGACGCTGGCGATGACGATGACGGCGATCAGGATCGCCGCGGCCGAGGCGATGATGATCTTCTTCTTCATTTACGAAGCGACTGCATCGCCGGACCGATCAGCTTGAACAGGATGCAGACCACCCACAGCGGGATGACGATCGCCGCGGCCTTCGTCTTCGACACCCTGGAGACGATGGCGAACCCGATGATCAGCAGCACCACCGTCCAGATGGTGAAGACGTCGAAGGAGGAAAGCAGCGCGTAGAGCACCGGCTGCGCCTTGAGATCGACCAGGAACGCCGGGTTCGACTTCACCAGCGTGGCCATCTCCATCGGATTGACCAGGCCGCCGCGGAGGACCGCCACGATGGTCAGGATGATGCCGTTGATGAACAGCGGCACCCAGGCATAGAGCGTGGTGGACCAGGCTTGCTTGAAGGTCCCCTCACCCCCGAACAACCGGAAGGCGAGCCACAGCACCAGCGCCACGATGAGGTACCAGATCACGCCCATCAGCGGAGCGATCCACCCGAAGACTTTCCCGGCCGCGGCGCTCATGCGCGACATCCGGTCGAGATCGTCCTGGGACATGTTGGGATTCTTGGCCTTGATCTGCTCTTCCTGCATGGCGGCGATGGCGCCCCAGTCCATGCGCGGGAGAATCAGCGCGGTGCTGATGTAGCCGACCACGATGAACAGCATCAACGGCACCACCCAGTCGGGTCTCCGGGCAATCGACCCGAAGGTCGGGTCGGGCGAGAACAGCACGCCGATCATGCGCGCGAAGGGATTCGGCTTCGGCTCGATGGCCGGAGCGGGAGCTGGAGCTGGCGCCGTGAGGTCCGTCATTTCTTCTCCTCCAATTGGCTGGATTTGTCGTACTTCAGCCAATTGTACCGTTCGAGCTTGGAGAAGAAGGGGAAGGACGGCTCGTCGACTTTCTCGTCCTGCACCACGATGTTGCGGACCTCGAGCAGGTCGCCGACGGCGCGGTGGTACGCGGCGATCGCCTTGTTGTAGCCGATCAGCGCCTGCAGCTCGCGGGCGCGGGCGTCGGAGAGCTGTCCCTGCACCTGCAGCACCTGGAAGTTGGTGGTCATGCCGTTCTCGTAGCGCTTGCGCTCCGCGTCGAGGTTCTTCTCGGCGGCGTCGCGCGCGGTGCGCGTGGCGGCGATGTCCTGCGCCGCGGTGTCGATGGCGCGGACGGTGGAGCGCACCTGCACCACGATGTTCTGCCGCGTCTGCTCCTCGTCGGTCTTGGCCTGCGCCAGGTCGAGCTCGGCCCGCTTGGCCTCGGCGCGCGCGCCGATGTTGGTGATCGGCACGCCGACGTTGAAGCCGACGCTCCAGGTCGGGAAGGTGCCCAGGATCGACTGGCGGACGGCGGTGGGGTAGGTCGACGACGGGACGTTCGTCGGCTGGTTGGTCACGGGGTTGATGGCCAGCGCGGTGCCGGCGAGACCCGACGTGCCGTAGTCGAGCGCGAGGTCGACCTGCGGGCGGGTCAGGTTGCGCGCGTACGTGTACTGCACGCGGCGGGTGTCGGTGGTCAGCTGCAGCTCGTGCATCTCCGGGCGCAGCTGCAGGGCGCGGGCGACCGCCTCGTTCATGTTGACCGGCATCGGCGTGTAACCCACCTGGTCGACGGGGATGATGGGACGGTCCCACTCGGACGGGTCGAGGTGCATCAGCGCGCGGAGGGTATCCTCGGCGTTGCGGACGTTGGCGATGGCGTTGATCAGCGTCTCTTCCGAGGTGGCGATCTGCACGCGCGGCTGGAGGATGTCGAGCGGCGCGGAGGCGCCGACGTCGATGCGGATCTGGGTGATGCGGGCCTGGTCGCGGGCCAGGAAGAGCGATTCCTTGACCACGTCGATGAACTGGCGGGCGTAGACCAGGTCGAGGTAGGCCTGCTCCACGCTGTGCGCGGTGTCCATCAGCGTGGCGCGGAAGACCTCGCGGTTGAGGCCGAGCGTGTTGCGCGCGATGGTGACGAAGCGCATGTTCACGTCGGTGCCGAAGTTGCGGAGCAGCGGCTGGTCGAACGAGAGGTTCATGCCCGAGCCGTAGGTCGGGTTGACGATCTGGCCGAAGCCCGCCACCGCGCGGCGGTTGTTGTTCCACGAGACGCCGTAGCGGCCGCCGGTGGGGATGAACTGCGAGACGCCGAAGTTCGCGGTGGTGATGCGGGAGGCCGTGCTCTCAAGCGTGTTCGAGGTCGGCGACTCGGTGCTGCTGTGCTGCAGGAACGAGGTGCCGAGCCAGTCGAAGGTGCCGTACTGCGAACGGAGGCTCTCGCCCGCCATCTGATAGTCGTAGCGGCGCAGCTGCAGCCCGATGTTCCGCTCCATCGTGGTCTTGATGGCCTCGTCGAGCGTCAGACGCAGCGCGCGCGGGTTGCTGATGTCCTGATCGGTCGGGGCGCTGACCACGGGGGTCGCGGCCTGGTCGGGATTGGTGGTTACGGTCGTCGTCGTCTGAGCCGATGCGATCGTGGCGGCGAATGCGCAGACGATCATCAGCAGGCGTCGAACAGCGGTCATGCAAGTCCTCCTAGACACGGCTCTTGTACGGAAGCCTGGGGTGAGAGTTTCGAGCGCCTTCGCGGCGCGGCCCGATTGGCGCTCGCATTCTACTTCTCACCAATACGTCGGCGGAGCGCGAACGTTGACAATCGGGATGTAGGACGGCCTTCAACCCGTCGAAGTTAGGAAGGTTGGGCCGCCGGAACCGGCTCGCCGGCGAAGTGGCAGGCGGCGAACTGCCCCGGCTTGTGCTCGACCAGCGGCGGGACGACGTCCTTGCAGATGGGGAACTGCGCGATCGGGCAGCGGGTGTGGAAGACGCAGCCGCTCGGCGGGTTGAGCGGCGTCGGGATGTCGCCCTTGAGGATGATGCGGCTCTTCCGGACGGTGGGATCGGGCAGCGGCACCGCCGACAGCAGCGCCTTCGAGTACGGGTGCAGCGGGTCGGCGTAGAGCGCGCGGCGCTCGGAGAGCTCCATCACCTTGCCGAGGTACATGACGGCCACGCGCGTGGAGATGTGCTCGACCACGGACAGGTCGTGCGCGATGAACAGATAGGTCAAATGCAGCTCATCCTGCAGGTCCATCAGCAGGTTGATCACCTGCGCCTGCACGGAGACGTCGAGCGCGGAGACCGGCTCGTCCAGCACCAGGAACTTCGGGTTGGTGGCCAGGGCGCGCGCCACGCCGATGCGCTGCCGCTGCCCGCCGGAGAACTCGTGCGGATAGCGCGTGCGGTAGTCGGGGCTGAGGCCGACTTTCTCCAGCAGCTGCGCCACCCGGTCGTCGCGCTCGCCGCCGGAAAGGTCCCCATGAATGATCAGCGGCTCGGCGATGATCGACCCGACGCTCATCCTCGGATTGAGCGACGCGTACGGATCCTGAAAGACGATCTGCATGTGCCGGCGCATCCGGCGCATGTCGCCGCTGTCGAGGCCGCGGACGTCCGACCCCTCGAACTCGATGCTGCCGTCGGTCGGCTCGATCAGCCGGAGGATGCAGCGGCCGACGGTGGTCTTCCCCGACCCCGACTCCCCCACCAGGCCGAGCGTCTCGCCGCGCGCCACGCCGAAGCTGATGCCGTCCACGGCCTTCACGTTGGCCACCACCCGCCCGAGCACCCCGCGGCGGACGGGGAAGTACTTCTTCAGGTCGCGGACAATCAGCAACGGCTCGCCGGCGCCGAGCGGCACTTCCGGCGTCTCCTGCGAGCCGGACTGCTCGGACGGATCGTGCGGCGTCTTGACCACCCGGTCGGCGCGCGCGGTCTGGTCGGCGGGCGTCGGCAGGCCGCCGCTGATGGCGGGAGCGACCTTGTCGTCGCCGGGGACGAAGGGGCTATCGGGCACCGGCCGCCCTCCCACGAGGAATGTTGAGTGTTGAATGTTGAATGTTGAATGAGCGGCTGGTGCGAGATGGCTCCGCCGCGCTTTCATTCAACATTAAACATTCAACATTCAACATTCCCGTCATCCTCTCTCCGGATCCGCCTCGTCGCCGTGCAGGTAGCAGCGGGCGTCGTGATGCGGCGCGACCATCATCCGCGCCGGCTCGTTGCCGAGACAGATCGGCATGACGTCGGGACAGCGCGGATTGAACTTGCAGCCGGCCGGGAGGTTCGAGATCGGCGGCACCATCCCCTTGATCGTCGGCAGCCGCGTCATCTCGTGGCTGGAGACGCTCGGCAGCGACTTGAGCAGCCCGCGCGTGTACGGGTGCGCCGGATTGGCGAAGAGGTCGAGCACTGTCGCCTCTTCCACGATGCGCCCGGTGTACATGACGATGACGCGCTCGCAGAACTCGGCCACCACGCCGAGGTCGTGGGTGATGAGGAGGATGGCCAGGCCGAGCCGCTGCTGCAGCGACGCCAGCAACTCCATGATCTGCGCCTGGATGGTGACGTCGAGGGCGGTGGTCGGCTCGTCGGCGATGAGCAGCTCGGGGTCGCAGGAGAGCGCCATGGCGATCATCACCCGCTGCCGCATGCCGCCGGAGAGCTGGTGCGGGTAGTCATAGAGACGCTTGTGCGGGTCGGGGATCGACACCAGCTCGAGCATCTCGCCAGCGCGCTTCCACGCCTCCTTCTTCGACACCTTGCGATGGATGCGGATCGCCTCCGACACCTGGTCGCCGATCTTGAAGACGGGGTTGAGCGACGTCATCGGCTCCTGGAAGACCATGGCGATGTCGTCGCCGCGCACCTCGCGCATCTCCCGCTCCGACAGCGCGGCGAGGTCGCGGCCCTTGAAGCGGACCTGCCCGGCGGTCACCTTCCCCGGCGGCGCCACCAGCCGCATGATCGACATGGCCGTGACGCTCTTGCCGCATCCCGACTCGCCGACCAGCGCGACCGCCTCCCCTTTCCGCACGTTGAACGAGACGTTGTCCACCGCGTTGACGCTGCCGAACGAGGTGCGGAGATTCTTCACCTCGAGGATCGCTTCGCGCGGATCGGCATCGCGATCGGCGACCTGTGCGCCGGTGAGTCCGACGGGCTGCGAGGCTGTCACGTCCACGGATCGTAGCAAGAACGGTGTCAGGAGGGCGCCGAGGTAGCATTTTGACGCGTGAAAACGACGCGGCACTTCGACTTTCAGAACCGCAAGAAGAGACGGCAAGACCCAGCGACGCCTTCGCGGGTGCTGCGATGGCTTGATTGACATGGGGTTATGTCAATCGTGCCTCCGGCGAACGCATGAATGGCTTCTGCGATGGCTCGTTTGACATTGGGGGATGTCAATCGTGCCTTCGGCGAACGCTCGATTGACATGGGGATATGTCAATCGTGCCTCCGGCGACCGCATGAATGCCTTCTGCGATGGCTCGATTGACATGGGGGATGTCAATCGTGCCTTCGGCGACCGCGCGATTGACATGGGGGGATGTCAATCGTGCCTCCGGCGACCGCATGAATGGCTTCTGCGATGGCACGATTGACATGGGGGATGTCAATCGTGGCTTCCGCGAACGTGACGCCTAGCGCCGCCTTCTCGTGAACCGTCCGAGCGTCGCCCGCGCCTCTTCAACCCGTAGAGCAATCGCCGCTCCGAGGTAGACGATGCCGAAGGCGCCGGCGATGAAGCCGGCGCGGAGGATGTGATTGAAGGGCGGAAGGAAGCGGTCGGCGGCGAAGCCGGCCGCCGCGGCGATCAGCGCCGCGATCCAGAGGCGGACGAGGAACACCGGCGCGATCTGCACTGAACCGATGCGGCGGGCCAGCGCGCGGCGGAGGAAAGCGAACTCGATCCAGCCGGCCAGGCCGGCCGATGCCGTCAGACCGATGGCGCCGAATACCGCCTGGCCCTCGGCGAACTCCGGGATGGGCCGGCCGAGCAGACCGATCAGCGCGACGATCGCCGGGCGCAGCGGGAAGGCGAACAGCACGCCGAGGATCGCGGTCAGGCAGACCCGGACGATGGCGAAGCGCAGCGGCGTCTTCGGGTCGCGCAGCGCGTAGAACGCCGAGGAGTAGAGGCGGCCGAGGGTCACGGCCAGCAGGCCGACGGTGGAGCCGGCGAGGATGTACCAGACCAGCAGCGTGTCGTTGTCCTTGAATTGGCCGGTCTGGTAGAGCGCCGCGACCAGCGCGCGCCCGATGAAGATGAACGCGGCCACGCTCGGCACCACGAAGAAGGCGATCTGCCTTAGCCCGCGCTCCAGCCGTTTCCGCAGCGCCGCGTGCACCTCCTCGGAATCCCCCAGCGTGCCGGCCATCTGCGGCAACTCCGCCGCCGCCACCGACATCCCGAAGAGGCTGATCGGCAGGAAGTAGATGGTCTGCGCGTACGCCAGCGCCGCCACCGCGGCCGTGCCGAGGTAGCTGGCGATGACCTGGTCGATGTAGCCGCTCAGCTGCACCACGCCGCGGCCGATCACCACCGGCCCGAAGCTGCGCACCACCTCCCGCACCGGCTGCAGCGTGGTCTGCAGCGAGAGCCGGATGCGCGGCGCGTACTTCCAGACGAACGGCACCTGGATGCCGAACTGCAGCGCGGAGCCAACCACCGTCCCCCACGACAGCAGCACCGCCAGGCGGTTCTGGTCGGCGCGCGAGCCGAAGAAAACCAGCGCGGCGATCATCGCGGCGTTCCAGAACACCGGTGCCACGTACGAGAGGAAGAACTTGTGGTGCGAGTTCAGCACGCCGAGACACCAGGCCGAGAGCACCAGGAGGCCCGTGGCAGGAAAGAGGATCTGCACGATGCGGATGGTCAGCTCGCGCACCTCGCCCTGGAACCCCGGGGCGATGATGTCGATCAGCCACGGCGTGAGGACGACGCAGACGGCGACGATCACCGAGACGATCAGCGCCAGCAGCGAGACGATCACCCCCGCCACCCGCCCGGCCAGCTCCTCGTCCTTCTGCGCGATCAGCCGCGCGTAGACGGGGATGAACGACGCGGAGAGCACCCCCTCGCCGAAGAGGTTCTGCAGGAAGTTCGGGATCTTGAGGCCGGCCTTGTAGGCGCCGGCCGCGAGCGAGTTGCCGAGGTAGTGGGCGAAGACGCGCTCGCGAACCAGCCCGGCGATGCGGCTGAGCAGGATGCCGGCGGCGACGAGCACCGCGAAGCCGGCGCGCGGGCGCGCGGACGGCGCGGCAGCCTCGGAATTCAGCTCAGACACGGCGCGATACCATACCCCGACTCATGCCCGAGCCTTCCCCCATCCGCATCGCCGGCGCCGGCCCCTCCGGCCTCGCCGCGGCGATCGCCCTGGCCCGCGCCGGCCGCGACGTGGAAGTCCACGAGGCCAAGTCCGACGTCGGCACGCGCTTCATCGGCGACCTCCAGATCATCGAAGGCGCCTCGGAGCGCGAACCGGTCCCTGACTTTCTCGATCGCATCGGCATCGAACGCAACTTCTATTTCCGTGCCGCCGACTGGGCGACCTTCTACGACCACCGCCGCCGGGCCCGCGTAATCCGCAGCGCGGCGCCGTACGGCTGGTTCATCCGCCGCGGCGCCGAGGAGGGATCGCTCGACCGCGGGCTGCTGGCGCAGGCGCGCGCCGCGGGGGCGAAGGTGATCTTCAACTCCCGGCTCGATGTGGGACGGACTCTCAGTCCGTCCGGACGGGGTGGAGAACCCGTCCCACAGATCGTCGCCACCGGCCCCGCCTCCCCCGACGGCCTGGCGCGCGAGATGACCTGGCACACGTCGGACCCGGAGCGCATCGACGTCTTCTTCAACCACAAGCTGGCGCCGGGCGGCTACTCGTACCTCTTCATCCTCGACGGGATCGCCACCTTCGGCTGCGCCATCGTCGCCGACTTCAAGCGCATCGACGACTACTTCGATCATTCGCTGGCCGAGGCGCAGCGGACGCACCGGTTCGACGTCCCGGGCGAGCACCGCACCGGCTACTCGTACATGAACTTTCATCTGAAGAGCCAGGCCACGTCGAACGGCGCGCGCTTCGTCGGCGAGGCCGCCGGCTTTCAGGACTACCTCTTCGGACTCGGCATCCGCTACGCGCTCACCAGCGGCTCGCTCGCCGCGCGCAGCATCCTCGAGGGCCGCGACTTCGACGAGCTCTGGACCAGCGAGCTGGGAGCGAAGCAGGAGACGAGCCTCGTCAATCGATTCCTGTACGAGGCCGGCGGCAACTTCGGGCTGTCGATGTTCGTCCGCCGCGCCGCGGGCGCGAAGGACTTCCATCGCTACCTCAGCGGCTGGCACGCGCGGCGGTGGTGGAAGGCGTTGCTCTCGCCGATGGTGCGGCGCGTCTGGCGCCACGACGGCCGCTGCCTGCACAAGCCGGGCGCGCACTGGTGCCGCTCCCGCGACACCGAGATGAAGGTGCCGCCGCTGGGCCCAACTACATGACCGCCGTCGACGACGCTTACCGCCACTGCCGCGCCATCGCGCACGAGCACGGCGCGAACTTTTCCGTCGGATTCCGCTTCCTGCCGCGGCGGAAGCGGCGCGCGGTCTACGCGGCGTACGCTTATTGCCGCTTCGCGGACGACATCGCTGATGAGAGCGAGCAGCGGGCGGCGAGCAGCGAGCAGGTGTTCGAGGAGCTCGCGGAATGGCAGGCGGAGCTCGACCGCTGCTACGCCGGCCGCCCGACGCAGCCGATCACCATCGCCCTGGCCGATGCGCTGCAGCACTTCGCCATCCCGAAGTCCGCCTTCGTCGCGCTGATCGACGGCTGCCGGCAGGACATGTTCAAGACGCGCTACGAGACGTTCGACGAGCTGCTGCAGTACTGCGAGCTGGTGGCGTCGTCGATCTCCGACATCTCCCTGGCCATCTACGGCTATCGCACCGACGCGGCGCTGGTGCATGGCCGCAACCTCGCCACCGCGCTGCAGCTGACCAACGTCACCCGCGATATCGGCGACGATCTGGCTCGCAACCGCATCTACCTGCCGCAGGAAGAGCTGCGGCGCTTTGGCGTCAGCGAGCGCGAGCTCTTCGCTCGCATCGAGAGCGAGCCGATGCGCAAGCTGATCGACTTCCAGATCGACCGCGCGGAGTCGTACTTCCGGCTGGCCGAGCCGCTGCTCTCCGAGCTGTCGTTCGACGCCCGCTTCCCCACCGTGCTCATGGGCGGCGTCTACGCCACGGTGCTGGCGCGGCTGCGGCTGGCGCCGTTCACGGCGCTGCGGAAGCGGCTCTCGCTGAGCGGTGTTCAGAAAATGATGGTCGTGGCCCGCCGGGCGGTTCGGCCGCACTTCGTTTGAAACGCCGAGGGCGTACGATCGTCCCACCAACGATGGTTTCGACCCGCATCATGTTGTTGATCCTGCTCCTGGCGGCCGCGACGGCGCGCGCCGCGGAGATCGAGAGCGTGGTGGTGCGCGTGCCGGTGGTCGGCAGCGTGATCGGCATCGGCGGCGTGCGCTGGAAGACCGACGTGCAGCTGTTCAACGACGCCGCGCGCGAGCTGACCGTCCGCCTGGCGCTCCCCGCCACCGCGGCGCCCGAGCTGCTGGTAACCATCCCTCCCGGCGCGACGGAGCGCTTCGCCGACATCGCCGGCCAGGTCTTCTCGCTCGACTCGGGCCTCTCGCCGCTGGAGATCGAGACGTTCGAGACCAAGCGGCCGGTCCGCGTCTCCGCGACGATCTACGGCGTGCGCGGCGCCGAGATCTTCAGTCCCGAGCCGATCCCCGTCGACTACGGCAGCGGCGCCTACTACCCGCAGCGCGCACTGCACGGCCTCTCCTTCTCCGACACCTTCCGCACCAACGTCGGCCTGGCCAACCTCGGCGCGACCGAGGCGACGTTCCTCCTCGCGCTGCAGCGCCTGGCGGGGCGCAACGTGGCGCTGACCCGCATCACGCTGCCGCCGAACACGCTGTCGCACGTCTCCATCCAGTCGCTCTTTCCGCTGATCACGCGCGGCGACGACTTCATGGTCGTGGTCGAGACCGGCGCGCGCGACACCTACGTCTACGCCTCGGTGATCGACAACATCACCAACGAGGCGCGCTTCGTCCAGCCGGCCATCGGCCCGCCGGCCCTCTCATCGGCGAAGTGATCGCGGTATCCTTTGCCGCCATGGATGAGCCTGAGTACCTGATCTGCCTGCAGTGCGAGACGCCGACGTACCAGTTCGAGTACCACAACGGCAAGCTCTCGCTCGCGATCTGCAACACCTGCGGCGCCGACGACCTCTCCGACTTCATGACCGAGGCCGAGCTCGAGGAAGCCAGCGGCGCGTGAAGACGCCCGTCATCATCGGCATCGCCGGCGGCACCGGGTCGGGCAAGACGACGGTGGCGCGCGCGATCTACGACCGCGTCGGCCCCGACCGCATCGAGTGGATCTCGCACGACTCGTACTACCGCAACTTCGACGCGCTCTCGCCCGAGGAGCGCGCCAAGATCAACTTCGACCACCCCGACTCGCTGGAGAGCGAGCTCCTGACGCGGCACCTCGACGTGCTGTGCAAGGGCTCGTCGGTGGAGGTGCCGGTCTACGACTTCGCCACGCACTCGCGCAAGCTGGCCGAGACGCAGCGCGTCGAGCCGCGGAAGGTGATCATCGTGGAAGGGATCCTGGTGCTGGCCGAGCCCGAGCTGCGCAAGCGGATCGACATCAAGCTGTTCGTCGACACGCCGGCCGACATCCGCTTCGTCCGCCGCCTGACGCGCGACATCGAGCAGCGCGGCCGCACGCTGCCGTCGGTGGTGCAGCAGTACATGAACACCGTCCGCCCGATGCACGAGGAGTTCGTCGAGCCGTCGAAGCGCCACGCCGACCTGATCATCCCCGAGGGCGGGGAGAATCAGGTGGCCATCGACGCGATCATCGCGCGGGTGGAGCGATTGTTGGCGTAGTTGCGGGGTAGCGAGGTCTCGGGGTCTCGCAGCGCTGCGCCAAGCGTACGATGGCGCACTCGCACGGCCCCTCACCCGGCCTTCGGCCACCCTCTCCCCGCTTCGCGGGGCGAGGGACACTCGACATCGCGAGACCCCGAGACCTCGCTACCCCGCAACCTCTTACCGAATCTGCCAGTCCATGAACGCCAGCGATTCCGCGGCGTTGTTCACCTGCACCTTCAGTGGCTCGCCGCCGGAGTGGCCGCCGGCGACGTGGTAGCGGAGCATCACCGGGTTCGCCGACGCGGTGGCGCTCTGGAACATCGCCGTCGCCTTGCGGGCGTGCAGCGGGGCGACGCGCGTATCGGAGTCGCCGGTGATGAAGAGGATGGCCGGGTAGCTCGTCCCCTTCGTCACGTGCTGGTACGGCGAGTAGGCGTTGAGGACGCGGAACTGCTCGGCGTCGTCGGACGAGCCGTACTCCGGCACCCAGAACGAGCCGACCAGGAACTTGTGGAAGCGGAGCATGTCCACCAGCGGGTAGCTGCAGATGACGGCCTTGGCCAGGTCGGGACGCTGCGTGGCGAAGGCGGTGACCAGCAGGCCGCCGTTGCTGCCGCCGCTGATGCCGAGGTGCTCGCGGGAGGTGTAGCCGGCGCTGATGAGGTACTCGGCGGCGGCGATGAAGTCGTCGAAGGTGTTCTGCTTCTTCGCCTGCATCCCCCCCTGGTGCCACGCCTCGCCGAACTCGTTGCCGCCGCGCAGGTTGGCCAGCGCCACCACGCCGCCGTTCTCCATCCAGGTGATGTTGCTGGCGCTGAAGCCCGGCAGCGAGGCGAGATTGAAGCCGCCGTAGCCGCTGAGGATGATCGGATTCTTCCCGTTCTTCTGCAGCCCTTTCTTGTAGGCGACGAACATCGGGACGCGCGTGCCGTCCTTCGAGTTGTACCAGACCTGTTCCACGGTGAAGTCGTCGGGGTTGACGCCGGGGGCATTGGCGCGGAAGAAGACGCTGCTCCTGCCGCCGGCGGTGTCGTACGCGTAGAGCGTGGACGGGACATTGAAGGAGGCGAAGCGATAGAAGGCGACCGGCGAGCTCCAGGAGCCGACGATGTCGGTGAGATTGCCGAGGGTGTCGAATTTCAGCTCGCTCTGCTGCGCTCCGTCGAGGCCGTAGGCGATCACGCGCGGCTTGACGTCCTCCAGGTAGCGGACGAACAGCTTGCCGCCCGCCAGCGAGGTGCCCTGCAGCGCGGCCTTCTTGTTCTCGGGGACGATCTCGCGCCAGTTCTCGCGGCCGGGGTTGGCCGCGCCGGCGACCATGACGCGCTCGTTCGGCGCATCCCAGTTGGTCTGGATGACGACGGTATCGTCGGCCATGTCGGCATAGGAGCGGAAGTCGAGGTCGTTGACGACGGTACGAATCGCACTATTGGGGTCGCTGAGGTCCTTGATGTAGATCTCGGTCTTCTTCGGGGCCGAGCCGTGCTGCGTGTGGAGCAGCAGGTAACGGCCGTCGTCGGAGATGCCCGCGCTGACGATCTTCTCCGGGCCGAGGCCGTCGCCGAAGAGCTTCTCCTCGCCACCGCCGGAGACGGCGCGGCGGTAGACGCGCGGGCCCTCCTTCGTGGCGCGCGAGAAGTAGACCGTGCGATTGTCGGAAGTCAGCGACGTTCCGTAGTAGCGGCCGCTCGGCAGCGGCGCGCCGACGTCCTTGCGCGCGTCGACGTCGAAGAAGCGGGTCTCGACCTCGTCCGCGCCGCCCTTGCGGACGTAGTACGCGAGCATCTTCCCGTCGTTGGTGACGTCGTTGATGCCGACGTTGGTGGTGTGGTCGGCGCTCATCGGCGCCGGGTCGATCAGCAGGATGTCGGGGCCGTTCGCGCTCTCGCGCATGTAGATGGAGAAGAGGTCCTGTCCCACCCCGCGGCGGCTGAAGAAGTAGCGCCCGCCTTTGACCACCGGCGTGCTGATCTGGTCGGTGTTGAGCAGCTGCTCGATGCGCTGGGCGAACCGCGCCTTCTGCGGCAGGCCGTCCAGCAGGGTGTCGGTGTAGAGGTTCTGGCGGTCGATCCAGGCGCGCGTCTCCGGCGACTGCTGCTCTTCCAGCCACCGGTAGGGGTCGGTGAAGCTCACCCCGTGCAGCGTCTCGGTCACCGGCTTGGCCTCGGTGGCGGGCGGCGGCGGGAGCGCTTTATGGGTGGTGGTGGAGGTGGCGCAGGCGACAAGGAGTAGAGTGCAGAGGAGGGCGGCGGTCTTGCGCATGGCGGCGCATTTTACGCTAATTGGTGCGGAGTCAATAGGTTGCAAGATATCTTCAAGAGGCGGAATGCGATGAGGTGGGTCAACCGTTGAAGCCCCTAATTGCAAGCCGCGTTAGAATCGCCCGCGGACCGAAACAGAGAAGAAGGGGGGGATCGGGATTGCCTCTGGTGCACGTCAAAGAAGACGAAACGTTTGAAAACGCACTGCGCCGCTTCAAGCGGAAGTGCGAGAAGTCAGGAATCCTCTCCGAGCTGAAGAAGCGTCAGCACTACGAAAAGCCAAGCACGAAGCGCAAGAGAAAAGCAATCGCAGCGCGTAAGAAGGTGCTGCGGAAGCTGGCCGAGGAGCGCCGCGCCGGTTATTGATTCGAGCCGGCAGCTCTCTCGAAAAGGACTCGGAATGATTCCGAGTCCTTTTTCTTTTCCAGCGCACACCGTGAGCGCCTTCCCCCTCCAGACTCTCGAGCTCGATCGCGTCCTGACGCTGATCGCCATGGAGGCGAAGAGCTCGCTCGGCAAGGAAGCGGTGGCGCGCCGCCGGCCGCAGCGGACGCTGGCCCAATGTGAAGGCGCGCAGGCCGACCTGGCGGAGATGGTCCGCTTCTACCTGACGGACGGCCTCCTCCCGCTGGCCGGGCTGACCGACGTCGTCCCCTACTTCTCCCGCGAGACGGTGCTCGACCTCGACGAGTCGTGGCAGGTCGTCCGCGCGGTGCGCGCCACGCAGGCGGTGCGCGAGACGTTCCTCCGCTCCGACACCTACCCCCGCCTCACCACCCTCGCCCACGCCATCCCCGACCTCGGCGAGCTGAACGCGAAGCTCAACAAGTACTTCACGCGCGACGGCAAGCTGCGCGAGGAGGCCTCCGCCGAGCTGCGCGCCATCCGCCAGAAGCTGCAGGCCAAGCGCAACGCCATCCAGAAGACGCTCAACGACGTGATGAACCGCAACGGCGACGCGATCCAGGAGCCGCTGATCGTCATGCGCGGCGAGCGCTACTGCATCCCGGTGCGCAGCGACCACCGCAACGCCGTCCCCGGTATCCTGCACGAGCGCTCCGGCTCCGGCGCGTCGTTCTTCATCGAGCCGATGGCGGCCATCGAGCTGAACAACGACCTGGCCGACCTGCTGATTCAGGAGCGCGAGGAGATCGCGCGCATCACGCGCTTCATCTCGCAGGCCATCGCCGAGAGCGCGGACGACATCCTCGTCGCCGTCCGCACCGCCGCGGAGTTCGACGCGCTGCAGGCCTGCGCGCTGTTCCACTCCGCGGTCGGCGCGTCGCGCCCCATCTTCAACGACGACCACACCCTCGAGCTGATCGACGCGCGGCACCCGCTGCTCGACGAGCGCCTCGCCGCCGCGCGCGCCGAGGCCTTCGGCGAGCAGCCGAGCGGCCAGAAGATCATCCCCATCTCGGTAAAGCTCGACCACGAGCACACCGCGCTGGCCATCAGCGGTCCGAACGCCGGCGGCAAGACCGTGGCGCTGAAGACGACCGGCCTGCTGGTGGCGATGGCGATGAGCGGCCTCCCCGTCCCCGCCGCGGACGGCACGATCATCCCGGTGGTCGATGCCTTTCACGTCCTGATCGGCGACGACCAGAGCCTGCTCGAGCATCTCTCGACCTTCTCCGCGTACCTGGTGCGACTCAAGCGCGTGCTGGCCGGCGCGACGGAGCGATCGCTGGTGCTGCTCGACGAGCTCGGCTCCGGCACCGATCCGGAGGAAGGCGCCGCGCTCGCCGCGGCGGTGATCGAGCACCTGCTGGCCACCGGCGCGCTGATGATCGTCACCACGCATCTCTCCGCGCTGAAGAGCTTCGCCGTGAACGACGGCCGGATCGTCAACGCGTCGATGGAGTTCGACGCCGCCACCGGGCAGTCGACCTATCGGATGATCACCGGCATCCCCGGCCGCAGCCGCGCCATCGACGTGGCCAAGATGATCGGGCTGCCGGAGACGGTGATCGACCGCGCGCGCGAGCGGCTCGGCGACCGCTACGGCGAGACCGACGCGCTGCTCAGCGAGTTGCAGAAGAAGATGTCCGAGGTGCTCGCCGCGCGCGACGAAGCATTGGTTGCGCGGGATGCGCTCGCCGCGGAGCAGAAGGCGCTGGCCGCCGAGCGCGAGAAGCTGGCCGGCGAGCGCGCCAAGGTCGGCTCGTCGTACCGCGACGAATTGGAGCGCCTGCGCGACGACGTGGAGCGCCAGGTCGCCGCGGAGATCAAGAACCTCAAGGCCAACGCCAACCCGCGCGAAGTGGTCAAGGTGTTGACCAAGCCGGTGGACAAGGCGATGGAGTTCATCCCCGCCGAGCACCGCGAGGTGCGCGCCGGCGACCGCGCCGAGCACCGCAAGTTCAAGGTCACCGGCGAGGTGGTGTCGGTCGACGGCACCAAGGCGGTGCTGAATGTGAACGGGCGGCGGATGACGGTGGAGGTGCGGGATCTGGTTCCGCAGCGAGCGGCGAGCGGCGAGCAGCGAGCGGGAAAGCGGTCGACGGCCAGCAGCCAACTGTTGACCGACGAAGTCCCCGCGGAGCTGAATCTCATCGGCTCGCGAGTCGACGAGGCCCTCGACGCCTCCGACAAGTTTCTCGACCGCGCGCTGCTCGAAGGCAAGCAGGCGGTGCGCATCATCCACGGCTTCGGCACCGGTACGCTTCGCAAGGCGGTGCGCGAGCATTTGCGCAAGCATCCGGCGGTCAAGTCCTTTCGCCCCGGCAAAGAGAATGAAGGAGGGGACGGCGCGACCGTCGCCGTCCTGGAGTGACGAGTAAAAAGTGATGAGTAAAGAGTAATGAGCAGCTTGACTCATCACTTTTCACTCATCACTCATTACTCTTCACCATCACTTTCATATGTCTTTCGTCGATCTCAACGACAGCGTCATCTCGCAGGTCCGCTCCGCGGCGGACATCGTCGACTTCGTCTCGCAGGTCACCCCGCTCAAGCTGGCCGGCAAGAGCTACAAGGGCCTCTGCCCGTTCCACCGCGAGAAGACACCGTCGTTCCACGTCGACCGCGACAAGGGACTCTTCTACTGCTTCGGCTGCGGCACCGGCGGCGACGTCTTCAAGTTCCTGACCCTCACCGAGCGCTTCACCTTCCCCGAGGCGGTGGAGCATGTGGCCTCGCGGGTGGGGATCGAGTTGCCGCGGCGCAAGCGGAGCGTGCGCGAGGCGGACAAGGACGACCTCTTCGAGGTGGTCGACGATGCCTCCCTCGCCTTCCACCAGGCCCTCGGCTTTCCGGACAACCCCGCGGCGGCGTACCTCGAAGACCGGCGCGTGCCGAAGGCGATCGTCGACAAGTACGGCTTCGGCTACGCGCCGAATGCGTGGGACTACATCCTGCGGCGCCTGAGCGGGAAACATGGCGAGAAGAAGCTGGAGCTGGCCGGGCTGGTCACGCCGCGCAAGGAGAAGACCGGCTACTACGACCGCTTCCGCAACCGGCTGATGATCCCCATCCACAGCGAGACCGGCGCGCTGGTGGGGTTCGGCGGGCGCTCGCTCGACGGCACCGATCCGAAGTACCTGAACTCGCCCGAGGGTGAGCTCTTCAACAAGTCGCGGCTGCTGTACAACCTGCACCGGTCGAAGGATGCGATGCGGCGGATCGACCGCGCCATCCTGGTGGAGGGCTACTTCGACGCCATCTCGATCGATCACGCCGGCGTGCCGGGCGTGGTGGCGTCGATGGGGACCTCGCTGACGTCGGGACAGGCCTCGCTGCTGCGCCGCTTCTGCACGCGCGTGGTCATCGCGTACGACGGCGACGACGCCGGCCGCAACGCCACGCTGCGCGCGGCGCCGGTGCTGCTCTCGGCGGGGCTGACGGTCTCCGCGCTCGACCTGCAGGGCGAGAAAGATCCCGACTCCGTGGTGCAGAAGCACGGCGTCGACCGCTTCCTGGAGATCCTCGGCAACGCCACCGACATCTTCGAATTCGCCCTGCGCGAGTGGGCCGGCGACGTCTCGAAGCTGAGCGGACGCGAGAAGTCGGAGCGCGTGGAGGCGTTCGTCCCGCTGCTCGGCGCGGTGGTCGATCCGGTCATCCGCAACGACGCGGCGCAGCGGATTGCGGACGCTTTCAGGCTCGAATTCGAGACTGTCTGGTCGCGCGTGCGCGGCAAAGCGACCGCGCCGCCGGCCGCCGAGCGCTACGGCGGGCTGAAGCCCTCCGCTCCACGAAGCAGCGCGGAGAAGTTCATCCTGCGCGCAGCGCTTCAGGGGAAACTGAACGAGTCTGTGGTGGGGAGGCTGCGGGAGGACTACTTCGAGGAGCCGGGGTGCAAAACGATCTTTTCTATCATAAAAAATGATCTCCAGCAGGGCAACCCTATTGATTTTCAAGAGATTCAGACCCACCTTAGAGGCGAAGCCGAAGTCACGCTCCTCTCTGAGCTCACCCTCAGCGACGAAATCGACGACCAGACTCTCCAAAGACTCGACGAAAACCTTCGGCCGATGGAGCGCCACTATCTCGAGCGGCGAAAACTGGAAATCCAGCGGGAGATCATGGAAGCCGAGAAGCGCGGCGATGCGCAACGCGCTGCCGAGCTCGATGCCGACAAGCTCGAGCTGTCCCGCATGTTGAACACGTTGAAATAATTAGCGTCCACCAAAGATTACGTTGCTGTCCTCCGCGGACACCACTTGGCTGCGCAAATAAGGGAGCGAGAGACGACATGACAACACGCCTGCGCACCGCGAATCTCGAAGCAGATAACACTTTTGAAGAGGGGGTCGGCGAGTTGAGTGTCGAAGAGAAATATGCGGAAGTAAAGCAGCTCATCGTCATCGGTAAAGAAAAAGGGTTCCTGCTTTACGACGAGATCTATGAAGTGCTTCCGGAAGAGATCACGTCTCTCCCCGAAGAGCTCGACGAGATCTACATCCGCTTCGCGGACCTCGGCATCGACGTGGTCGAGGACGCCGAGAAGTCCCTCCCCGTCAACACCGGCAAGACCATCGTCACCATCGACGGCGCCATCGAAGAAAAAGAGATGGACCAGCGCGAAGAGGTCCAGCAGGACATCATCGCGGCCTCGTCCGGCATCGTCGACAAGACCAACGACCCCGTCCGCATGTACCTGCGCGAGATGGGCACCGTCAAGCTCCTCGACCGCCAGGGCGAGGTCGACATCGCCAAGCGCATCGAGAAGGGCGAGCGGAAGGTCTACAAGGCCCTCTCCCAGAACCGCATCATTCTCGAAGAGATCCTGAAGATCTACGAGAGCGCCAAGAAGGACCAGCGCGTCATCAAAGAGATGATCGACCTGGCCATGCCCGACGACGACGGCAGCGTCATCTCCGCCACCGACGAGAACGGTGAGCCGAAGATGCCCGCCGCCACGGCGAACAAGATCGCCGACATCATGGGCATCTTCGAGAAGGTGGCCCGCACCGACAAGCGCATCAAGGACGCCAAGAGCAAGCTGGTCGATCCGAAGAAGCTCTCCGAGCGGACCCTGAAGACCACGCAGCGCTCCGTGGAGAAGCTCGAGCTGGAGATGGCCAACGAGCTGCGGCAGATGGACTTCACCCCGCAGACCCGCAACCGGATGATCAACAAGCTCCGCGACATCCAGAACGAGCTGTCGCAGAGCGCGCAGATGATCCGCAAGGACGAAGCGGCGCTCAAGCGCGAGAAGGACAAGACCCGCCGCGACTTCTACCGCCGCCGCCTGCAGAAGTACCAGGAGAAGCTCCACGAGCTGGAAGCGTTCTACGGCACGTCGCTGAGCGAGCTGCGCAAGACCACCTCGGAGATCCAGACCGGCGAGCAGGAAGCGGATCAGGCAAAGCAGGAGCTGATCGTGGCCAACCTCCGCCTGGTCGTCTCCATCGCCAAGAAGTACACCAACCGCGGGCTGCAGTTCCTCGACCTGATCCAGGAAGGGAACATCGGCCTGATGAAGGCGGTCGAGAAGTTCGAGTACCGCCGCGGCTACAAGTTCTCGACCTACGCGACGTGGTGGATCCGCCAGGCCATCACCCGCGCCATCGCCGACCAGGCGCGCACCATCCGCATCCCGGTGCACATGATCGAGACCATCAACAAGCTGACGCGCACCTCGCGCGCGCTGGTGCAGGAGCTCGGCCGCGAGCCGCAGGCCGAGGAGATCGCCGAGCGGATGGACATGCCGGTGGCCAAGGTCCGCAAGATCATGAAGATCGCGCAGGAGCCGATCTCCCTCGAGACTCCCATCGGAGAAGAGGAAGACTCGCATCTTGGCGATTTCATCGAGGATCGCGGCGTGATCTCGCCGATCGACCACGTCATCGTCGCCAACCTGAAGGAGCAGACCGGTAAGGTCCTCCGCACCCTCACCCCGCGCGAGGAGCAGGTGCTCAAGATGCGCTTCGGCGTCGGCGACGGCTCCGAGCACACGCTGGAGGAAGTGGGCCGCTCGTTCAACGTCACCCGCGAGCGGATCCGCCAGATCGAGTCGAAGGCGCTCCGCAAGCTGCGCCACCCGTCGCGGTCGAAGAAGCTCCGGCCGTTCCTGGATTCAACATTCTAGGTAGCAGGATGCAGCGAGCAGCGAGCAGGAGTCTTTTGATTCTCCTGCTCGCTGCCACCTGCCCACTGCTCGCTGCGTCTCCTTACCATCTCACCCTCCTCGCCCGTCCCGCCGCACCCTTCCCCTTCCTCTCCAGGTTCGGCAACGTGACGCTCGACGTCTACCCGCGCGGCGTGCGCGCCGACTCCTTCTGGCTGAACGGCTTCTCCCTCACCGGCTCGCCGAACGTCACCATCGAGAATCCGTTCACGCGGATGTACAACGAGATGCCGGTGGCGAGCTTCGCCGCGTCTGTCCGCAAGCTCTCCACGCTCGGCGTCGAGAGCAGCGCGCTCGCCGAGTTGCAGAAACCGGTGCGCGGCGCGGTGAAAGGCGTCGCGGCGACGCGCCATCGCCTGCAGTACGGCCCGCAGGCGTGGATCGACGTCTGGACGACGGACACCATCCCGGAGAACCCGCAGCTGCGCGCCATCGCGAACGAGCTGGTGACGGCGATCGCGCCGCCGACCGCGGCGATCCTGCGGACCATCCCCGGCACGCCGATCCACGTCGAGCTGAACTTCCGGCGGTACCGGAAGGTGGTGCTGCTGGAGCTGAAGACGCTGGCCCGCGACGCGGCGGGCGAGGACGACGCGCTGAAGGTCGGCGCGCTCTACTTCCGCGCGCCGATGCTCGATGCAATCTGGAAGTAGCCGGGCGTCGTAGAATCAGCGGCATCCCCCGATGACGCTGACCCCGAACTCGGGCTTCGGCCCGTACATCATCCTCGCGCCGCTGGGCGCCGGCGGCATGGGCGCGGTCTACCGCGCGCGCGACTCGAAGCTCGGCCGCGACATCGCGGTCAAGGTCCTCCCACCCGAGTTCTCCGCCGACCGCGAGCGCCTGGCCCGCTTCGAACAGGAAGCGCGCGCCGCCTCGGCGCTCAACCATCCGAACATCATCACCATCTTCGAGGTCGGCGACGCCGCCGGCACGCCGTACATGGCGATGGAAGTGGTCGACGGCCGCAGCCTGCGCGACCTCCTCGAGGACGGCAAGCTCACGCTGCGGAGGACGCTCGGCATCGTGGCGCAGATCGCCGACGGACTCGCCGCGGCGCACGAGCGCGGCGTCGTCCACCGCGACCTCAAGCCGGAGAACGTGATGGTCACGAAGTCGGGGCACGTCAAGCTGCTCGACTTCGGCCTGGCCAAGCTCGCCGCACCGCCCGACCAGGACGAGGCGACGATGCAGATGGCCGGTCACACCCGTCCCGGCACGGTGATGGGGACGGTCGGCTACATGTCGCCCGAGCAAGCGGCCGGCGCGGCCGCCGATCACCGCAGCGATCAGTTCTCCCTCGGCGCGATCCTCTACGAGATGCTGAGCGGACGGCGGGCCTTCCAGAAGGCGACGTCGGTCGAGACGCTGACCGCCATCCTCCGCGAGGAGCCGCCGCCCATCGGCGCCGCCGACGGCGACATCCCCGCGCCGCTGCGCTGGATCGTCGACCGCCTCCTGGCCAAGACGGCCGACGAACGCTACGACTCGACTCGCGACCTGGCGCGAGACCTTCGGCGCGTGCGCGACTCGCTCTCCGACCCGACGCTCACCAGCGGCGTCGCTCCGGCCGTCCCGCCGCCCGCCCGCCGCAAGCCGTGGCTCGCGCTCGCGATCGCCGCCGTCGCACTGGCCATCCTCGGCGCCGGTGCCTGGATGCTGACCACGCGCCTCGGGCAGCCGCAGATCCCGCAGTTTCATCGCGTCGCCTTCCGGCGCGGCTACGTCTCCACCGCCCGCTTCGCCGCGGACGGCCAGACCATCCTCTACGGCGCGGCGTGGGAAGGGCAGCCGATCAAGCTCTTCTCGACGCGCGAGGACAACCCGACCGCCGCCGCCTTCCCACTGCCGCCGTCCGACGTGCTGTCGGTCTCGAAGTCCGGGCAGGTGCTGCTGAATCTCGGCCGCCGATTCACGGAGTGGTTCGTCAGCAACGGCACGCTCGCCGAGGTCCCGCTGGCCAGCGGCAACGCACCGCGCGAGATGCTCAACGACGTGCAGGAGGCCGACTGGCTGCCGGACGGCAAAGGGATGGTCGTCGTCCGCAACGTCGAGCGGCAGTCAGTCCTGGAGTTCCCCGCCGGCAAGGCGCGCTACACCACCAGCGGCTGGGTGAGCCACGTCCGCGTCTCGCCAGACGGCAGCATGGTCGCCTTCTTCGACCACCCGCTGCGCGGCGCCGACAACGGCTGGCTGACGGTGATGCGCGGCGACGGCGAGCCGAAGCACCTCGGCGCGATGTACTCGAGCGGCCAGGGGATCGCCTGGCGGCCCGACGGCAGGGAGATCTGGTACACCGCGGCGGAGGTCGGCTTCTTCGGCCAGCTGCACGCCGCGACGCTCGACGGCAAGGATCGCGTCGTCTACCGCGGGCCGGCGCGCATGATCCTGCACGACATCGCCGCCGACGGCCGCGTGCTCCTCGACAGCCAGACCCCGCAGATCGGCGCCGCGGTCATGGTCCCCGGCTCGACCTCCGAGCGCGACCTCTCGTGGCTCGACTGCTCGTTCGCCCCCGACCTCACGCCCGACGGCAAGACCCTGCTCATCTCCGAACAGGGCGAAGGCGCCGGCCCGACGTACTCCGTCTACGTCCGCCCCACCGACGGCTCCCCGGCCACGCGCATCGCCGACGGCTTCGGCTGGGGGCTCTCGCCCGACGGCAAGTGGGCCGTCACCCAGGCGGCGACCGACGGGCAGCAACTGGCGCTGGTGCCGACCGGCGCCGGAACGCCGCGGCAGATCTCCAGCGGCGTCGGCGACGTCCTCTGGCCGCAGTTCTTCCCCGACGGCAAGCGGATCTACTACGCCGCGTCGTCAGGCGCGCACCCGGCGCGGATGTACGCGCAGCCGGTCGACGGCGGCAAGGCCGTGCCGATCTCCCCCGAGGGATATGGTGGGGCGATGCTGCCGCGGGCGATGTCGCCGGACGGCAAGCGCCTCGCGGTCACCGGGCCGCAGGGGAAGCTGATGATGATCGAGGTCGACGGCGGCGGGACGCCGCGGCAGGTGCCGGGCTCGATCACCGACGAGATCGCGATGCGCTGGAGCGCGGACGGCCGCTATCTCTATACCTTCGTCATCGGCGACGTCCCGGCGCGCATCTACCGCATCGACCTGCAGAACGGGCAGCGCCAGGTCTGGCGCGAGTTCCACCCGACCGACACCACCGGGCTGCTCTTCATGGCGCCCACCGCCATCACCCCCGACGGCACGGGCTACGCCTACACCTTCGGCCGGATGCAAAGCCAGCTCTTCGTAGTCACCGGACTTCGCTGAGAAAGCCCTCGCCCCGCTTCGGGGGAGAAGAGTATTCAGCGGTCAGCGTTGACCGACTTGCTTCCGTCATCGCCGCGACGAATATTGACGGAACTACGTCGTCCGTCCTCTCCTCAACTCAACCAACCTTCATCCCGGAGGCAGTATGAAATCTCTTCGGACGCGCTTGATCGCCGCAACCGGATGGGCAGCGCTTGCCCTGTTCGCGTTCTCAACTCGGGCGACCGCCCAGGGAAACAACATCAACGGCCTGACCCAGCAGGTCGCCGCTCTTCAGGCGCAGATGACTGACGCGGAGCAGCGCCTGAGCGCTACGGAAACGCGCTTGACCACGGCTGAAACGCGTTTGACCTCCGCCGAATCGCGCCTGAGCAGCAGCGAAGCGCGGCTGCTCTCCGCGGAAGGACGCCTGAGTGCGGCCGAAACCGTGGTCAGCACCCTCACCACGCAAAGCGCAACGCAGGCAGCGCAGATCGCGGCCCTGCAAGCCGGAGTGTTGCCGGTCGGCACGATCATCACGTACTCGGCGGAGGTGCCGCCGCCCGGTTACCTCGAATGCGATGGCAGTGAGGTCTCGCGCGCGGCCTATCCGAATTTGTTCGCGGCGATCGGTACCGCCTTCGGCCACGGAGACGGGGTCTCCACCTTCCGCCTCCCGCAGACGCGCGGGCTCTTCATGCGCGGCTGGGACCATGGAAACGGGTTCGATCCCGACCGAGCCTCTCGAGCCGCGGTCTTTGCCGGTGGAGCGTCCGGCGATCACGTCGGTTCGTTCCAGGACTTCATGGTCCAAGCCCACTCCCACGGCGTGCCTTCCTCGGCTCCCAACCCTTTCGGTCCGATTGTGGGCATCGTCGGCGCAAACGCCGTTGGATTCCTGGGTGACAACACGTTCTCGTTCGGCGGCGCCGAGACGCGACCGAGGAACCTCTCGGTGATGTACGCCATCAAGTATTAGGAGGGCTGATTACGCCGCCACCGCGGCCGCGCCGACCTGCACCTGGTCGAGGTCGCGCAGCAGCGCGCCGGCGTCCTTGTAGCGGTCCTTCGGATCCTTGGCCAGGCAGCGGAGGATGATGCCGTTGATCTCGCGGCCGATCTCCGGCCGCAGCTCCAGCGGCGGCTTCGGCGCCTCGGTGATGTGCGCGGTGAGCACGCCCGTCAGCGACGACGAGGTGAACGGCTTGCGCCCGCAGACCATCTCGTAGATGAGCACGCCCATCGAGTAGACGTCGCTGCGCGGGTCGAGCTGCTTGCCCTGCACCTGCTCGGGGCTCATGTAGTGCGGCGTGCCGACGATCAGCCCCGCCTGCGTCATCCCCTCGGTGGCCTCGGCCATGCGCGCGATGCCGAAGTCCATCAGCTTGACCTCGCCCTTGTGGTCGATCAGCACGTTCTGCGACTTGATGTCGCGGTGGATGATCCCCTGCTCGTGCGCCGCCTCCAGGCCGCGGCAGATCTGCCGCGCCACGCCGAGCGCCACGCGCGGCGCCATCTGGTTGCCGGCGGCCTCGCCGAGCAGCTCGGCCAGCGTGTAGCCGCGGACGAACTCCATGCTGATGAAGTAGACGCCGTCGGCCTCGCCGTAGTCGTAGGTACGCAGCACGTTGCGGTGCGTGATCTTGCGGGCCAGGCGGATCTCGCGCTTGAAGCGCTCCAGGTCCTCGGGCGAGCGCTGCATGACGTCGCCGGGAAGGGTCTTGATGGCCACCACCTCGTCGAGCTGCGCGTCGGTGGCGCGGTAAACGATGCCCATCCCGCCGCGGCCGAGGATCTGCTCGATCTTGTAGCGGTTGGCGAAGAGGACGCCGGGCTGCAGGTCCTGCATGGCGATCATGGCCGGCGCGGTGACGCCCGGCTGCGTGCCGTCGATGCGCATGGTGTCCGCCGCGGTGCCGCCGGCCATGGCCCGCATCACGCTGGTGGTGAGGCTGGTCAGCGGCAGCGCGGCCACCGGCAGCGGCTGCGGGAGCCACTTCAGCTGCACCTGCTCGCGCGTCGCGGAGCTCATGATCTCGCCGCCCGCGGTCTGGGCTGTCTCATAAGAGACGTACGCGTAGCCGGTCGGCGAGTGCCAGGCGAAGATCATCGCCAGCAGAGGCGCGTTGCCCAGGATGGCCAGCCCGGTGTCCTGCGACAGCGTCACGCCGCCGGTGACGAACTGCCCGGTGGCGATGCCGACGCCGATCGACATCTTCACGTCCTCCAGCGACGCCAGCTCCTCGTTGATGGCGCGCGCCGCGCGGATGGCGTGCAGCACGCCGCGGTCGCCGTGGAAGACGGCCACCAGCTGGTGCCCGATGATCTCGCGCACCTCGCCGTCCTGCCGTTCCACTTCCGCCTCCTGCATCCGCAGCACGCGGGCCAGCGAGCCGACCAGCACCGAGGCCTCGCCCTCCCCCACCGCCGGAAGGCCGCGGAGGTCGGTGACCAGGACCGTCCCCTCGTCGAGGCGCGCCGGCTCGGCCACGCGGACGGCTCCGCGCTCCTGCGACTTGGCGGCCATCTGCTCGTACAGCTCTTCCAGCTCAGCCTTGTCGCGCAGCGCGGTGATCATCTTGGCGAAGGAGCGCCCGAGAATGCCCACTTCGTCGCTGCGGGAGATGTTCGGGTGGACATCGTAGTCGCCGGCGGTGACCGCCTGCGCCATCCCGGCCAACTGCTCGATCGGCCGCGTCAGGCGGCTGGCGATCAGCCAGGTCAGGATGAAGGCCAGAAGCAGCGCCGCGCCGCCGCCGACCAGCAGGGTGTTCTCGATCTGCTTGAACGGCGCGAGCTCGGTGTCGAGCGAGCGGAGGAAGACCGCGGCGCCGACCGGCTTGTTCTCCGACTGCAACGGCCGACCGGCCATGACGTAGTTGCTGCGGTCGATCTCCCCCTGCGACGGCGCCATCGGCTTGCCGGTCTTGACGATCTCCTTGACGCCGCTCATCTGCTCCATGGTCACCCGCGGCGCGTTCGACGACCGCGCCAGCGACGAGGCCGAGGCGAAGATGACGCCGGCCTTGGTGGAGTCGGCGATCTGGTTGGCGAAGGCGTCGTCGATGGCCAGGGCGTTGATCAGGTAGCCGACGCGGACGGGGTTGGCGCCGCTGGCGATCGGCGTCACCGCGGCGTGATAGAGCTTGTCGCCGAGGACCAGGACGCCCTTGGTGACCGGAACAGAGGCGTCGTCGGCGATGCGGTTGACCAGCGGCGAATGCAAATCTTCACGCGATGGCTTGGTGACGTTTGGCTGGTCGGAGCGGAAGATGACGCGTCCCTGGTCGTCCAGGAGCATCAGGAGGTCGCTGTGGAACGACTGCCGACGTTGCTCCAGCTGGTCGGCGATGCTCACCAAGTCGACCACCGGAGTCGCGGGTGGCGCCGCTACCGGCGCGGCTGGCGTGGCCGGAGTGACGGGCTCGACCACGGGCGCGGTGCCGTTGATCGAGTCCTGCACGAAGGCGACGAACGGCGACTCCGCGCTGAGCAGCTGCGCCGGCAGCGCCAGGGCGTCCAGGCGCTGCTTCTCCAGGTCCTCGAACAGCTTGGCCGCGCCGGAGATCGAGTTGTTCACCGTCGTCCGGGCGATCCCCTCGGCGCGCTGGATGGTCAGGCCGACGGCGATGGCCACCACGATGACGATGAGGGTGGCCGTCAGGCCGAACAGCTTCCAGACCAGCGGGAAGCGCGCCTTCTCCACCACCGGCGCCTTCCGGACCGACATCTCGTCGGTGTTGATGGCCGGCGAGGAAGTGGTGGCCGTCGACGCCGTCAAATCAGTACTCCTTCGGCGCCTGGTACGGCTTGCCGTTCTTGTCCAGGTGCTGCGTCATCCGGTAGTTGCGGCTGTCGAGGGTCACGGCGACGGGGCCGGAGACGCTCCCCGAGGCGCTGATTTCGATGTCCGCGGAGGTCTGGCCCCCCTGCTCGTTCCAGGCGACGAGGCGGTACTTGCCGGGGGGGATGTCGGTCAGGGCGTAGTTCCCGGCGGCGTCGGTGAAGATGTAGTACTGCGTGGTCATGACGTGGATGACCGCCGACATGTTCGGGTGGACGTTGCAGTAGACGTTGACCACGCCCGCATTCGCGAATTTGAAGGCTTTCCCCGCTCCCTTGCGGTAGAGGCCGAGGTCGAAGGCGTTGTTGGGCGAGAGGGAGAAGAGGTTGTGCGAGATCGGGTCGTCGTTCGGGAACTCCACGGTCGACCCGGCCGGGACGGCCAGGATGTGCGGGACGAGCGCCTTGCCGCGGGTCATCATCTGGAAGGTTTGCGGCGGACGGCGGACGCTCCTGCCGGCCGGCTCGAGCCAGACCAGCGTCTCGTTGACGACGGGACGCTGCCCGCGCTTGGTAACGAAGCTGATTTTGCCGCTGACCGTGGCGCCGGCCAGAGGGAGCGCGATGAAGGCGCACGCGAGAAGTGGGAGGAAGCGGCGCATTTTTGCGATGATCTCCGGGAAGGTGGAATCGTAGCACAGCGAAACTGCACAAATTTTGTTGCTATTCGTGGCGAGAAACGTATCATGTCAAACATGCACGAAAGGGGAACGGGAGGGGCGGCCGGAAGAAACGGCGCCGCTACGCGTTTCCCTTGATACGTTTCGAGCGCGGCAACGGCCGCATCGATCTTTGACTAAAACTACGACATCGAGTTCCCGCTTCTCCCTTCCACCACGGGGCGAGTAGAAGCGGTCGATCCGGTCCGCGGCGCCGGCGAGGTGGGTCACGGCGTACGACGTGGGGCTTGCTGCGGGTCCGCCGGAAATTCATGGGGAGGAGGTACTGCGTTCGATGGATTGTCCTAGTAAACCTGAGGGGGCTAGCTCGTAACGGGGCAAGTCTCCACCCCGAGGGGCGCCGGCGACGGCGCCCTTTTTGTTTGCGGTTGCGAGGTAGCGGGGTCTCGCGGTATCGGCGGGGTGGTGGGACCACGAGACCCCGATACCTCGAAACCGCGCAACCTCATTTCAGTTCTCGCGGTATCGGCGGGGTGGCGGGCCCCCGAGACCTCGAGACCCCGCAACCTCGAAACCTCGTCTATCAGTCCATCCCCGGCACCCCCACCCCCACCGGCAACGGCGGCAGGTGCGGCGCGATGATCTCCCGCAGCTTCTCCCGGAACAGGTCCGCGTCGTCGAGCTCGGCGTGCAGCAGCTCGTGCAGCGCCGCCACTTCGTCGGCGCGAAGGCGGCGCGGCTTCCGCGTCAGACATGCGTTGGTCTTGCAGCGCGGCGTGCAGTACTTGCGCGTCGATCGCGTCAGCGGAAAGTGCGTGCCGCAGTGTTCGCAGGTTCCCATCACGTTCCTCCCCAGCCCGATACCCCTGTCAAAGGGTTGATCAACGGTTCGTGCGTGCCCGCGTCATCGTCAGCGGCAATTGCACAAATCCCGTTGCAGCGTTGATCAACGGATTTTGCGATGTTAGGGTGACAGGAATCAAGCCCCGGTGGCGAAATGGCAGACGCTGCGGACTTAAAATGCGCTGCCGTTCTGGATTCGAGGGTATTTCTGCTCTCTGCGCGGTCATTTTGTTATTCGCCAATTGTCAAGGTCCTGGCAAGGTCTGCCGCCATCCACGACTCTTCGTCGTCGACTTCCTGCAACTCCAGTATTCGATCCATGTGATCTATGAAGGCGTGGGCGATCTGCTGATCCTTCGTTCGTCCGAGACGAAGAAGGAGACCGCGCGCGGTGATGAGTAGCGGTGCCAACCCCCACACATTCATCGCGTAGTTCATGATCACCGTCACGAGGCGGCAGTTCTTGAAGGTGTAGCCGGTCTCCGGGTCGACGCGGTCAATGCTCGGCGCGAACGGTCGCCGTTTCCTGTGCGCCTGCGGAAACTCGAACGTCACCCCGGATAACTCGCACCGTCCCCGCGCCCGACGAACTATCTTCGCGAAGTCATCGGGTGTCAGGTCGAAGGGGATCGCGCGGGTCTTGGCGCCCTTCTTGGTCTGTCGGTAAAGCTCCGGGTAGTTGGACGCACAGGTGCGGCGACTGGATCGCGCCACCCGCGCGAGCCGCTTCGCAAGCAATTTCTCGGCGATGTCCTTACGCTTTGAGTTCGTAGACTCTCGGATTTCAACTGCCCGGCCGCGCGCGTCGATCCCGAAGTACGCGATGCACCAGCGCCGCCCGCGCAGAAACACCCGGCCTTCGCCGCTCTTCTTGATCGGTAGACGGTCGTTCGTCGGCAGCTCGCTCATCGCTTGCCCCGCTTCATCGCCTTCTCCACCAACTTCCGGAACGCGGCCGATGCCCCGCCTCGCTGAGCGCGCAGCCAGCGCCAGTGACTCGCGAGCAAACCGACGTTGCGGTAGATGAGGGGGTCTTTCTTGTCACCGAGGCGCGGGCGTCCGCCCTTTCCTTCTACCGTCACGGCGGTCATTTTACGGTGCCCTCGCGGTACGCCTTCGCGAGAAGCGCGCCGAGTCGGCAGCACTCTTCGTGGAATTGGTTGCTCAGATGGTCGGACACGCGCTCGTGGCTCAGCTCGTGGAGCAGCAGTTCGTTCATCGAGTCCACGTCGAGCGACGTGCGCAGAACGTTCACGGTCAGCGTCCCATCGCCGTAGCAGGCCACAAAGTTCCATTCGTCATCGTCGGTGAAGCGGACGCGAATCTCGCGGCCGATCGTGCAGCGCGCGACTACCTCCGCGTGCGTGGCTGCCCTGAACATCTCCGGCGTGTACATCGTGACCATCTTCAGCGGTCGGCCGCCGGGAGTGAACGGTTTGGGGGACGGAGTGACGCGCCCGGCTGGGAGCAACGCGTCGGCCTCACGCACGTTGCGCCACGCCGCCGACGAAAACGCTCCACCAGGTACTACAGTGAATCCCCGCGTGACGGCGATCTTCGTTCCTTCGATGTCAGACGGGTCGCTGATAACGGCGCGGTCGCCGAACTGCAACCGGACGACTGTGCGTACGGCGTCCGGCGCAACATCAGGATCTTCGATTGCGTTGCGAACCCACGCGGCGCAGGAGTCACCCTCCCGGAGATCATCGAATGTCGCCGAAAGGACGACGGCGCGAAGTTGCTGGAGGTAGGACGGCGTCACGTTGTCGCGGTTCATGTTGAGGGGGACCTTCTGCATCACGTTGTAGTGGTATCGGTCGCCGGTTGGGACGATGGGCACGCCGAGTTCGTAGACGTGCGCTTCCTCGCCATCGCGGACGCGCCACACTTCGACGCTGGAGCGACGCATCGTGCGCCTGAGGATGCCGTCGCCGTCGCTGATCTCTGTCGGTAGAGAGGCTATCGCGGACGCGACGATGTCCGCTCGGTTGCGCTCAATCTGCCGACCGTTCAGCGTCGTAGCGATTCCGGCAGGAGGGATGAGCAGTTGAAGCCGGGCAACGGCCTCGCGTAACTCGCCGCGCGTCATCGAGATGGTCGCCTCGAACCGAGACCCTAATTGTGTTCGCGACCGCAAGCGATGTCTGCCGTCACCATCGAATCGTACCGCGCCCGTGGTGGTGGTGATTGTTGCCTCGCGGCAGAGCGAAAGGATCAATTTCTCGCCGAGGTTGAATCGACCGCGCTTCTCTGGGTCCGCTTTGCGGTTGGACTCAGCGAACAGCGTCCACGCGTGCGCAAGATCGGCAAAGCCGGCCGGCGAGTCGTCCGTCACGACCAAGGATGCGAGCGGCTGTCCGTCGATAGGCTTCAGCGTGACGGCTACGGATGTCGAATCGTCAGCGTCCCACGCATTCTGGACAAGCTCCAGAATAGCGGCTGATTTCCCGCGCGCATCAAGGAGCTTCCTTAGTCCGTCTTTGTCGACCGAAAACCACCCGGCAGGTTTCTTCATAGCCGCTCTTTCCTGTACAGAAAACAATCTAGGCGCAAGTTCGCCGTCTGTCAAGTATTCTGTACAGAAAATGTGAGCCTAGTCAGTCTTTGCGGAACGCGCTCACGTTTGATGGCATCCCCGCCACGTACTCCCGTTGCTTCCGCAGGGCTTCGAGAGTGTCATCCGTGCTCGTGATGTTGTACCGGTCGAACACGCTGCGCGTGACGTGGCCGGTGATGCCCATCGCCACCACTTCCGGCACGCCGCTCCGGACCAGGTTACGGACGGCTGTCCGTCTGAGATCGTGGAAGAGACGCCCCGGCAGTCCCGCCGCCTCGCGCGCCGCCGCCCACCGCTTGGCGAACACGCTCTCGCTCAGCGGTTGCCCGTCCTCGTGAAAGACGTACTCCGAGAGGGCCGATGTCCCGCCGCGCTTCACGTACTGGCGTGCTGCCCATGCCCGCTCGAATAGTGCGGCCAGGTCGTCGTCCAGCGGCAGGAGGCGCGGTCGGCCGTTCTTCGACGTGTCCAGCCGGATCTCGCGAGCCGCTCGGTCCACGCGGCTCCAGGTCAGCAGGCGAATCTCGGATGAGCGCCAGCCAGTGACGAACCCGAAGCGCGTCATCTCCGCCATCACCGGATCCAGGTTCGCCACCATGCGCTCGACGTCCCCCGCCTCGAAGAACCCTCGGCGGACGTTGTCCTCCGGCCCGGCGCTCGGGATGTAAGGCTTGACGTTGATCTTCCTCTCCTGAACGGCTACGCTGAACGCCCGCTTCAGCACGGCCAGCTCGCGGTTGATCGTCGCCGTCGAGCAGCCCTCCTCTCGCCGCTGTTCGATGTAGATGCGGACCGTATCAGGGGTCACGGTCAACGCCCTGCGATGCCCGAAGAACTCTCGGACCGGCTTGGCGTGGCCGGTGGTGTGGCGTAGGCTCTTGATCTGCTCGCTCTCGTACTTCTGGAATAGCGCCTCGAGGAGATCGCCGACTGTTAGTCGTTCGGCCGATGGCCCCTGAAACGGGCGGATTCCTTCCCGGTGGTTGCCAACCTCGCGGAGCCGATGGCGCAGAAGCTTCTGCGCGGTGGCCTCGCTGTCGGAGTGGGAGGACTCTCGCGTCTCGCACGCCTTTCCGTCTTTGCCGGGAGCCGAGTAGCGGATCCACCAGATGCGACCGCGCTTGAAGGTGCCGCCGTCTCCGCGCATCGCTGTACCTCCGTCGGAGTGAAGTTCGATCATCCTACCCGCCTTTTCAGGAAGAGGTTCAGTTTGCGCCGGGAGTACAGGCGGCCAGCTCGGCCGGGGAGTTTCGATGCGCCGAGCTCGAAGCTGTGATCCCTCACCCACCGCGCCGTTTGATTCAAGAACTCGGCGGCCTCGCCCTCGGTGAGCCAGTCGTCGTCCGTGTCGCGGCTGGCTCGCGACTCCACCGGCGGATGGAGCGCGATTCGGACGCGCATCTCCGCGTCGAGCGCGGCGATCTGGCCGAGAATCGGCGGCAGTTCTGTCACCGGCATGGTGACCATCTGCTCGCGCAGCGCGGCGATCAGCTTCGGGGCGTCGTTCATTCGCTGATGGACTCCGAAGGTTGGAACGGATGCGGATCGAACATTCGCGTTCCGATGCCGTGGTGTACGTGGTGGTCAGAGTCGTACGGGCAAATGTTCGACTGGCAGCCGCGGTGCTGCGGCGGGTCTCCGCCGTGGTTACAGGGAATGCAGCGCTTTACGTCGTCATCCCACCAGCGGTGAATGTGGCCCGGCGCATCGTGCCCGCCGCGCGAGTCGCGCCGCATCGAATGACCCGCACGTCGCGAGCAGATATCGGCGTCGTGCACTTCGTTGCTCGGTCGAAACGTCGGCACGCTTGGATGCCGCTCGCGACACCTTCCCGGCGTGATGCGGAGGAACCCGTCGCAGCGAGGGCAGCGCCCGACCGCGTGGGCCAAGCATGTACCGTACTCGCACGAGGTGCAGTCGCAGTCCTGCCTGATGCGTCGGCCGCGCCATTCGCATTTGTCGCAGACTACGCCGACGCGCTCAGATGAAGTCGGCATCGCTCACTCCGTACGTAGCGGCGTATCTGTTGTGGCCTTCAGCGCCGCAGTCGTTGCAACGCCAGTCGATGCCACGGTTGCCGTGCGACTCCTCGGCGTTCTCGTGGTCGCACTCCTCTTTGATCCACGGCTCAGGGTGAAGGCAGTCAGGGTATGCGGCGCAGCACTGCTGATCCCATGGATTCATCACAGCATCACGCATGTGTTCGTACCCTCGATTTCGAGAAACAGACAGGACTCACGGCCGGTGACGCGCGGCTTTGCGCCAGCCTTCACAGCGTCACGAACCTTCGCCAGCGACTCTTCTGGTCGCCACATCAGCGCGCCCGCGATGGCACGCTTGATGTCCGGCTGCACGTCTTTCTCGACGAGATCGGCGATCTCGGTGGCGAGTGCGGTCTTCAATTCCTTCACCGCCTGATCTGGCGCTTTCTTCACGACGCCCTCGTTGTAGGCGTCGAACATCGCGTGCACGAACAGAGGGATTGTCGGGTCCGTCCGTAACGCAGTGCAGAGCCGGTCGAAAAACTCGCGCACTTGCGAGACCTTTGCCGACAGCAGCGGCGCGAGGTGTTCCTGCGATTCGAACTCGCAGCGGTCGATCTCCTCTTTCGAGTGTCCGACGCACAGACCGCGAATGACCGGCACCCACTTCACCACGAGCGCGTCGATATCCATGATGTGAACTGGCCTCCTTGGGTCTGGTGTCTTGCCTTCGTCGCTGCCGTAAGCGAGCAGGCACGCGAGTGATCGAAGCGTCCACGGGGCATCGCCGCCGAACTCGCGCCACCGTCCCGCCGCCGTGATTCCACAGACACCCCAGATGTTCATCACCGCATCGCGCACACCGAAATCGGCGGCCAGGTAGACAGCGGCGAGCGCGTTCTGCAGTAACGAGCGGGGCATCTCGTCGGCGGGCGAAAGCAACACGAGATCCGTATCGCGCACGTTGCAGACGGTCGCGGCAAGTGTCGTCATCGTCGCTCCCTCTCCAACTCCTCCACCTTCGCCGAGAGTTGCCGTACCTGGTCCTGAGCTTCTACGAGTTGTTGAACGGTTCCGGCTGGATCGGCGTCTGTGGTGATGAGGTAGAGGAGGTGGTCTCGTTGGGCGATGGTGGCGAGGAGACGCCGAACGTCTGTGCCGAGGGCGATTGTCGCGCCGGGCTTTCCCATGATGCGACGGATCTCGACCAACTCTTCCCGTGTGAGCGGTGCGTCATTGAGCGGCAGCGGTTCGCTCGGCTGATACGGGTGGAACGTCCCGCCTATCTGGTGACCGTCTACTGCGTGGTTGGCGAGATCGCGGAGTTCGGTGCGGAGGCGGTCGATTTCGTCCTCGCGCTCTTTGCAGCACGGCGGCACACCGATTCTCTTCACGACCTCTTCGGCGTAGTGCAGCAGCGTTAGGCGAGCCTTTCGGTAGCGCTTTCGGAGATCGCCTGGCGGCAGGCGCGAAACGTTGTCCGTGAGATCGGCGTACTTCACCACGATCGCCATCTCGTTTCCGCTGGTGGCGATGCGCTTGATGTACCCCTCGTAACTACCCGACCTGTGCGTCAGGGTTTCGAGCGCTTGAACTTCCTCGGCGGTATATCCAAGGTCTGAGAGTTTGGCGCCGGTGACGTCGCAATCCTCCAGCACATCGTGCAGAACCGCGATATGCCACACCTCCTCCGACACCATGCGCATCACCGCCAAGGGATGGGCGATATACGGTAGTCCGGCCTTGTCTCGCTGGCCAGCGTGAAGTCGGACGGCGAGGGCGATGGTCTCGTCTATCGTCGGGTGTGTCATTCAGGACTCCTGCTCCTGCGCCTCTGCGGCGCGACCAATACAGAGCGCCAACACGTCAGCCATGTAGCCGGCGGCTTCGCTCCATTGCCGGTCTCCGTCGTCAGATGGAACGCCGCGCAGATTCGCCGCTGCCACGAATCCCCGGCAGAGTTGCGGCTTCTCGTGGCAGTGGAAAGGCCGAAGGCCCTCGACGCATAGCTTCGCCAGCGCCACCGTATGCGGCGTGTTGTTAGCCTCCGTTTGCGGACGGAATGCGCACGTCACGCACGGCCCACCGTCGGCAGGGGCTGGCATCGAGGTGTCACCCAGGACGGCATCGAATGCGGGGCTCTGAACGGCGTCATCGGCGAGCGCTTGTCTCATTGCTCGCCTCCGCCCGTCAGCAGCCCTTTCGCTACCTGCCGCTCAAAGGCCGCGAACACCGTCGTTCCGTCACGCTGAATGGCGTACGGCAGGAACACCTCGGCCATCTGCGCCTGCTCGGCCTCAACGAGCGCGAGCTGCGCCTCTACCCAGTCCTTCACGATGCGCCACGCGACGCTCTCGGCGTGCTCTTTGGTTTGGTAGCTCGATGCCACGCGTTGCTTCTTTAGTGCGGCGAGGACTCCTTCCGGCTTCGCAGGTAAGCGGAACTCCACGGTGTGACCAGCGATTTCGAGCGTGAACATCACCGCCGTGATCTTTCCCGCCGCGTAGTCGATCATCACCCGCTGCGCACCCTTCGCGGCGAGGATGTTCTGAATCTCCGCGACGGTTCGATCCGGCCGGATCTTCGTGGTGTAGTTGAGGATCGGCATTAGTCTTCCGAAACCGTGATGTCGAGGTTGCGGTAGAGCGTTGCGAGCGCCAATAGTGGCGGCGCATCAGCGTAGGTGGCATCGCCCGTGTGGCTTCCCGATCGCGGCTCGTCTCCGGTGATCTCGCTCGCTGCGACCTCGATGTCGTAGAGCGCTTTGTTGTGGTGCGCCGCGAGAGTGAGCAGGCCAACGAGTTGAAGATGCTGCGATTTGCTGATCTTCTTCATCACTTCTTCTCCGTAGGGGTAATCCGCTCCGGCGTTTTGTAGAGCGTCTGGCTGCGTAGTACGTGCACCGCGAGAGCTACATCGTCATCCGTCAGTCCAAGGCGCCCATCGATCAACACCCACCGCTCGCCGTGCCGCGCCCGCAGCGATTGCGTCATCGTCTGCGCCTTCCCTTGCGGCGTCTCGCTGCCGTCGTCGAGCACGACGTAGGGCGGCCATTCCGCGGTGCTGAGAAACGCGGTGATCTGGTCGCCGCGCTCCGGGATCTCTTCGTCAGAAACCGTGCAGCCAACGACCTTCGTACCAGAGGCGAGGCCGTAGGTCATCAGCATGTAGCGGAATCCGTCGACCGTCATCGCGCCGCCGAGGATCATGTAGCGCCACGCCGAGGAGATGACGATGCTCGCCTCGGTCAGTCCGACAAGTTGGTTCAGTCGGGCGACCTTGTCCCGGTGGATGGTGTTGTAGCCGTGCGCGTTGATGTCGTGGGAGTTCAGCACGCCGTCGATGTCGAGAAAGACCAGAGGCGCCGGCATCACTTGCCCGCCTTCAGCGCCTCGACCAGCGCCGCGTTTCTCGCAACGAGCGATTCATTGCGGAGTACCAGATCAGCGCAGGAGTCGGGACCGGCTTGCGGATCACCAATCCACCCATGTTCGACTGCCTTGCACATGCGACTGAGCGTCGGACCTACCGCGCTTGTCGCCCGGCCGCCATCGATCACCCGTTGCGCATCCTCCTGGCGTGAGAAACGAACAGCGCAGCGATGGTCAGGCGAGAATTGCGCGCCGTTCCAATACGATGGCGCGCCACCTAGTGGTAACTCAATTACCCACGCGAACGATGACCCGGCTTGCGAGCGGAGGTGCTCAACGTCCGAGACCAGCCTGCGGCAGTGGTCCGCGATCAGATCGCCGAGCGTCGGCAGATCCACGCCCCACTTCTCGGCGAGCGCGGCAAAGTGCAGCCCGGCCGGTTGCGGGTCGTTGCCCATGTGCAGCTCGTGGCAGAGGATTTCCCCGAACGCTCCGACACCGCCGCACGCGCCGCTGCCGAGTTGCACGTGTTCGTACCGCCGTTCAATCTCATCGCGCAGTTCTTCAAGCCGACCAATTGCAATTGGTGCGGCTTGCGATCTGAGGCCCTGGATTCCGGATTCGAGTGCGGCGATGCGTTGCTGCTGGGCGTCGATGCGGTCGGCTGATGCCGTGAACATCCCGGCTAGGTGTGCGCAGTCGAGATGGATTACGCCGGGTCGCGCCTCAAGATAGGTCGCGACATTCCGGAGCGACGCGACGGCGGCGGCGGCGCTCAACGGCTTCACGCCATCTTTCGCCGTCGTCATCCCGACCTCCGCTTCCTCGCCGCGCGCACGTCTGGCAGCAGAGTCCGCAGCTTGTTATGCAGCGTATTCCGGTGCATTCCGAGGAGTCGCGACGCTTGGGTGACGTTGCCGCGGCGTTCTTCCAGAGCTGCGGTGAGGTACTCCTTTTCGAACTGGCCGATTGCCTGGTCAGCGGTGATGCCGCCGCGGAGTAACTCTTTGGCGATCGACTTCAGATGGTCGTTGATGGTCATGCTGCACGCTCCATAGGAACCTTCACTGTCATTTCGGATAGGCGTCGAGCGATGGGGCCGGCGAAGTTCTCGTGATAGCCCTCGCACAACTGCGTGATGGGATCGTTGCTCGTGACGACGAGCCATCCCGACCCAGCGCGCCGGCGGTAACGCCCGTCGAGAATCTGAAGGATGCGTCGCGCCGAGTGTTCTGAGCGCTTCTCTTTCCCAAGGTCGTCGAGGACTAGGTGCGGCGTATCGACGAGTCGTTGAATGATCACTTTCGCCGTCTCGTCCGCGTCGTCCGCGTAGCTCGCCAGAATCTCGTCCATTAGGTCGGGGACGTACACGTAGACCCCGACAGCGCCGTTGTAGATTTGCCGCACCAACTGCGACGCTGCAACGGAGGTCTTGAACGTGCCGGCCGGCCCCCACAAGTAGAGACCTGGCACGGCGGGCTGGCCGAGCAACTGACACATCGCGACGGCATCGCTCGCCGCGGGCGGTAGATCGGTAAATCCCCGCCGCCCCGTCGCGTAGTCCTCGGGCAACCCCGACGCCCTAAGCCTGATGGCTGCGAGCTCCGCGGTGGTCGGCATGCGTTGACCCTCCAGCGCTGAAGCGAAGGCTGCGTGAGATTTGAGATAGCTGGCCACGGCTTCATCGCACCTTGGGCACTGGTACGTCCCCGGTGGTACCGACTCCTGGCACCGGATGCACTTTCCGCTCGGCAAGAACATCGGCAGCGCTGCGCTGACTGTCGCCGAATCCTCGGACTTCAGCGCGCTTCTGACCTGCTCCATCCGAAGGCGGTCGCGCTCCCGCTCCTCCGGCGTGTAGGCGTTCGGATCTGTTGGTTGCGCCGGCTGTTGCTCGGCCTCGGCCGTTGCCATTGCGTCGCTCATAAAGTGCCCTGATCCTGTTCCGGAACGTTGCGTCCCAGTCCGCTTTGCCCTCGCCACGGCCGATCCAGTAGTCGCGGAACTCCGGAACTGCCATGGCCACATCGACCCCTAGACATTCAGCCTGCATCTCCGAGATCACCTCGCGAGTGGGTTGCCAGTCGGGTGTCATGTGCGTCACCGGTTTTCGGATCCGCCTTTGAGTCGCACGCGCGGTTTGGGGTTCTTTCTCTACTTCTTCCTCTTGTTCTGCCTCTTCTCTCGCGAGCGCGCGAAGGCTATCGTCTTGATAGGCGTCCGCTAGCAGATCGCTAGCCGAGGCATTAAGCGCAACCCACTTAGAACTAGCTAGTTCGCGCCAGTCGATAGCGTCACCAGCTCCAATCTGCTTTGTGATCCATGTCGGCTTGAACGGAATCTTTCCGTCGTAGCTGGCGGCCAGGAGCCATAGACCGAACAGGTGGGCTTTCGATGCGTCGGCCAGTTCGTGCCACTCATCGTCGAGCAAAAGTTCGGTATGAGCCTTTATCCAGACCGGGCGCCGATCCTTGTAATGCTGAAAGTCCCGCCACTTCGGGATCCGAAGAATCGGCTTCGAGGCCATCTATCCCCTTCCCTCCCGCGCCTCGGCGCGATCTCCGTTCTCGGTTGGTACGTAGGCGAAAAGGCTGGCCTGTGGCTTTAGGCAGTGCGGTGAAAACCAGATACGCTCGCGCTTGGAGTTCTCATTGTTGCCGGCGGACGCCGCGTATCCGCCGTTGGCCTTCCACGCCACGCACTCCCATGAGTCGGGCATCGCGTGCTCTCCTTCGTAGCCGCAGAGCGCGATGCGCAGCATCGGGTTGTCTCCGTTGGCGAGCGCCCATTCGCGGACCTCAGCACTAACCGTCAGGCTGTCGTGCGCGTAGATCGATGCGTCGCGGTCAGCGTCCGTGCCATACGGTGGGTCGAGGAAGACGGCGGTGACGCCGATGCACTCGGTTGCTGAGCGGCCGAGCACACGCGTCCAGTCACCGCAGCAGACGCGCACGCGGCGCAGGCGGTCCTGCAGCGCGAGCATCCAGTCGAGGATCGCTTCGCCCGGCATCGAAAGGCGCGAGTCGGTGCCGCGATCCATTTTCACACCCTTCCCTGCGGCACCAGAGTTGCCGCCAAGGTCCGGCAGCTGCTCGCGCACGCTCAGTCCGCTCGCGTGAATGCCGGCGCCGGCAGCGCCAGAGTCGCCGCGCAGCATCGGCTTCTGATCTGCTACAAGGTGAACACCGCGGTTCGAACTCGCAAGAACCGGGCGTTTCTCCCATTTGCTTGCGTTCGAGATATCACGCACTCGCTTCTTATGGATTCCGATGCCTGTTCCGATGTGCGGGCGAATCGCCTGCTCGGCGGTCTTCGCGCCGCCATGCCTTCGCTTTGGCCCCTCGCCCCAGTTCTGCGTTGCGCACCATCCGCTGCCGATCCATTGGCAGATCCCCCACACCCACCAGCCAGCGATCTTTGCGTCGAAGTAGTCGGGATCGTGCTTCATCCGCTCGCGGAACTCGGCCTGATTCACGAGCCAGCGGTGGCGCGCGTGGAGGTCCGCTTCGTTGACCGGCCAGTCGGCGAAGTGCGCAACCGCTTCGGGATCAGTAGCGACGGCGCGCCAAAAGTTCGAGAGGTAGGCGTCGAGATCGTTGACCGTCTCGATGCGGGCGGGCGTCGGGCGACCGAGCATAACCGCGAGAGATCCCGCGAACGGCTCAACGTAGTTCGGCACGTCGCCGAAGCGTGGCCACACGAGATGCGCCGCGCGCGACTTTCCACTAAACCAAGGGAAGGGAGCGCGAACCGTCACCCCTGCACCTCCCGCCACTCACCCGTACGGAGTAGGCGATCAATAAGCTCTGGAGTGATGTCAGGTGTAGGAGGCTTCCGCTCCCCGGTGTCGGTGAACTCCCCGAAGATCCGTCCGTCGTGGAGCTCCACCAGGACGTACTCCCGTGCGATCACGGAGCGGTGGTCGAGTCGGGCATCAGAGCGTTCAGCGTCGGTGAGGGAGCGCAGGATTCGGAAGGGACCGGTCTTGTGCTCGACGCGGCGGCGGACGTCGGAAGGATGTGGCGAACCCGCGACGGGTGGTTCTGCCGGCGGTGTGGTTTCGAAGAGGAAGAGGGTCAAGCGGCCCTCCACGGAACGAGCTGTGTGTCAGCGCTCAGGTAGAGCGGATGCATGGGTTGCCCCTTGTGTGTCGTCCCGAAGCACAGGATTCGTTCAGGCGGTGCGAGCGCCCGCAGCAGACGTCGGACAGCGATGTCCCGCGAGAGGTACGACCCGGCGTTGCCCCATGCGCACACGATGGCGGCGGCCCCGCTGGCCGCATCGCCGATATGCTCGTCGTTTTCGGGTCCGATCGGATCACAGCCGCGCCGCAACTCGCTCGGGTCGGTGGCTCGCAGGGCAAAGAGGTTGACGACTTCGATACGGTCGTAGTCGCGCCGGAGCGCGAAATCGATGCAGCGCCGGATGGTCGGATCGTCCTGCGTCGCGGTCGCAGTCGAGGGATTCAGCATCACGAAGAGCATCGTTTCCGGATGACAGCAGCCCGCGTAGCGGCGCCAGAGGCGGTAGCGGTAGCGGCCGTCTTCGGAGAGGGTCGCGCCTTTGTCGGTGAGGTGGTGACGATCAGGGTTCACCCGTCACCTCAGGCAGTTCCTTCACCGCGGGTGTGTCGCCAGCCGTTACGAGCCAAGGTCTGCGTCTTCGCGCCGACAAGATCGCGCGAATTACCTCATCGCCAACCCCGTCGCACTTCACGCTGTCATCCGCAGGATCCGCGAACAGAAGTAAGCCGATGTCTCCGTTCTCGGTGACGCAAAAAGTCACGGGCCCTCGGCCATCGTGAATGCGGTCAGCCAACCATGAGAGAGCGTCGTCTACTTCTGGCGGTGTGTCCGCGCGAGACTCCAGTTCATCGATGTATTCGAGTAGCGCCGTGACCTGAGCCGGCGTCAGGGGAGTTGATTGCTCCTTCTGTGTTGATCCCCATTCGAGGTTGTCGAGAGCGTCGAGGAGGGCCTGATTCATGCTGCGGCCTCCTCGGCATCGCCATCACCAGCCGGGCTCAAGTTCGCGCTCACAAGGGCATCGGCGTAGTGAGGCGGCAGGCTGTTGCCGATCCGCGCGACTTGCTGCGTCTTTGTGCCGATTAGCACGTACGTCTTCGGGAAGCCCTGCGCCGTGGCAAGCTCTCGCGGTACAAGCATCCGGATCCCGATGTCGTAGATCGCGTACGTCTCGCCGTCCACAGTAATCTTGACGATGCCGTCCGGGAACTTCGCGCCCGGCACGAACTTCTCCAGAAAGGCAGCGACAAGCGCGAAGCGATCGACGGTCGGGACGGTATGGAGCGGGACGTCTAACCCCTGCCACTGGCCGCCCTCGCCGTAGTACTTCGCCAGGAACACCGCGGCGAGGCCGTGGTGCCCGCCGCCTCTCCCGCCGCCCGTCGTGACCGTGTGGAGCGGTTCGTCGATCGACGCGCCGTCCTTCGACGTGCCGTTGAACTTAGTCATGTGCGCGCCAACGACGCCGAGTGCATGCGCAGCCCCGGCTGGCCGTGCTGAACCGGCGCCGCTCGTGACAGTCGGGAGCGGTTCGTCAAGCGAACTGCCGATGCTGTTCTCGCGGAACTTCGTGATGTGCGCCGCGGCGATGGCCGAATGACCGCCACCACCGGCCGTGACGGTTGGCAGCGGAGCCTCCACGGATGAACCGAGCGACTCGCCGTAATTGCTGACGATTACCGGCACGAGCTCGACCTCGACGAGGTGGTGGTGATCCTGCGTCGTGATGGTGTCGATCGGCGCGTCGGCGGCGCAGCCTGGGGTGAGATGGCCTCCGTATCCTTTCGAGAGGAGCGCGGCAACCAGGCTGTGCTTCGTCCCGCCGGCGACGACCGTACCAAGCGGCTCCTGCAAGTCAAGCACGCGCGGGGCCTGCCCTTGACGCTCGCCGTAGCTGGTCTGGATCAGGGTTGGTGCAATCAGGGCGAAGTCATTCGAGCCGGTGACGGTCGGCAATGGCACGCCGACTTCGTGAGCACCGTGCCCCCATCGCTTCGAACCGTTCTTGCCCTCCTCCCCGTGCGCTGTCCTGGCGATGATCGGCGCGACCAGAGCCTTCTCGCCGCGGTGAGCGCCGGTGATGGTGAGCATTGGTTCATCGAGTGATTCGCTTCTGGCGCCGTGCGTGAGGTTGACCAAGTGCGGCTCGACGACCGCGAAACGGTTCCCCACCGTCTGCGTCGGCAGGGGGTTGTCGATCGACTCGACGCGCGGCGTTTCGCCCGGCCGCCGCTCCGCGTGGTAGCGGACCAGGTATGGTTTCTTCGCGTTCACGACGAACTTCATTACGCCCGCGGCGACGCGGCGGAGGGTTGCATTTACGAGCGGCCGTTTGACGCCGAGCGCTCGCGCCTCCGCCTTCGACAGAAAAATCGAGTGTGTCTTGATCGTCCAGTCGATGCACTCCGCTGCGGTGTGGTAGGGCTGCGTTCCGCGTGGACCGTGCGTCGGCATTGGCCAGCGGATCGGCCGGCCGTCGCGCCGCGCCAGAATGAACAGCCGCTTGCGTGATGTCGGCGCGCCGAAATCCGCGGCGTTCAAGACGCGCCACTCCACCTGGTAGCCGAGGCCGCGGCGCAGCGCGGGGACCATCTCCTCGAAGTCCTGCGCGGAGATGCCGACTTTCTTCCGGCGCTTGTTGGTGACGAGCGCCTCGCGGATCTCCTTCCACGCCGGATGGTCCGCGGCGAGGCCGGTGGTCAGGCAGGCGACGAAGGCGCGGAATGTCTCGCCGGCTCGCTTCTTGATCCGTTGGCCGGTGCGGTTGAGAGGACCCCATCCCTGAAACTCGGAGACGTTCTCCAGGGAGATAATGCGCGGCGCCGTCTGATGGGCCCAAGTCAAGACGACCCAGGCGAGTCCGCGGATCTTCTTGCGTAGCGGCTTGCCGCCCTTCGCTCGGGAGAAGTCCGTGCAGTCGGGACTGAAATGCGCCCATCCCACGCGCCGGCCGCGTGTCAGGTTACGGGGGATGATCGCAAACGCATCTTCCGGATGGTGTTCGGTCTCCGGATGATTCGCGGTGTGCATCGCGATCGCGTTCTCGTCGTGGTTGAAGGCGATCGCTGGCGGCACGCCGGTCGCCCATTCGAACCCGGTCGACCATCCGCCGCCACCGGCGTAGCCGTCCACGCCGATCTCGCCTGGTTCAAGCGCGCAGTCAGCGACACTCAGCAGCCGCAGCTGTTGTGGCGCCGTCACGCCGCAACCCCCACCGGTATCTCCACCACGGGAGCATCCTTCGGTACCGAGTGAATGCCATCGGAAGGCCCACGTCCGCACCCTTCAACGGCGCAGTGAGGGATGTCGTACAGGTGCTCAAGCACGAAGATGCACAGGGATGTCGGAACCTCACAGGCGATGAAGGCGTGAGCCATGAACGCCTCAGTAGTAGGGTTCATTTAGAAGATCTCCTCGTCGCCCTCGTCGCCAACCATGGGGTGATTGTCGGCCTCGCCCGGTACGCGCTCGGCTACTGGCGCAGGCAGTTCCCACCGATGGACCGGGGCGGGCCGGTTGCCCTTCGCCACAGCGCGTGCGACCTCCTCCGTCGTCGGCGTCAGGCAGTAGACCGACGAGGGCGGATAGAACTGCGTGGCGACGATCTCGGGCTCGCCAACAGTGCCAGGAACGTCGATGCGCAAGAACCCCGCTCCGGCGATCTCCTGCTCGCGGACGTGGCCGCCGAGGCGGCGGTGCCCCATCAATTCGAGAATGCACCAGCCTTCGAACTTCGATGTCTGCTCGGTCATGGTCAGATTCCCTTCGTGACGCCCGGCTGTTTCATGCGGTCGGGGTGCTCGGCAGCGAACTGCCGGAAAGCGTCGATGCGGTTCTGGATGCCCTGCATGTGGAAGTCGGTGCATCCATCGGCGAGCGCGAGCTTCGCGTAGTGCTCCAGCATCGGGAGGGCGAGGTAGTCGCGAGCGCGGAACAGGATCATCGGCTCATCCTCGGGGATGGGAACGCCGCTGAGGTTCACGATCTCGATACGCCGAGACGGCACCGGCGGGGTGACCGGCGTTGCTTCGGCCCATTCCTCGCGAACTTCGATGGTGTACTTCGGGTCAATGCTCTTCGTGGTCACTCAAACCTCCTCAATCACGATCCCGTAGATAGCGAGCATCAGTCGGCGCTTCATGCGGTACTCGCGTGTCCTGTGGCCCTTGGCGTCGATGACGCACTCCTCGCCGTTACGCTTCAGGACGAAGTCCGCCACGTAGGTGGTGATGTGCACGCCGTTGACGTTCAAGGCGTAGTGAATTTGCCGGCGGAGATCGGTGATCAGTCCGGCCCGCTCCTCGAGCTTCAGTTCGTGGTACCTCATCGCCTCGCGTTTGGAGTCGAACCGAATGCCGTCAACGACGACGGGCTCGTTCTTGTACTTGGCGCGATGCCGTTCGCATTCGCAGGGTTGGGGCGGACGTTCGAGACGCCGGCACTTGCGGTGCTGGCCGGCGGTGCATGGCGCGCAGATCGGCGCATCGCCCTTGATGCCGCGCCTTGCCTTCAGCGCAGCGACGTCGGCTTCTGTCCACCGGGCGATCATTCGGTGTCGGCCTCCGCATCGGTGATCTCTGTCGGCAATAACGGTTGGTGCGCCTCACGGAGGGCGCTAATGACAGTACCGAGATCGTGGGCAATGCCCAGCAGCCGATTCTTCGGAAATTCGAGCGACTTAGCGAGGCGGTCTCCAAGTTCGGCGTTCGTGAGAATCTTCGCAACGGCGCCGACTCGCTCAACAGGGATCCAGCCGTCCGTGATCGTCAGGCCCGAACATTTTTCGTAGGCCGCCACCTGCTCCCGGAGGCGCGTCAGCTCGCGCACGGCCGGGTCTCGCTTAAGGATCTGCGCCTGTACCTCCTCGTTGACGCGTTTGTCCACCTCGCTTTTGTGGACGTACTCGCTGGTGAGATAAGGAATCGTTTCCTGAAAGGCGCGGAACATCGCCGCGATCGCCGTCAGCGTTAGCGCTTCCGGCGTGGTCTCTGGAGCCTGCCGTTTGATCTTCAGGCCGGTTCCAAACATCTCCATATGCCCCCACGTCGATGGCAGGAGATCGGTCTCCAGTACTACTTCGGGCGGCGTGACTAGCCACCAGTGATGGCAGTAGCGCTGGATGGCGTCCGCTTTCGCTGGGTTCTTCAACTCGCTAAGGAAGTCGCCACGGCTCACCTTGATCTCGAAGCCGTGCAGTCGGATGCCGCGCGACGGCCACAGCGACATTGCAACGCCATCGGCGCGACGGCCGGCGTGCGCGCCGGTCCCTTGGTTGAGTTGCGGCATGAACGCCCATTCGGGCGCCGCGAACTTGCGTGCGAGCCGCAATTCAATTTCGTCCGCTGAAACGCTTCTGTATCTTTTCGGCATGTCGATTTGCTCGAACAACGCCGCGAGAGAAACCCCCGCGACGTCGCCCCGGCTAACCGGCTAGGTGGTGGCGGCGGGCTCGGGCTCTTCGGCCGGCGCGTCGGGAACGATGCCCTTCACGCGAGCGATCGAGGCGTCGAGTTCGTCCGCGATGCGCGTGAGCGAAGCGGCGTCCGCCCCGTTCGCGATTTCGTCGCGGAGGTTCTGAATCGCGGCGCGCTGCTGCTCGGTCTCGGCGACGATCGTCTCGTTGAGTTGGCGGATTTTGGTTTCGATGTCTGCCACTGCTGTCATGAGTGCTCCTATGTCCTTTCGTAACTGCGTGAACGGGTAGAGAACGGCGGTTAGAAACTTGCTCAGATACTTGGTCAACATGCTTACCTTTTCGAATCGGCCGATTCGGAGAAGCGCCGCGCGTGTTTCGTCGCAGGTGAAACACTCAGTCTTGTGAGTCGCGCGTCGCTCCCCTAAAACTGCCGCCTCAGCGCTCCGTCATGGGCGTCACCTCCGGTCTTCTGAATCGCGGGTGAACGTGGTGCTTCGCGTCCACCGCGCAGGTGAAAGCTTTGGTCACCGTTCGCCACCTGCCGCAGTCGAGGCAGTAGCGCATCCGGTCAGGGCGGCACGCATCACCGTCAGCGTGTACGTCGTCGCACGCGACGCAGAGATCGCCGGTGGTCAACTCGCAGTGGGAGCGCCACCAGGCGCGCAAGGCGGCGAGGACCGCAAGGATGTGGAGCTTCTTGTCCTCAAAGGGTAGTGGCCATAAGGAATGGAGAAAGCGAAGCGCCGGGTAGATGTGCTGCCGGAGCGCGGCGACAACACGCCCCGACAGCGTCGGTTGAGGAAGGGTATTGCCGGCGGCAGAACCGGCAGGTGAGGATGAGGACGGCGCCGCAATTGGGATGTGGAGGTTGCTCACACGGCCTCCCTGAATCGAACAGCGAGGAAGTCTTTCGCCCGTCTCCGCTCATCCGGCAGAAGGTAGTAGGTGAACTCCTTCTTGCTGATGTGCTCTACGCGGACGTTGAAGTTGCCGTAGGTGGCGCGGTCACGAAGTTCGCGGATTCTGCTGGTGACCTCCGTGTCGGGAGGGAGGTCAAGCCGACTTCTGATCTCACCCCTCGTGAGCCCAGGGAAATTCGTTTCAGCCAGCAGTGCCAGGATGCGCATCGCGATGCCAGTGTGGGCGGTCATTGGCGCCTCCGGTTCAGCGCTTTTGTCTCGCGGATCTTTTGGCGCGTGGCGTCACTTTGGGGATGGCCGACGTATCCAGTGGGCTTCGCAAACTTCCGGCGAGGCTCAGTGGTTGCCGGCAGGTGCGTCCACGACTGACGAAGAACGATTCGAGAGATTTGCGTGGCGGTAACCCCGAAGGCGGCAGCCAAGGCACGACCTGACTCGCCAGCGGCATGTCGCTCACGGATGGCAATCACGTCCGCGTCAGATAGGCGCGCGAATGGGTTGCGTTCTCCTTGCGGGTCGGTTCCGTGCCGAATTTTGTCGGACTCGTTCTCTTCGAACGTCTTCCACGAGAGATTGTCGAGACGTGCGTTGTTCCGATCGCCATCTTCGTGAGCGGCTTCGTGACGGCTCGAAGGACACGGTCCGACGAAGGCTTCAAGGACGAGGCGGTGCACATGTTCAGTGACCCATCGACCCCTCCCTGTGGCGAGCGACACGGCCGGATAGCCAGAACAAGGCGTTGCAGCGAGAACCAGCGGTGCGTCTCGCTTCTTCGAAACCTGGCCGTTGACAAACAGCAGAGACCGGATGCGCCCAAGGTTCGACGCTTCGTATCGGTCGCCGTACCGAGGAATCGGACGCCATTCTTCCGGCAGGGCGATGCCGATGCGGTCAGGCATTGCACGCCTCCGCAGCGTCGTGGCTCGGCCAGCATTTCCTGCACGTCGGCCGACGAAAGCGCCGCAGGAAATCGAGCTGGGTTGTTGATGCGCGAACTAGGACCCTGACGGCGCGGACTTCCTTGCCGAAGTCGCGGGCCAAGAACGCCGCGCTTTCGCCGACGCGATGCCGTGCGCGAATAGCGTCGATCACCCTGTGCCGCGCGTAAAGCGTGCGGTGAAACATACAGGGGCCGTTCGGCGGAAACGCCCTTTCCAGCAGCGCGCGTTGCTGGCTGTTCACTTCGTCACGCTCTCTTTCTCGTCTATGGAGCGCTCGATTACCACGCAACCGACCAGCAGATGATTGCCGCCCATGACCGAACGAATCTTTTCCTGAAAGTCACGCGCCGAGTTGTCGTCTCCAAAGTAGACCGAGCCGACTACATGGGCGCCATCACCATCGAACTCCAGTGGGAGGTAGAACTTCTCCCCGGCTTCAGGGATGCGCATGGAAATGCGGCCTTGCTTGGTCCAATCAGACATACGCGCCGCTCCTCATCTGATCGATGACGGCAAAGACTTCGTGCGATCGATCGGTGCCGAGGAGGTCGATGGCGCGCGCGCCATTCAGCAGCTTGTGTGGCGCCGTAAGCCACGGCATGACATCGAGCGGTGCATAGAATTCGTCTAGTGCCTCGACACACTTGTCGAGATCTGCGGTAAAACGGGCGCGGCGATGGTCGTCAGGCATTCGCCACCTCGGCGGGAAATTCGTTCCACTCGCGACCATCAAGGAGGCGGCCCGCGGCCTTCTTGCCGATACGCATCATGAATCCGTCAGCGTGGTTCGTTTTCCCCGGCACGTCGATCTGAAGTGTCTGCACCTTCCAGCGCGGCTTCCTGCCCGTTGGGCACGTCGAGACGCTGGGATCAGTTACGCAGTCAGCGATTGCGGCGCCTTCGTCCTGCGAGGCCGATAGCCACTCCCCGTTCTGCTTGTGATGGAACGCGATGCCTGCGTTCACGCACTGGTCGCGCAACGCGCGAACCCAATCAGGATGCGTCGGCCGGGCCTTCGGTCCGGACTCTCCGCCGGTGATGACCCACGACAGCGCCGGCCGCAGATTCGCGGAACCGCAGACGACGCACGCCGCCATGTCCGGTTCGGGCTGCGTACTGAGGCACGCCCCGCAAGCTTGAAGCGCCGACCAAGGCCAGAGATCAATCGAGCCGAGCAGCGGTTCCAGAGACAGGCCGCGGCGATGGGCGCGCGTCGCGAGCAGATCAACGATGCGTTCGTCGAAGTACTTCTGGTCTTCGGCCGTCGTCATCGCGATCACGTTCGGCGCGAACGGAGATCGCTGAGACCACGCGCTCATCGCGCGCGTGCGCTTTGAAAGGATCAACCAGTCAAGCCAGGGTGTGCGCGGGATGAGATCGTCGAACAACCGGGCGCGCGCCGCCCCCATGGCGTCAGCGTCGGGATGGTCGGCCGGTAGCATCTCGAACACATCCGCCATCGACGAGCAGAAGACGCGGCGGCGTTCGCCTGCCTTCTCCGCTGCCGCGTTCCACTTCAGCGGCTCGGCCCAATGCTTCTCGCTAAAGAAGCGGCGCCGCGCGGTCGGCCCCCAAATCTCGTGGCCGTAGCGCTTCGCGTCACGCTCGGCGTAGCAGTTCGTGCAGGCCGGGCTAACCTTGACGCAGCCCCACCAGGTGTTAAATGTGTGATGGCACCAGGAGATCGCGGTGGTTTCGCCCATCTACGCGCCCTCCCTGTATTCGCGATCAGGCCGGAGCACTTCCTGAAGGTGGATGTCGTGCGCCTGTCGGATGCTGACGCTGTCGCCGATCAGTACCCGCCAGTGATCGCAGGAACAGGAGGCGGTGAACAGCACGGCACCTCGCTCAATCAACGTGCGCTGCGCCTTGTCGGCCGTGGTGGGGTGGTTGGCATCTAACCCTCCATCTCCCGCAACTTCTCGGTGAGCCCCTTGATCTGCTTGGCCCGGTCGCTCGTCGACCATCGCTTGCACTCGTCCGTCGAGATCCAGCAGACGGACGTACCGCGAGACTTCCGAAGCCGGCCGCGCGATGGTGATGGCGACGGAGCGCTCGTCGTACCCGCGATCAAGCAGGCGCTGGATCTTCTTCGCCAGGACGATCGGCGAGTCGTTGACGCGCCCCTCGTTCTCGGCGATCACCGCGCCGGCCGCCGCGGCGTCGTCGCTGCGTCGCACCATCGTGGGCACGAGCAGCGAAGCTAAGCCGCCGATCTCCTGCAGCTGCTTGTTAGCCAGCCGTGCCGCGTAAACGCGCCGGCGGCCAACGATGACCTCCGTGCGTTCCCCATTCTTGCGGACGATGACGGGCTCCAGGACGCCGTAGAGCCGGATGTTCTGGACGAAGTCTTCGTCAACGAGGCGGTCAAGGATCTTCGCGCGCTCATCCCACGGGGGATGCTCCGGACCGTCGTTGGTGTCGTGGCCGACGATGCAGAGCGCATCGGGGTCCATACCGAAGGCATTGAGGCGGGTGCCGTCGAGTGCTTGCTTCGCCATCTACTTTCCCGCCCTTCGGTCCGCGTACTCGATGGCGGAGATGGCGACTGACGCGACGCGCAGCATGTTCGCGCGGAATCGTTCACGGTCGGCTTCTCCCCACACATCCACGCACACCGGGTACGCAGCTGCCTTCCCGGCATAGCGCGTCACGAGGACAACCCAGTCGTTGGGAAGGTGTCCGTCGTCGTGCGCAACGCCGCCGTACGTCTCATCTGCTTGGCGACGCTCTGCCTCGACTTCGGAGTAGATCAGGGAGCGGTTGATCGGGATGGCGTCCATCTAAGCCTCCCGTCCAGCGGCGCGCAGCGCGTTAATCGCACCCTGCAATTCGCCGCATCGGTCTTCGTATCCACGCCAAACTTCGGCGGGGTAGACATTCACGTCGGCGTGGCTGTCCTGAAGTCGGCGCATGTCGCGCAACGTCGCCGACTCCTTGTGCAGTTCGGCTTCGAGGACAGCGATGGCGAGCGAGTATTTCTCTCCCATCTACTCCCCCGCCCCGTGGACTTCGTCGAGCTCGTCGGCCTCGTTCATCTCGGTGACGATCAACTCCACGAGGGTGTCGAGGAAGGCGGTCAGTTGAGCGCTCTCGGCAAGGGAAGGAACGCGCTTCGCTGCCTCACGCTGAAGCTTCGCAACAACGGTCGCCTTCTTCTTCTCTCCGCCGCCGGGTCCGTGGATCTCTTCGACGGTCTTGATGGTGTCGATGACCTTGGTGAGTGATCCCCTCGTGACGATGGATCCGATGCCGTCGAGTATGGCGGCGCTTCCGGTGGCGGGTTTCTCGGTGGTGGTGGCCATGGCTGCTCCTTCCTTCACGCCGCCTTCTGCGACGTGGCCTTTGCGATCGCCAGCGCGAGCTGCGCGACCTTCATCTTTTGCGGGTCAGGAATGCCGAGTGACTCGGCGAGGCAGACGAGTTGGGGCTTGGTCTGGTGGACGTTGAAGACGACCTCGCCTTCGACGTGGTCGGTCGCCGCGGCGATCACGCGCGCGAACAGGTCGGCGTCGAGCTTGTCCTTCAGCTTCGATGGGGAAATATCCAGCAGGTACTCCGGCCCCTCGATGCCCTCGGCGCGCATCGCCTCGAGCGCCTTGCGCACGTCGAGTACGTGGCGCTCGGTCTTCTCAAAGATGGCGACCGGTAGCCCGCCGACCATGATGATTCCGTCCGTGCCGGCGTGGCCTTTCAGCGCGTCGCGACGCTCGGCCTGGACCGCTTCGACATAGACGAACTTCGCGGCGAGCGCCTCAATGTCGTCGCCGTACTTCGCGGTCTTCGCGGCGATGGGGCAGGCGCCGCCGATGAACGGGCACGAGCGGCAATGCTCGCCAGGCGTCGCCGGGAACTCCGTCGCCTGCTCGATGAAGTTGATCCGCCGGACGAACGTCTCGGCGAACGCCTCGATCTCGTCCCGGTAGAAGACGATGGTCCGCTTCACGTTCCAGCGGACGAACTTGAAGTTGACCTCGACGGCCACGGCCGACGGGTAGAGGTAGTGAAGCGCGCCCCAGGCGTACTGCACTCCCTGCTTCCACCAGCGCTTCTCCGGATCGTCGATGTCCGACTGCGAGGGAACGAAGTAATCCGTCTTCCAGTCGTCGATTACCAGGAGGTGCTCGCCGGCGTCGATGAGGACTTCGTCGAGCTGCATGCGCAGAAACAGCAGGTGTCGTGCGTGCTCCTTCGTCTCGCCGCAGTAGAGGCAGCGGCCATCACCGGGGATGCGGCAATTCGCACAGGTGTTGCCGCCCTCGCAGGCGCACGCCGTGAACGGATGCGCGAAGTTCGGCGAGTCGTACTCGTAGTCCTCGCTCCACGGGAGGAGTTGGAGGTTCTCGTCGAGCGCGATGCCAGCCTCGCGCTGAAGCGAGCGTTCGATGTCGATGCGCTCGTTGGCCACGAACGTCTTGGCCAGCAGCGAGATCGCCTCGTAGGACGCGGTCGACAGACCGGTGATGCGGAAAGCCTCGTCGATCAGGTCGCCAACGATCTCGACGTCCGACCACCGGGACCGAGCAATGCAGTGATTCCGGTAAAGCTCCGCGAACTTGTGGAACGTGCGGCCGAACAGGAAGTTGTTCGCCTCGCGTGAACGCGGCGCGCCGGTCTGCAGTAGGTAGAAGCGCGCCTTGCACTCGTCGAAGGCGCCGTGAAAGCTGTGCGAGTGAATAAATCTCATGCCGCACCAGCCTTCCGTGCACGGCGGGTCTCGACCGGCAGCGAGTCCCACCTGGCGAGCAGGTCTCCCAGAAGTGAGAGCGGCGAGTCCTGGAACTTCGCACGCAGATCCTTCGCGTCGCGATCCGGCATTTTCAGCGCGTCGAAGAGCGCCTTGATCGCACGATCCACCTCGCTGACGGCATGGGCGTGGAGATCGGCCTGACGCGGGAACTGCGCGCGCTTGGCTTCTTCGGTGCCGGCGTTCCACTTCAGCAGCGGCTTGGCCGCATCGATGAAGTCGGCGAGGTCGGGATCGAAGACGTCTTCTTCCTGCTGCTCTGAGGCCGGGATGTGATCCTCCGGCATATCGAATTCCGTGTCCGGAATTGATGCGCCGGCGGCCGGGAGCATCGGCCGCGATGCGGCGAGTTGCTTCAGCGATCCGAGAGTTTGATTCTCGGGCCGTAGATGCATGATGAAATGCTGGTTCAGCTTGCCGTCGAACTCGATGCCCTGCGGCGCGCGAAGTAGCGTCAAGGGGATGGCGGAAATGCGCGGTTCCCCGAACAACTGCACGGCGTGGAGTCGGGCGAGGTTCAGGCCGTTCCGAATGTTCGCGGAGCTGTAGATCGAACCGGTGTCGATCTGGACGTATCCGGACATCGATACTTCAGGGAGCATGAAGCGCAGGCGTGACGTGAACTCACGCGGGTCGTAATCGGGGCAGCCGTTGTGCGCGCAGATGTCCAGCGGCATCCAGACCCCGTTGATCTTTCGCGAAGCCTCGACGCCGTTGCCGTGGCACCAGAGCTTGCCGGATCGCCACTTCTCGAAATCCGACGAGAAGGTCTCTTCCTCGGTTGCGAGACTCCGCACGCCGGTAATGACCAGTGGGCGTTCGCCATACAGGCTTTCGAATCGAGCCTTGATTTCCTTCGCGTCGGCCGGCACGACCGAGTCGTCGATGTCGAGGACGAAGTGATCCGTCTCTTTCGGATGCTCCTTGCTCGTGCCCTTCGACTCCTTGATGCCGAGGCGCAGCTTCATGATCCGAGGCAGTGACGGCTGGTCGGAGAAATTTGGGATGGAAGTGAACCTGGTGCGGGCGCCGGCGCCGACGGCCGGACGCGGTGCGTTGGATGCCATCTACGTGTTCTCCTTCTCGTAATCGGCGATGACCTCGCCGATGCGCGCGAGCTTCTGCGCGTCGGTCTTGCCCGCCATGGTGGTGATGGACTTGATGTGCGAGATGACGCTGGTCTGCAGGCGGATGGTTCGCCGCTGGTCGTTCACGATCTCGCGCGTGATCTCGGCACCACCGATGGCCAGCGCTGGCTTTTGAGCAGCAAGTTCCACGATCCGACCGACGACGGGCTGCTCAGCCATTCGCGGCCACCCTTTCGAAGATCTCTTCCTCGCAGGCGGTGTAATCCGCGAATCGCTCTCCGTTCCAGAAGCGAATGTCGTAGTTCCCTTCCCACTCCTCCGAGGGTCCGACGTAGAGGAAGATCAGACCGTCGAAGACTTGAGGGAGACGGCCCCGTATGTCGTTGAAGCGATCGCGGAGGACCATTTGCGCGCTCACCGGGTTCCTCGCTTCTTGGCTGCGGCCTTCGCCTTCAGGTCGGAGAGGTGCTTCTCGTTGATGAGGACTCGCTTGCGGTCAAGAGGTACTTGGGCGGGCTGCACTTCGTGGACGCGTTGCTCTACCGCCTTCCGCTTTCTCGCTGCGCGTTGTGCGCCTTCAAGCGAGCGGCGCAGCTTCAGTAGAAGATCGTCGATATAGGCCAGCCTCATAGCGTCACGCTCCTCACGCGTTGAGGCCGAACGCTCAGCTGCTCGCCAACCGCCGAGTGGTCAACCAGCACCGCCAGGATGCGAGTTGCTTCAACCCCGCCGCGGCGCGGCCACTCGGCCACGTCCTGGTGGTGGCAGCGGACGTAGATCAGCGGGCATTCGGAGAACTTCTCGTGCTGCGAACCGTCTGCTTCAGCGCACGGGATCTCGTGGTACTTCGCCGCGGTCTGAGCCAGACGTTGATGCGCTGTCTCAGCCATTGCGGCGCTCCTGTTCCTTCTCGAACCGCGCGAAGTGCTCGGCCGCTATCGCGAAGCGGTCGATGCCGAAGCGGCGGTCGAACCTGCTCTCTTGCCCTTCACTTGCTCGGTGCGCGTGACGGCAAAGTGGGATGCACTCGCTGTCGTTCGCCTTGATGCCCATGCCGGCGCGGGAGGTGTGTGCGGGATCGCTCAGCGGGCGACCGAATGATGTTTCTTGCGGACTCCAGCAGACGTGCTTCTGGTCCGTCTCCGAATCGACCAGACCCCTAACCGAGCACGGCTGCAGACGAAGCCAATTCCGGTACGCCTCGTTGCGGTTCGGGCGCAGCTTCTGCTGTGGCAGGCCACGCGTGTCCATCGGTTCCGCGTTCGGATCGCGACGGACCTTCGGCATGGCGAGCACGTCGTAGGCGTCCGAGGGGCGGGGTTTGCGGGAGCGGCGGAGGAAGGTCACTTACCCCTCCCGGTGATCTCGGTTGAGGCCGCACGGAGCGCTGCGAGCGAACCTACGTAGGACGATCGGCCGGACCGTCTCAGGTGCGACGGCCGCTTCGGGAACGGCGAAGGATCTGGTGTCGAAGTACGGCAATTGCTCACTGTCGTAGCGGCCCGCCTCGTCGAGAAACACGGTGTAGCCGTGACTTTCGGCGCGCCAGAACACACGACGGAGTCGCTGACCGCAGTGCGGTCGGAGTCGACGATGAGCATCTTCACGACCGCCCTCCCTCTCCCGCCTCACGAAACCCCAACACTATGACGGCCACAGCGCAGGCCAAGCCGATAAGACAAAGAGCAAGGGCGTACCTCAGAAAGTCAGGACCCTTGAACATCAGGCCGAGGTAGCCGATGGCGATAGCTACTGCGCCGATGAGAGCGAGTAGCTTCTGTGCGGGGGTGAGGAGCATCAGCGCGATCCCTCGGTCGTCACGAGGTGATCAGGGCGCGGGAGGAAGTGGCCGTCGAACAACTTCAGGAAGCGCTCGCCCTCCAGCCGCAATTCGGCGGGGAGTTGCGTCACGTCCTTGACGCCGTGCGCTACATGCAGCGGACAGTTATGCCAGTCGTGGCAGTTCCACGCGCCGGCCGCCAGGATCTCCCTGATGGTTACCCCGCCAGCGGTGAGTAGCTTCTCCATCGGTCCGCCAGGGGCTTGGTAGCGGTCCAGGGTGATGGCCTTAAGAACGGGGATTTCGGAGTCGGTGTGCGCGACGCCTGCCGGCGCGTCGAGTTCGGTCAGGCCGGTGCAGCCGCGCGCGTCGATCCAGGTTCCCTTGGGCGCGTCGAGTTCGGTCAGGCCGGTGCAGCCGCTCGCGTAGATCGTCTCCGCGTTGGGCGCGTCGAGTTCGGTCAGGCCGGTGCAGCCGCGCGCGTAGATCGGCTGCGCGTTGGGCGCGTCGAGTTCGGTCAGGCCGGTGCAGCCGCTCGCGTAGATCGTCTTCGCGTTGGGCGCGTCGAGTTCGGTCAGGCCGGTGCAGCCGCTCGCGTAGATCG
>Ga0157377_10000021_pt1 | contig 147105 bp, 145 predicted proteins | sample M55metaG_FD_121116 | JGI IMG/M metagenome (GOLD analysis project Ga0157377, IMG submission 121116) | Miscanthus rhizosphere microbial communities from Kellogg Biological Station, Michigan, USA - M5-5 metaG | ecosystem: Host-associated > Plants > Roots > Rhizosphere > Soil | place: USA... | reverse complement strand
GCTTCAGCTCGTCACCAGGCTTGTCATGGACCTCGTCCTGCCCCCAATCTGCTCACATCGCGCTCATCGACTCGCGTCAATTTGATCGGCGTTCAAAATCGAAAATTGCAGGGCCGACTATCGATCGCCATGCCCATCGGCCAAGTTGCATCTCGTCCGGGGCCCGCAGAACGCCGGTGCGGATGAACCGCGGGCAGTGTTGCCCTGTCGCTCGGTAAGTCAGGCGCTCTTCATCCCACGCATCTACCACGGCGGCCTCGCCCGAGGGCACGTCAATCGCGCACCCGAAGACCGCCTGGATCGCTGCGTTCCCGCCGCAATGATCCGAATGCAAGTGCGTGTTGACGATGCGGCTCAGGCGCTCACCGTCGAGCGCGCGATGCAATAGCGCAAGCGTTTGATCGGCGTGAGTCCAATAGCCAGAATCCACGAGCACGGCGCCCTCGCCATCGCGGCCCCGGAGCAGCACGTTGTTGGACGAAAGCCAGCCGCGCTCGAAGACAATGATTCCCGCACGCGCCAGCTCTTGAAGCACGTCCGCACTCAGCTCCGAAGCTCCCGCCGAAGAATCTTGCCGACATTGGACTTCGGGAGTTCGTCGCGGAATTCGATGTATTTCGGCCGCTTGTATGCCGTGAAGTTCTCGCGGCAGTACTCGGCGAGGTCTTCCTCTGCCAGCGACGGATCCTTCTTCACCACGAAGAGCTTGACCGCCTCGCCCGACTTCGCGTCGTCAACGCCGACGGCAGCACACTCCAGCACGCCCGGATGCTGATTGACTACCTGCTCCAGCTCATTCGGATAGACGTTGAAACCGGACACAAGGATCATGTCCTTCTTGCGATCGACGATTCGAAAGTAGCCGCTCTCGTCCATCACGCCGATGTCACCCGACTTGAAGAAACCGTCCGCGGTCATCACCTTCGCCGTCTCGTCGGGGCGGTTCCAGTAACCGGCCATGACCTGGGGCCCGCGGATGCAAATCTCGCCAGGCTCGCCCATCGACACCTCGCGTCCATCGTCGTCGCGGATGCTGATCTCTGTCGACGGCACCGGCAGCCCGATCGTCCCGCTGAAATCGGCGAGATCCGAGCGGTTGATGGTGGCGATCGGTGAAGTTTCCGACAGCCCATACCCTTCCACCACAGGACAGCCGGTGATCTTGAGCCATTTCTCAGCCGTCGCCTTCTGAACGGCCATGCCGCCGCCGTTCGAAACCACCAGCTCCGAAAAGTCGAGGCGCGCAAAATCCGGGTCGTTGGCAAGCGCGTTGAACAGCGTATTCACCGCAGGGAACATGTGGATGCGGTGGTGCTGCAGCGTCTTGATCAACCCGGGGATGTCGCGTGGGTTGGGAATCAGGATGTTCTTCATCCCGCGGCGCGCGCCGAACAGGTAGCAAGCCGTGAGTGCGAAGATGTGATACAGCGGCAAGGCGCAAACAATCACCAACTGCTTGTCGCCCACACGCGCGAGCGTCGGCTTGAACCATTCCTCGGCTTGCAGGATGTTGGCCACCACGTTCCGGTGCAGCAAGGTCGCACCCTTGGAGACACCCGTGGTGCCGCCCGTGTACTGCAGGAACGCGATGTCATCGGGACCAAGCTCGGCGCGCCGAAGGGTCATGCGCGTGCCTTCGGCCACGGCCATGTTGAAGCGCGTCACGCTGCGCCCGTCATCGAGGGACAGACTGAATGCCGGCACCATCTTGCGCACGTGGCGCACGGCGAAGTTGACGAGCACTCCTTTCCAGAAGCCGAGCATGTCGCCCATGGAGGCCAGCACGACGTGCCGCACGCGCGTCTTCACGAGGACTTCCTCAAGCGTCCGCGCGAAGTTCTCGAGGACGATGATGGCCTCGGCACCCGAGTCGTTGAGCTGATGTTCCAACTCGCGCGCGGTGTACAACGGATTCACGTTGACCACGATGTACCCGGCGCGCAGCACCGCCGCGATGGCCACCATGTACTGCGGCAGGTTCGGCATCATGAGCGCGACCCGCGCGCCCTTGCTCAAGCCCTTGCTTTGCAGCCACGCGCCAAGCGCCTGCGACAGGTGGTCGATGTCTCGGTAACTCACCCGCGTTTCCATGCACACAGCAGCATCGCGGCTCGCGAAGTTGCGGAAGGCCTCTTCCAGCAACTCGACCACCGACGCATAGCGCGAGGGATCAATCTCGGCCGACACTTCCGGCGGGTAGCTCTTCAACCAGGGTTTCTCGACAGCTTTCAGCACGGTGTCTCCAGTCATGGGTTCTCCCGGTCGATGGTCGCGGCGGCCCTGCGTGGTCGCTACGGTAATTGTCCTAACGCAGTGTCGCCAAGGCGTCCATCGGCGTAGAGAGGCGACTCGAACAGCACCTGCGCCAAGTGTTGTTCGCGCTCCTCAATGAGCGACAGGAACTCGTGGGCGCCCTTCATGGCCTTGAACGCATCGAAGCCCGTCTCGAGGAAGTGCTGCAGCTCGGCCAGGCCGGCGCTTCGCGCGGGGCCGCGCATCATGCGAAGCGTGTGCCGAAGCAGGGGGTTGCGGGTCAGGCGATCCAACGATCGGCCGACGGACAAGGTCAGCGCGATCTGCTGCTCGCGATCGCCTTCGCGTCCCGCGGCCTGCCACGCGCCCACGTAGGCCAGGGCGTCCACGTTGGAGGAAACGAGTTGGGCAGCGGTCGCCGTGTCCAGTTCTTCAGAGAGCGCATGAAGCTGCGCCAGCGCTCGCACGGTGGCGATGATCTCCTTGGGGAACAGGCGTACGAGTGCCGGGACGACCCGGGCGAACTGCGCATCGCGATCGGCGAAGTCTCTCGGGCCGTACAGCTCCTCGAGAAAGAAGCGCGACGCCGGGCCATACCGTGGCGAACCGAGCAGGTCGGCGTAGGTCTTGCCGAAGCGCCGTTGCTGGTAGGTCTTGAGCGCGACTACTTTGGCAGCCAGGCCGGGCTGCGCCTCCCGGCGCGTGCGCTCCGCGGCCACGGTCCGTAGGTGCTCAAGAATGATGTCGGCGTCAGCTCTCATGCCATGCGTGTCCGCCGGCCACTGTACCCGCTGGCACGGGTTTCCCTGGGCCCGAGTTAGTCATCGGCCCCTACGGCCGGTCAAACGAATGGTGCAACACTGCCGCCACTTTGGACTCCGGCGCCCGGCCTCATGCAACGGCGAACCCTGCTGAATTTCGGAATCGCCGCGACCGCGGTCATCGCTGTCGCAGGCGGCGGACTGGCTTTGTTGAGGCCCGGCCTGGAAGCCGGGCGCATGACTGCTTCTGCGAAGACAGTGTTCAGGGCAGTCGCCCGCGGCGTGCTCGCAGGACTGCTGCCGGCCGAACCCCACACGCGCCATGCGGCACTCGATGCCCACCTGGGGCGACTCGACGATGCCATCACGGCCCTTCCCTGCGCAACGCAAAGCGAACTTTCGCAACTCGTCGCGCTGATCGTCTCCACACCTGGCCGAGCCACGATCGTCGGCTTGCACAGCGACTGGGACCGTGCGAGCGACACCGACATCCAGGCCGCGATGCAGGACATGCGCATGTCATCGTTGGCGATGCGCCAGCAGATCTTCCACGCGCTGCGCGACCTCACCAACGCTGCGTACTTCGCCGACCCGCAAGCCTGGTCCGTGCTCGGCTACCCCGGGCCGCTCGCCGTCTGACGCCATCACCATGAGCCAACTCCCCGATCCGATCCGAGAAGGCCTCGCCAGAGGCTGGAAGGTGCATGGCGGCACGCATCAACCGCTGCCGTCTTCGTTGCGCTGCGACGTGGCCATCGTCGGGACCGGCGCGGGTGCCGGCATCACCGCAGAGCTGCTGACCAGGGCGGGCTTCGACGTCGTGCTCATCGAAGAAGGCCCGCTCAAGTCGAGCACGGACTTCCGCCAGCGCGAGAGCGATGCCTACCCCAGCCTCTACCAGGAAAGCGCCGCGCGCAAGACCGAGGACAAGGCGATCAACATCCTGCAGGGACGTTGTGTCGGCGGGTCGACGACGGTCAACTGGACGAGCTCGTTTCGCACGCCGCCTGCCACGCTCAAGTTCTGGCGCGAGCGCTTCGGCCTCGTCGACTTCACCGACGAGGCGCTGGCACCGTGGTTCGCGCAAGCGGAGGAACGCCTGAGCATCGCGCCCTGGCTCACCTCGCCCAATGAGAACAACGACCTGCTGCGGCGCGGCGCGCAGAAGCTGGGCATCCCGTCCGCGTCGATCAAGCGCAACGTCAAGGGCTGCTGGAACCTCGGCTCCTGTGGCATGGGCTGCCCGACGAATGCCAAGCAGTCGATGCTCGTGACGACCATTCCCGCCGCGCTCGACAAGGGCGCACGCTTGCTGACGCAGACCCGGGCCGAGGCGTTCGAGCACGCGAACGGTCGCATCACGGCGCTAGTGTGCGTGCCGGTGAAACAGGACGGCGCGCCCGCGTCGACGCACACGGTGCGCATCCAGGCGAAGCATTACGTCGTCGCCGGCGGCGCCATCAACTCGCCGGCCTTGCTCAAGCGCTCGCACATGCCGGACCCGCACGGGCTGCTCGGCACGCGCACCTTCCTCCATCCCGTGGTCATTTCGGCCGCCACCTTCGACCAGAAGGTCGAAGGCTGGAGCGGCGCGCCGCAGACGATCTACACCGACCACTTCCTCGAGACGCAGCCCATCGACGGGCCCATCGGCTTCAAGCTCGAAGCGCCGCCGCTGCACCCGGTGATCTTCGCGTCGACCCTGCCCGGCCACGGCGTGGAGCAAGCCGACATGCTTCGGAAGTTCCCGAACACGCACACGCTGCTGTCGCTGCTTCGCGATGGCTTCCACGAGCAGTCGAGTGGCGGCACAGTCAAGCTGCGAAGCGACGGTTCGCCCTTGCTCGACTATCCGCTCAACGACTTCGTGATGGACGGCGCCCGCCGCTCGTTTCTCACGATGGCGGAGATCCAGTTCGCTGCCGGCGCGCGTTCCGTCATCCCGGTCCATGAGCATGCGGTGCCCTACACGAGCTGGGCACAAGCGCGCGACGCGATTCTCGCGTTGCCCATGAAGCCTCTTCTCACGCGCGTCGTCAGCGCGCATGTGATGGGCGGCTGCGGCATGGCGGGCGACGAGCGGCGCGGCGTGGTGCGCGGCGATGGCACGCATTGGCAGATGGACAACCTGTCGGTTCATGACGGCTCGCTCTTTCCCACGAGCATCGGCGCCAATCCGCAACTGTCGATCTACGGCATCGTCAACCGGCTCGCCACCCAGTTGGCCGCGCGGCTGAACGGCCGGGCGGTGGCGCTGGCCTGAGCGGCGCATAAGGGGCTTTTCGACAGGCCCCTGATCCACTGCCCCTACCATCACCGAATGCTGGCGCGCCTTCAACAATTCATCACCCTCGGGCTGCTGATCGCGGCGATCGCCTGGGCCGTGCACGGACTGCGCATCGGCGAACCGGCGTGGGCGGCAGTGGGTGCCCTGCTGATCGTCTTCGGCTATGCGCTCTTTCTTGCCGTCGAGTTCGGCATGCTGTGGTTCGTCAACCGCAGTGATCCGGCACCCCGTGCGAGCGTGGCGCAGCACGTCGCGGCATGGTGGGGCGAGGTGCTCAGCGCGCCGCGCGTGTTCTGCTGGCAGCAGCCGTTTCGCACCAACGCCGTGCCCGACTTCGTGCCGCAGGGCAGCACCCGCCGAGGCATCGTGTTCGTCCATGGCTTCGTGTGCAACCGGGCGTTCTGGAATCCGCAGATGCGCAGGCTCCGCCCGCTCGGCGTGCCCTTCATCTCCGTGAACCTGGAACCGGTGTTCGGCTCCATCGACCACTACGCCGAGATCATCGATGCTGCCGTCGCGCGGCTGCACAGCGCGACCGGTCTCGCGCCAGTGATCGTCGCCCACAGCATGGGCGGGCTCGCAGCCCGGGCGTGGATGGATGCACATCGGGGCGATGACCGTGCCGAGCGTGTCATCACCGTCGGCAGCCCGCACCGCGGCACCTTCCTCGGACGGTGGGCGGTCACACCCAATGCGCGGCAGATGCGCCTGTCCAGCGAGTGGCAGCAGCGCCTCGCCTCACGCGAGCCGGCGCACCGCTACGAGCGCTTCACCTGCTTCTACGGCAACTGCGACAACATCGTCTTTCCCGCCACCACCGCCACGCTGCCCGGTGCCGACAACCGGCACTTGGGCGGCATCGCGCACGTGCACATGGCCGGTCACGAAGACGTGTTCAGGGAGGCGCTGCGATGGGTCGGCTCGCCCAGCAATGACGTGAAGGCCGAGGATTCGCCCGGCACGACGCTCGCGCGGTAGGCGAGGCACGCGGCCGACACCGCGAGCAGCAGATGCATCAGCGCGTGGCCGCTCACGCTGCCTGCGGTCCATCCGAAGATGAGCGAGTCGCCGAAGCCGGCGGTTCGCGCGAGCAGGTAGAGCACGAGCGTGGCGAACCAGTCGCCCGCCGTGGTGTGAACCCCGCGCAGGCTCAAGGCCCCCGCAGGAATGAGCAGCAGCGGAAGGCTCTCGAAGAAGAACAGCGGCCGCAGATCACCTTGCCCGGAAGACCATTGGCCGATGAACCACCAGGCGGTGGCGCACGCCGCCACGCCCATGCCGGCGGCAATGGAAGGCCGTGTGCCGAAGAGGGCGTCGATGCGCTCGGCCATGAAGGCCAAGCCCAGCATGATGAAGGCAGCCGCCCCGAAGCCGTGTGCCGTCGCGTAGAGGCTGTCGTTCGGCGCGAGATGTTGTGCAAGCGACGCGGTGGCCATCGCTCCGCACATCGCGAAGAAACCGAACCAGGGGCCACGCATGGACGCGGCCCAGCGTCGATGCCAAACCGCCAGTGCGCCCCAGGCGCTCACGCCGAGCAGCGGCAGGCAGGACAAGGTGTTGAAAGCCGATGGAATGCCGGCCCAGGCGCGCTGGTCGGCGTACGCGTGATCGGCGGGGGTCAGGGTGATGGGGCCCCAGGCCAACATTCCCGCGGCCATGGCCAGGGTCATGGCCAGCAGCAGCACCAATGCACACCCTTGCGACATCCGTGGAGACATGTCTTGCGCCTCGCCAGTTCGACGGTTCCCGCATCCAGGAACGGAGGGAGGCGAGTGTGGGCGCGAGACCGGGCGTGAACAATCGCCCGTGCGGTGGCCCTCTCTTGGGGGATCAGGCGGAGATGTCGACGCTGTAGAGCTTCTCGCCCGGCAACACCACGCCGGCATCGATCTCCGGCTGCTGGCGCACCGCCTTGTAGATGGGCGTGAAGTCGGGGGCGGTGGCGTCAAAGAGCTGCTGGAAGGAGTCGATGACGAAGTAGGTGGCCTGATAGGTGTCGATCTTGTAGCGCGATCGCATCATGCGCTGCAGGTCGAACCCAACGCGGCTGGGCTCGGGGCTGCGCACGCTGTAGCGCAGCTCGCCCGCCGACGACAGAATGCCCGCGCCGTAGGCCCGGATGCCCTGGGGCGTGTTGATGAGGCCGAACTCGACCGTGTACCAGTACAGCCGGGCGAGCAGCTCGCAGGCGTCCAGCCGGCTCGCCTTCATGCCGCCGGCGCCATAGGCTTGCATGTAGTCCGCGAAGACCGGGTTGAACAACAGCGGCACGTGCCCGAAGAGGTCGTGGAAGACATCCGGCTCGACGATGTAGTCGAACTCCTCCGGCTTGCGCAGCCAGCCTGTCACCGGGAACTTGCGCCGCGACAGCAGGCTGAAGAAGGCCTCCTCCGGGATGAGCCCCGGCACGGCCACCACTTCCCAGCCGGTCTTCTTGTGCAGCGACTCCGACAGTTCATCGAAGCGAGGGATGCGGTCGGGCGCGCCAAGGTGCTGCACCGCCTCGATGAACTCGTCGCACGCCAGGCCCTTGAGCTGCGAGGCCTGGCGCTCGTACAGCCGCCGGTACAGCTCATGCTCGGCCGGCGTGTAGGCCGCCCAGTTCTGCTCGCAGGTGTAGTCCTCCCGCGCCGCGGCATAGTCGCCGCGCGGCGGACGTTCCCCCTGCCCGTAGGTGACCGGGGCCACGCCTTGATTCACACCTTTTTCGTTCGCGAGCATGGGCTTGTCCTCAGGCGGTGGTCTTCTCGTCGGTCAGCACGCCGCGGCGGATCTGGTCGAGCTCGATGCTCTCGAACAGCGCGCGGAAGTTGCCTTCGCCAAAGCCCTGGTCGCCCTTGCGCTGGATGATCTCGAAAAAGATCGGCCCGATCACGGTCTGCGTGAAGATCTGCAGCAGCAGCTCATTGGGGGCGCCCTGGTGCGTCGCGCCGTCGATCAGGATGCGCAGCCGCTTGAGCTCTTCCAGCTGCTCGCCGTGGTTGGGCAGGCGCTTGTTGACGAGGTCGTAGTAGGTCTCGATGGTGTCCTGGAACACCACGCCCTGGCCCTTCATGCCCGCCACGGTGGAGTAGATGTCGTCGGTGCCCAGCGCAATGTGCTGGATGCCTTCGCCGTGGTACAGGTCCAGGTACTCGGCGATCTGGCTCTTGTCGTCCGAGCTTTCGTTGATGGGGATGCGGATCTTGCCGCAGGGGCTCGTCATCGCCTTGCTCTTCAGGCCCGTGAGCTTGCCTTCAATGTCGAAGTAGCGGATCTCGCGGAAGCCGAACAGGCGCTCGTAGAAGTCCGCCCATTCCTTCATGCGGCCGCGGTGCACGTTGTGCGTGAGGTGGTCGATGTAGGTGAGGCCGTTGCCCTTGGGCGCCGGGTCCGCGCCCTCGATGGGCACGAAGTCGACGTCGTAGATGCTGATGTTGCCGATGGCGCCGGCCTTCGCGCCGTCCTTGCCGTGCCAGCGGTCGACGAAGTAGATGAGGCTGTCACCGATGCCCTTGATGGCCGGGATGTTCAGCTCCATCGGCCCGGTCTGGTTGTCGAAGCCCCAGGCGCCGAGCTCCAGCGCGCGCTCATAGGCCTTCGCGGCATCCTTCACCCGGAAAGCCATCGCGCACACGCTCGGGCCATGCAGGCGGGCGAAACGCTGGGCAAAGGAATTCGGCTCGGCGTTGATGATGAAGTTGATCTCGCCTTGGCGGTACAGCGTCACGTTCTTGTGGCGATGCCGGGCGATGGCGGTGAAGCCCAGGGATTCGAACAGCTTGCCCAGCGCCACCGGGTCCGGCGCCGCGTACTCGACAAACTCGAAACCGTCGGTGCCCATCGGGTTGTCCCAGGGGGTGAACTGCATGTCGGCGCTCCTTGGCGTGGCAGGGAAATGGATGTCGAGACTGTAGGTTGTTCCTGCCGCAGCTTTTGTGCAAGTTTCGTCGCGGCCATGGCATTCGACGCAGGAAAGCTGCAAAATATCCGGCTATGGAAACAAGTGTCCAGCTGGATACCATCGATCGACGCATTCTTCGAGCGCTTCAGACCGATGGTCGGATGACCTACGACGAGCTCGCCGCGCAGGTGAGCCTCTCGCCCTCGGCCACGCTGCGGCGCGTCAAGCGGCTCGAGGAAGACAAGGTCATCGCGGGCTACGTCGCCCTGATCCCGCCCGAGCGCGTGGGCCTGGGCCTCACCGCCTACCTGAACGTGCGGCTGGAGAAGCATTCCGAGGTCCACAAGCGCAACCCCATGGACCTGTTCCGCGCCGCGGTGCTCACGTGGCCGGAGGTGGTGGAATGCGCCGCGCTCACCGGCGAGATGGACTATCTGCTGCGCGTGGTGGTTGAAGACATGGCCCACTACTCGCGCTTCATCATGGACACGCTGCTCAAGCATCCGAGCGTGCAGGACTGCAAGACCAGCTTCGTGCTCGACCGCGTCAAGAACACGACGGCGGTGCCGGTCTAGGCGCCGAGCCTCAAGTGTCCAGGTCGTGCAGAACCTGGACCGTGGCCGCTTCCGAGATGTTCAGCAGGCTGGCGATGTCCTTGATGTCATCTGGCAGCGCCGCGTTGTCCCAGCCGCGGGCGGTGTGTCGCGCGAGGCGGATGGCGAGCACCACGCTCTTGGCAGACGGGTGTTCGGCGTGCCGGTCGTCGCTGATGCGCGTCAGCAGCTCCGGCAGCCGCCACGCGTGCATCAGCGATTGCTGCAGTTCGGACAGCGTGACGTTGAGCACGTCCTTCTGGATCACGCTCGAGCGCAGCGTTGCGTCAGACGCCTGCGCCCGCTGGATGCGCAGCGACAGCTCCGGCGCATGGCACCACATCAACATCTCGGCGAAATCGTGAAGCAAGGCGGCGTGGTGGATGACGGCGGCGTCGTGGTCCATGCGCCGCACCGCGAAGCCCAGGGCGAAGTTGGCGGCACGGTGCGCGCGCCGCAGCACCTCGCGCAGTCCCTCCAGCGCCTCGGGCTGGTCCTGCAGCCACTCCTCCACCGACGGCAGCTCGCCGAAGGCGCGGAAGAAGGGCGAGATGCCCATCATCACGATGGCGGCGGTCATGGTCTCCGGATCGGTCAGCATGCGGGCCGAGCGGTTCGCGGCCGAATGCGTCAGCACCCGCAAGGTCATGAGCGGGTCGCCGGAGAAGGTCTCGCCGATCAGGTTGGCGTCGACCGCGTCCTCGTTGAGGCGCAGGTCTTCCAGCGCGCCGGCCGAATGGGCCAGCACCGGAATCTCCGCCGACCGGAAAAACGCGGTCCAGGCCGCGAGATCGCGCAACGGCTGGGTGAGTCGGGTCGTTTCCATGCTTGCGGTCGGTCGCTCGGGTAGAGCGTCGCCGAGGGGGATCGTTCCCGGTGTTGTCGGCCAGCCGCGGCGCGAACTTGATCAGGGTTACTTCGCAAGCCTGGTCTTGATGTCCATGCCCACGCGTTTGTTCACGAACTGCAGCGTCGCGACCTTGGACAGATCGACTTCGCCCGGCTTGTAGAGACCGGCCTTGACCATCTGCTCGTAGAAATCCTTGATGCGCGCGTCGCTCATGGCGCCGATGCCGCCTTTGAGCGCCTCGCCCGAATCGACGATGCCCTGCTGCTTCATCAGCGCGACCGACGCCTCGATCTCCTCGGGCGTCATCTCGGGGTTGTCCTTCATCATCATCGCGTTGGCCGCGCGGCGGTCGCCGTAGAGGTAGTTGACCCAGCCGATGGCCGACGCGTCCACGAAGCGCTGCACGAGGTCCGGCTTGTTCTTGACCGTGTCGGTGCGTGCCTCGATGACGGTGGAGTAGGTCGAGAAGCCGTGGTCGGCGAGCAGGTGCACCACTGGCTTGAACTTGCCCTGGTTCTCGACGTAGATCGGCTCGGCCACCGAATAGCCTTGCTGGATTGCCTTCGGGTTGGCGAGGAAGGGCCCGAGGTTGTAGTTGTAGGGCTTGAGCGCCTCGTCCTTGAAGCCGTGCGTGACCTTCAGCCACTGCCACCAGCTGAACTGGCCATCCTTGGCGATGAGCGCCACCGGTGCCGTCTTGAGCTTGTCGAAGCTCTCGTAGCCCTGGCCCGGATGCGCGATGAGGGCCTGCGGGTCCTTCTGGAACATCGCCGCGACGACGATGGTTGGCACACCATTCTTCACGTTGTCGAAGCTGTGCAGCAGGTTGCCCGTCATCAGGAAATCGATGCGACCGGCCGGCAGCAGCGGCCGGTTGTTCACCTGCGGGCCGCCTTGCTGGATGGTCACGTCCAAACCGTATTTCTTGTACGTGCCGTCGGCCACCGCCTGGTAGAAGCCGCCGTGCGCGGCCTGGGCCTTCCAGTTGGTGGCGAAGGTCACCTTGTCGTCGGCGTGGGCGATGCCGGCCACGGCGAGCAAGGTGGCAGTGAGGATGTGGATGCGTTTCATGGGCTTCTCCTGACGGTCATTGTTTTTCCGATGCGTGCCAGCGTCCCAGCAGGGCACGCGACAACGCGTTGAAGGACCAGAAGATCGTGACGCCGGTTGCGACCAGCAGCAAGAGCGCGGCGAACATCTTGGGGGTTTCTGTCCGAAAACTCGCTTCGAGAATGCGTGAAGCCAGCCCCGTGTTGCGCCCCGCGGCGCCGGCCACCATCTCCGCGGTGACGGCGCCGATGAGGCTCAAGCCACCGGATATTTTCAACCCGGCGACGAAGTACGGCAGCGCCGACGGCACGAGCAGCAGCCGCAGCCGCTGCCAGGGCGAGGCGCGGTACAGCCGGAAGAGGTCGCGCAGGTTCGGGTCGGCCGCGCGAAGCCCGAGCACGGTGTTCGAGAGGATGGGAAAGAAGGCCACGATCCAGGCGCACAACAGCAGCGCGGCGGTCGTGCTTTCGACGTAGATGAGGATCAGCGGCGCGATGGCCACCACCGGTGTCACCTGCAGCACGACGGCCAGCGGGAAGAGCGCATGCTCGAGGCCGCGGGACAGCGCGAAGACCGACGCCACCAGCACGCCGCCGGCCACCGCCAGCGCCAGCGCGCCGAAAGTGATCTGCAGCGTGAACCACCAGCTGGCGGCCAGCGAGCCGAAGTTGTCGATGAGCGTGCGCACCACGAGCGTTGGCGCGGGCAGGGTGTAGTGCGGGATCTCGGCGATGCGCACCAGCGCTTCCCAGGCGACGAGCAGGCCGACGAGGCACAGCCCCGGCGCCGCACGGTAGAGCAGACCCTTCGACCCCATCAGCGCACCACCTCGTCGACGGGGGTGTGCAGCGTCGCAAGTGCCGCGTGGAGCTGGGCGCAGGCCGCGTGATACCGCGGCGATTCACGGAAAGCCGCACGGCGTGGATACGGCTCTTCCACGAGCACCTCGGCCACGACACGGCCGGGCCGCGCGCCCATCACGAGCACGCGCTGGCTGAGGAACACCGACTCCAGCACGCTGTGCGTGACGAAGAGCGTCGCGAAACGCTGCGACTGCCAGCAGGCGAGCAGGTCGTCGTTGAGCTTGTGGCGGGTGAATTCGTCCAGCGCGGCGAACGGTTCATCCATCAGCATGAGCCGCGGCCGCGTGACCAGCGCCCGCGCGATCGACACCCGCATGCGCATGCCGCCGGAGAGCTCCGCCGGGAAGGCGCGCTCGAAGCCGGTGAGGCCGACGAGATGCAGCGCATCGAGCACGCGCTGGCGGCTGTCGCCACGCGACTCGCCGGCCAGACGCAAGGGCAGCCAGACGTTGTCGAACACGCTCGCCCAGGGCATGAGCGTCGCGTCCTGGAAGACGAAGGCAGTGTCGGCCGCGGGGGACGCCGCGAGCGCCGGCGACTCGACCTGGCCGCCGCTTGCACGATCGAGCCCCGCGATGAGCCGCAGCACGGTGCTCTTGCCGCAGCCCGAGGGGCCGAGCAGCGAGACGAATTCCTGCTCCTCGACCTGGAGATCCACGCCTTGGAGCGCGGTCACGCCGGTGGCGAAGCGCTTGTCGACACCGTGAAGGGAAATGAGGGCTCGCCCGGGCATGGGTTCGCAGTGTGCCCGAAGCGTCGGGCGCGCTACAGGCTCAGGATGTGCCCTTGCCTGGGGTTGGTGCGGCCGTCGACGAGCTCGCGGTACACGGCCTCCACGTCGGCGGCTCCGCGGCCACGCACGACGGTGAGCCAGGGGGTGGCGGCATCGGTGACGGGCTTCATGAACGCCTGCCATGCCATCCCAATGCGCCGAGGCAGTTCGGCGGGGCCCCAATCCTTCGTCCGCTTGGCGGCCTGCGCCGGCGCGAAGAACAGCGTGGGCCGCGGGCCGGGCAGGCCCTTGCCGCCGCCGAGTTCGGTCCAGTGCGTGCCGCCGACCGAACAGCTGTAGCGCAGGGCGTCACCCAGGTGATGGTGGATGTCGCTGCGAACGCTGGCGCTGCCGCTCATGTCCACATAGGCCGAGGGCGTGCTCGCAGGCAGGGAGGCGATGACGTCGTAGCTGATCACCTCGTCATAGCAGCCCAGGCCGCGCGTGAACGCGAGGTTCGAAGGAGAGGTGAGCCCGACGATCTTCACGCCGTGCGAGCCACCGGCCCGTTGCCGCAGGCAGAACGCAGTGCCGTACGCCGTCTTGCTGGAGGCGCTCGACAGGATGATGGTCGTGGCGCCGAAGAAGTCGTTGTCCGCAAGGAAGTCGTCGATGAGGAACGAGGTGGTGAACAGAGGCCGCAGCAGCGCGGTCTGCGCTTCATGCTCGCGCGCCAGGCCGGCATCGGCCGAGCAGCGCGAGTAGCGGTTGTACAGCGCATGAAGCTCGCGCCGGTTGGGCGCGGCATCGACGAACCCGCTCTTGCCGACCTGGTCGGGGAAGAGCACGACGTGCGTGCTCATCGGGTAGTAGCCGTAGAAGCGTTCGCCGACGGCCACCCCCTCGACCGTCGACGCCTCGACATCCGCGAAGCCCCACACCGGGATGCGTCCGAAGCCCTCGACGGGGCAGGGGAAGAAGTCCCAGTAGTGCATCGCATCGCCGAACGCGCCGTAGGTGATGTTGTTGGACGTGAGCGCAAAGCAGTCGATGCGAAGCCTCACGGCACCGTCGGCCAAAGTGGTGTCCGCATTGCCTTCGACGACGCGCGTCTCGCGCAGGTTGCCTCGGTTCACGATGAATTCGACGCTGTTCATGCAATGCCCTCGAAGTGGTGCGCGCAGGGTGCGCACTGCGGCCGGGTCGCGCTATCACGCGCGAGACAGTGTGCATCGCGCGTGGTGCAAATCCACAGGCCCGTGCCGAGGCAGGCGACGAAAAGAAAAGGCCCGGCTGCCATGCAGACCGGGCCGAGGAGTCGCCGCATTACAGGCGCCTCACGCCAGGAACCCATCCGACCAGCTGGCCGTCCAGGTAGAGCGCACCTTCCGGGGCGCCGGCGTCGGCATAGAACTCCAGCACGGGCGGGCGGGGTTCGGCGACGACAGGGGCGGGCACCGCAAGGCGCCGCGCCAGGCGAGCCAGGATGGCGCTCGCGCTTTGCAGGCTCGCAGCGGCGACGCTGCGGGCGGGATGAGACCAAGGCGTGGCGCTTCGGGCTCCGAGGGACAAGGGCTTCATGCTCGTCATGATTCATTCCTTCGGTGGCGGCGCCATCGTGTGTCACGGGCGCCGGGGGCTATGTCATGGGCTGTACTTCGGTCGGCTGAGCTGGTCGAGTTCGCGTCGCAGGGTGCGGGCGGACTCCTGTCGCATCGATCCGCCACGTGGGCGGTGCGAGCCGGCGCGCCGGAAATGGGCGGCGACGACCAGGGGGTTGCGGGGTTTGCGGGTATTGAGCGTGATCTTCATGGGTTCTCTCCGATGCAAAAGCGAAACGGCCCGGGGCAGTGAAGCACCCGGGCCGTGTGGAGTGTTCCGTGTGAGGAACGCTCAACGAGGCGGTCTGCCGGGCGGCGCCTCCATGGCGCTTGCGAACTGAGCCGACGCACAGGCCCGTCGCGAGATGCGACGAGCAAGCGCTGGGTTCAGGACGAGGAAGCGAGACATGGGACTCCGGGAATGGGGTGGAACGAGGGGCGTCGTTGTGATCGAGGGGTGCTTGAGGAAGCTGTCGATCAAAACTTGCGCAGATGATAAAGGATTGATTATCAAGCGCAAGCCCCCTTGCTCAAAAAAGTTCCCCCTAGTTCAAGGGAGAGCTCACTTCTTGCGCTTGAGCGGGGCAGCGCCTGCCTGGATACGTGTCCACAGCTCGCGGCTGTCGTCGGCGGGCTTGCCGGCCTTGGGCGCGGGTGCTGGCGGCTGGGGCGGCGGGGTCAGGACCTCGCCCAGAAGGTCGAGCAGGCGCGTCTTGGCGCGTTGGGGGTGGCGCCGGTAGTACGTGAGGACGAGGCCCACGATGAAGCGCTCGTCGTCGTCCTGCGGCACGGTGCGGTTCGCGTCCGATGCCTCGGAGACGGGGGACGCCCCCGGGCCTGAAGCCGCCGCAGGCGCAGCGAACTCGTCGTGGGGCTGGTCCATCCAGCCATACGGCTTGTGGCACAGCTGCTCGAACTGCCGCGCCAGGCGCTCGCCGATCTGGCGGGAGCGACCCTTGATCTGGCTCCAGTAGCTCGGCTGGATCTGCAGCCGTTCCGCAAAGCGGCGCTCCAGCCCCCGCAGCGTCGCCGCGTCGGGGTGCTTGACAGTGTTGTGAACGAATTCGTCGAACAGGGCCAGCGCGTTGTCTAGGCGGATCTGGGCAACGTCTCTGTGGCCGGATTGCATGAGTGGCGATGATAAAGCTTCGATCACCTCGAGATGGTGCCGTTCGCCCGGAATGAAAGCGGGCCCAGAAGGGCCCGCCTCAGGCCGGCGGCGGAAGGTCAGCAGTTCTCCGCCGCGGCCGACTTCACCCCTCGCGGGGCAAAAGCCTTACTTCTTCTTCTCGACTTCGTGGCCGATCACGCCGCCCACGACAGCACCGCCCACGGTGCCCGCGGCCGACCCGCCGGTCAGCACGGAGCCGCCCACGGCGCCCAGGCCCGCGCCCACGGCGGTGGCCTTGTCCTGGCGGGACATGTTCGAACAGGCGCCCAGGCCCGATGCCAGGGCCAGGGCGAGCGCACTCACGGACAGGGTACGGATGGAGGTCTTCATTCGCTTCTCCTCAACAAGACTGCTCGACGAGATGCGTTCCACGAGGGGTGCCTGCCCGAGCAGCGGGTGGGCCAGGATGACGAGCGCGTCGCGCTCGCCGCTTCGGTGGCTCAAGGATCGGCGATCGGAGGCGTGGCGTCAGTCGGACGCTGCGGCGACCTGCTGTCCGCGACGTCCTACAGTGGTGCTCACTCCTCGTCCTTGATCTTGTACTGGCTGCTCAGCTGCTGCTGGATGGACGGCGGGACCGCTTCGTAGTGGCTCAGCTCCAGCGTGTAGCGGCCTTCGCCGCCGGTCATGCCGTTGAGCCGTGCCTGGTAGCCGTTGAGCTCGGACAGTGGCACCTGGCCGCTCACCGTCATGCTGCCGGCCTGCGTCGCCGACGTGCCGTTGACCTGGCCCCGCTTGGCCGAGAGATCGCCGGTGATGTCCCCCATCGCGCTTTCGGGCGCCGTGATCTCCACCTTCACGATGGGCTCGAGCACAATGGGCCTGGCCTTCAGCACTGCGTCGATGAAGGCCTTGCGGCCCGCGGTGGCGAAGGCGATGTCCTTGCTGTCGACGGAGTGCGACTTGCCGTCATAGACGATCACCCGCAGGTCCTTCACCGGGAAGCCGGCAATCACGCCGGTGTCCAGTGCCTGGCGCACGCCTTTCTCGACGGCGGGAATGAATTGCGTGGGGATCGTGCCGCCCTTGACCTGGTCGACGAACTCGAAGCCCGCGCCGCGCGGCAAGGGCTCGATGCGCAGGAACACCTCGCCGAACTGGCCCGCACCGCCGCTTTGCTTCTTGTGGCGGTGATGGCCTTCGGCCGGCGCGGTGATGGTCTCGCGGTAGGCGATGCGCGGCGGCCGCGTATTGACCTCGCACTTGTAGGTGTCGCTCATGCGCTCCAGCAGCGTGCGCAGGTGCAGCTCGCCCAGCCCGTAGACCACGGTTTCGTTGGTGGTTGCCACGTGCTCGACCTTCAGGCACGGGTCCTCGTCGACGAGCTTTTGCAGGATCTCCCACATGCGCTGCTCGTCGCCGCGCCGCTTGGGCTCGATCGCCACGCCGTGCACCGGCACCGGAAACTCGAGCGGCTTCAAGTGCAGGTGGTCGTCCTCGGCCGCGTCGTGCAGCACCGCGTCGAAGTGCATTTCGTCCACCTTGGCCACGGCGCAGATGTCGCCCGGCACGCCGCGTACGACCTCGATGTGGTCCTTGCCGCGCAGCATGAAGAGGTGGCCCACCTTGAAGGGCTTGCGGCCGTCGCCGATGTAGAGCTGGCTGTCCTTGGTGACCGTGCCCTGGTGGATGCGGAAGATGCCCATCTTGCCGACGTACGGGTCCACCGTGACCTTGAAGACATGCGCGATGACGTGCTTGGTCGCGTCGGGGTCGGCGTGCAATTCTTTCGCATCGTCGCCTTCGCCTTTGTAGAACTGCGGCGGGTTGCCCTCGCTCGGGTTGGGCAGCAGCTTGTCGATCACGTCCAGCAGTTCGGCGACGCCCGCTCCGTTGCGTGAGGACACGAAGCAGATGGGAATGAGATGGCCTTCGCGCAGCGCCTGCTCGAGCGGTGCGTGCAGCTCGGCCGGATCCACGTCGCCATCGTTGAGGTAGCGCTCCACGAAATCAGGGTCGACTTCGACCACCTGTTCCACGAGCGCGCGGTGCGCCTTCTCCACCGAGGAAAAATCCGCTTCGTGCCCCGGCGCCGCCGCCGGGTTGAAGAAGCAGTCCACCACCTCGGTGCCGCCGGCCGCCGGCAGGTTCAAGGGCAGGCATTCCTTGCCGAAGGCGGCCTGGATCTGCTCGACCAGGCCGGGCAGGTCGAGCCCTTGCGCGTCGATCTTGTTGACGATGATCATGCGGCACAGGTTGCGCCGGGCGGCCCAGTCCATCATGCGCGCGGCCATCATCTCGATGCCGCTCTGGGCATTGATGACGACGGCTGCGGTGTCCACCGCTTCGAGCGATGTCATGGACTGGCCGACGAAGTCCGGGTAGCCCGGCGTGTCGATCAGGTGGATGCGCGATTCGCGGTAGCCGAAGTGCACGACCGCCGCATTGATCGAGTGCTGCGCTCGCCGCTCCAGCGGGTCGAAGTCGCACACCATGGTGCCGCGTTCCAGGCTGCCTGGTGATCCGATCGCCCCCGCCTTCCACAACAGCTGCTCGACCAGACTCGTCTTGCCTGCCGTCGTCTGTCCGACGAGGGCGATCGTTCGGATGCCGGCAATCTCCGCATTCGTGGTCGACATGGCGCTGTCTCCTGGAAGTCCTGGAAGCGGTCGATGGGGTTCATTCGAGCGTACGAGTTTGCGCGCGCCGCGGCAAGTCGCATGACCTGCCGCAAGCAGTGGGCGCGCTGTTTGCTCCTCGTTGTTCATCTGGTTTTCCCTTGGTGTGTCATGACCGGCAGCCCGTTCGCGAGCGCATCGTCCCGAAGCCACGCTCGATCCACCGAAGTGCGGGGAGCCGAAATGCATGCCGCCGGCGTACAACGACGTTGTCGTCCTACAGCGGGTCCTGCATCCCACCGACAGACTCCAGTGCGCCGGTCGACAAGACTTGGTTCATCCAACCTCCCCGTGTCGAAGCGCCATGAAGCTTGACCACCACCGCGTATCGGCTTTGATGCTGGCCCTCGCTGCCAGCCAGGCCGGCTGGTGCGCCGATGGCAGCGTGGCGGGGATCGTTGCCGACAACGTGGCCCTGGCGCCGCAGCGGCCGGCTGACACCGTGGTCACGCCCGAGCTCAGCGCGGTGCGTGCGCACCTGCCGTCCAACGGGCCCATTGCACTCACGAGCGACGGCCGCACCCTGTCCGAGCTGGCCGGCGTCAACTACCGCGTGTGGATGTCGCGTGGCCGCGCCGGCGTCGGCGTCGGCGTGGGCACCTTGGGCTACATCACCCCGCGGCCCGACGGCCGCATCGACGGGCCGGTGGCCCTGACGGGTGCGTCGCCCACGGTCAGCGTGGGCCTGCGCTACCGCGTCACGCCGGATTCCACCGTCTACGCCGATGCGTCGGGCGTGCGAAACCTGGGCACCGATGCGCCGGCCAACTACGTCAACACCAAGGTTGGCATGGAATGGAAGCCCGCCAAGCGCAAGTTCGGCTTCGACCACGGCGCCATCGGCATGACGCTGGACTCGGGCTACAAGCTGTCGCTCAAGCCGCGCCACGGCGGCCTGGGCGTCTACCTGCGCGGCCAGTTCTGAACGGACACCCCATGCCCTCCAAGACCCCTGCGGCAGCCAAGCCGTCAAGCGATCTCGATTCCGCGTCGGCCGCCGCCCGCGATGTGTCGCAGGAACAGCTCGGCAGCGAGAAGAACCCCGCCACGCCGCAGCCCAAGATGCCGCACGAGCGCGACGAAGGCACGGGCCGGCATTCCACGGCGAACGAGCAGACCGCAGGCAACGCCGACATCATGCGGCAGGCGCACGACGACATCGAAAGCGGCAAGCAGGACACCGACCGCGGGCCCGTCGCCGACAAGACCTACCACGAGCTGCGCAAGAAGAAGTAGCGCGCCGCGACAGGCCCTGGCCGCCTTACCGCGTCACTGGAACGCGACTTCCGCGAAGCTGCGCAGCTTGCGGCTGTGCAACTGGTCCACGCCGGCCTGACGAAGCAGTTCGATCGCGCGGATGCCGATGCGAAGGTGCTGGTCCACCCGTTCGCGGTAGAAGTGGTTGGCCATGCCCGGCAGCTTGATCTCGCCGTGCAGCGGCTTGTCCGACACGCACAGCAAGGTGCCGTAGGGCACGCGGAAGCGAAAGCCGTTGGCGGCGATGGTGGCCGATTCCATGTCCAGCGCGATCGCCCGGCTCTGGCTGAAGCGCCGCTCCGGCGTGCGCTGGGGCAGCAGCTCCCAGTTGCGGTTGTCCGTGCTGGCCACCGTGCCGGTGCGCATGATCCGCTTGAGCTCGCGGCCTTGCAGCTGGGTGATGTCGGCCACGGCCGCCTCGAGCGCGAGCTGAACTTCCGCCAGCGGCGGCAGCGGCACCCACAGCGGCAGGTCTTCGTCCAAGACGTGGTCTTCACGCACGTAGCCGTGGGCGAGGACGTAGTCGCCCAACTGCTGCGTGGTGTGCAGGCCGGCGCAATGGCCGAGCATGATCCACGCGTGCGGACGCAGCACGGCGATGTGGTCGGTGATGGTCTTGGCATTGGCCGGGCCCACGCCGATGTTCACCATCGTGATGCCTGCGCCATCCGGGCGCACGAGGTGGTAGGCCGGCATCTGCGGCAGGCGCGGCGGCGGCGCGCCCAGGTCGTCGCCCGGCTGCATGGGCAGTCCCGAGCGCCGCGTGACGACGTTGCCCGGCTCGACGAAGGCGATGTAGTCGCCCTCGGTGGCGGCCATGGTCTCGTGGCCCAGGCGCACGAACTCGTCGATGTAGAACTGGTAGTTGGTGAAGAGCACGAAGTTCTGGAAGTGCTGGGGTGCGGTGCCGGTGTAGTGGCGCAGCCGGTGCAGCGAATAGTCCACCCGCGGCGCGGTGAACAGCGACAGCGGCTGTGCCTCGCCCGGCCGGGATTCATGCGTGCCGTTGGCGATGCCGTCATCCATCGAGGCGAGGTCGGGCAGGTCGAACATGTCGCGCATCAGCAGCCGGCGGGCGGCGTCCAGCGATCCTTCGAGGTGGTCGTTCTCAGCCAGCGAGAAGTGCACGGGGATCGGCTGGTTGCTGGTGCCGACTTCCAGCGACACATGGTGGTTCTTGAGCAGCAGGCGGAACTGCTCGCGGTAGTAGTCGCCGAAGAGGTCGGGCCGCGTGAGCGTGGTCTCGTAGGTGCCGGGGCCGGCGACGAAGCCGTAGCTCAGGCGCGAGTCGGCACGTGCCACCGTGTCGGTGTGCACGCGCGCGAAGGGGTAGCAGGCGCGCACGTGCTGGGCGAGCGTCTCGCCGCCGACGAAGCGCTGCAGCGCGTCGCGAAGGTGGGCGACGCTTGCGTCGTAGATGCTGCGCACTTGTGCGAGCGCGGCGTCGGGGTCGTCGAAGCGTGAAGGGGCGATGAAAGTCGGAAGCGAAGCCATGAAGGTCCTTGGTGCCTGGGGGCTATTCTGTACCCGACTTCGTGTCGCCTGCATGGCCCGACTGAGAAGGTGTGAGGCAATCCGACATGCCCGCTCATCCCGCCCAAAGGCACCCACTCTGCGTTGCAAATGCTCGCCGTAGCCCGAGCTACGTCTGCGCTTTGCGCCTTGATTGGGCGCCTTTGGGCAGGCTGCTCGGGCACGCCGAATTGCCTCACACCTTCTGAGCTCGTCGCTACACTCGCTCGCACCGGGCTCATCGAGGATCAGGCATGCGGGTGTTGATTCTGGGAAGTGGCGTGATCGGCGTGGCCAGCGCCTACCAGCTCGCGCTCGCGGGCCACGAGGTGACGGTGGTGGACCGGCAGGCCGAGCCGGGCATGGAGACCAGCTTCGCCAACGCGGGCGAGGTATCGCCCGGCTATTCCGCGCCCTGGGCCGGGCCGGGCGTTCCGGTCAAGGCGATCAAGTGGTTGCTGATGCAGCACCGTCCTCTTGTCATCCGCCCGCACCTGGACATGGGGCTCATCCGCTGGGGCCTGGCGATGCTGCGCAACTGCACCGCGGCCCGCTACGAGATCAACAAGAGCCGCATGGTGCGCCTGGCCGAATACAGCCGCGACTGCCTGCGCGAGCTGCGTGACGAGACCGGCATCCACTATGAAGAGCGCATGCGGGGCACGCTGCAGCTGTTTCGCACGCAGAAGCAGCTCGACGGCACGGCGGCGGACGTCGCCATCCTGCGGCGCTACAACGTGCGCTTCGAGGTGCTGGACCGTGAAGGCTGCATCCGCCACGAACCGGCGCTCGCGGCCGTGCGAGACAAGTTCGTCGGGGGCCTCTTGCTGCCGGGCGACGAGACGGGCGATTGCTTCCAGTTCACGCAGCGCCTGGCCAAGCTCGCCGAAGAGCGCGGCGCGGTGTTTCGCCAGAACGTGACGATCCGGCGGCTCATGTCCGACGGCACGCAGATCACCGGCGTCGAGACCGATGCGGGAACGCTCACGGCCGACGCCTACCTCGTCGCGCTCGGCAGCCATTCGCCGCTTTACTTGCGCGGCATCGGCATCCGCATTCCCGTGTACCCGGTGAAGGGCTACTCGATCACGGTGCCCATCACGGACCCGCGCGGCGCGCCGGAATCGACGGTGATGGACGAGACGCACAAGGTGGCCGTGACGCGTCTGGGCGATCGCATCCGCGTGGGCGGCACGGCGGAGCTGGCCGGCTACACCTTGCAGCTGCACGACTCGCGCCGCCGCACGCTGGAGCATGTGGTGAGCGATCTCTTCCCCGCGGGCGGCGACGTGTCGCGGGCGAGCTTCTGGTGCGGGCTGCGGCCGATGACGCCCGACGGCACGCCGGTGGTCGGCGGCACGCGGGTGAAGAAGCTCTTTCTTGCCACCGGCCACGGCACGCTGGGCTGGACCATGGCGGCGGGCACCGGCTGCGTCATGGCCGACCTGATCGGCGGACGCGAGCCGGAGATCGACATGGAAGGCCTGACGGTCGAGCGCTACCGCCACGCGTATTCGTAGCCTGCCTGATCGGGAGAGGGGGCCGAGGAAGAGCTTTCAACCACAGAGGACACAGAGAACACAGAGGACTTGCATTCACTCGGTGTTCTCTGTGTCCTCTGTGGTGAACCTTGTGCCTTCGAAAGTGAAGGCCCCACCCCCACCGCCACTTGATGACTAAGCGTTCCGTGCCCGCGCGTTCGATGCCGGAATGTTGTCCCGTGCGATCGGCTGCTTCTCCTTCACGGCCGTGACCCAGTCCGCCGTGCTCGTCACCGAAGCGAAGCGGGTGTGGAAGATCACGCTCAGCACGCGGTGCACCTCTTCGGCCGTCGCGCTGCCGGCGCTGTTGGCGTAGGGCACGGCGCCCGTCGCGTCGTTCAGCATTTCCACCTCGAAGCCGCGGTGGGCGGCTTCGTAGATGGTGGACGCATTGCAGTTCTGCGTCATGTAGCCCGTGACCGCGATGGTGTCGATCTCGTGGGCCTTCAGCCAGTCGGCGAAGTCGGTTTGCGTGAAGACGCTGGGCCAGGCCTTCTCGATGTGGTGGTCGCATGCCCGCTTCGCCACCTCGTCGTGCAAGGCCCAGGTGGCGCTGCCCTTGGCGAACAGCGGCGATTGTTGCGGTGCGCTGTGCTGCACCACGACCACCGGGATGCCGGCCTCGCGCGCTGCGTCCATGGCCCGCGCGATGTTGGGCAGGCTCACGTCCACCGGCGGGTACTCGATCGGCAGGCGGCCGATGAAGTATTCGTTTTGCACGTCGATGACGACCAGGGCTCGGCGGGGTGGCTTGCTCATTCGGTTCTCCGTGGGGTTGATGTCGATGGCCGCATTCTTGCGGCATGCCGCGTCCGCGCACAGTGGCCCGAAGGACATCCATCGATAGAATCGGGCCATGCCTGCCGCTGCGCCCCATGTCGTCGCCGTCGTCGCCTTCGACGGCATCAGCCCCTTCCACCTGTCCGTGCCCTGCATGGTCTTCGGCCCGGACATGGCCGGCCAGGGCGTGCCCAGCTACCGCCTGCTCGTGTGCTCGGCCGACCGCGGCAGCCTGCGCACGACGGCCGGCTTCGCCATCGAGGCGCCCTACAGCCTGGCGGCGCTGGCGCGGGCGCAAACGGTCATCGTGCCTTCATGGCATCACACCGACGAGAAGCCGCCCGAGGCACTGCTGCGCGCCCTGCGCACGGCCCATCGCCGCGGCGCGCGCATTGTGGGCCTGTGCCTGGGTGCGTTCGTCCTGGCCGAGGCGGGCCTGCTCGACGGCCGCCCTGCAACCACGCATTGGGCGCTCGTCCGCGACTTCCGCGAGCGATTTCCAACGGTGGAGTTGCGGCCCGACGTGCTCTACGTGGACGACGGCGAGGTGCTCACCTCCGCCGGCACGGCCGCCGGCATCGACTGCTGCCTGCACCTGTTGCGCCGCGACCATGGCGCCGAGGTGGCGGCCCGCGTGGCGCGTCGCATGGTGGTCGCCCCGCACCGGCAGGGCGGCCAGGCGCAATACATCGAGCAGCCAGTGCCGGCGTCGCGTGCCGACGACCGGCTGTCCGGCGTGATCGCCTGGGCGCTCAAGCACCTGGCACAGCCGCACAGCCTCGACTCGCTGGCCGAGCGCGCGGCCATGAGCCGGCGCACCTTCACCCGCCACTTCCGGCAGGCCACCGGCACGACGGTGGGCCGCTGGCTGCAGGCGCAGCGGCTCGCGATGGCGCAGCGCCTGCTGGAGACGAGCACCCGGCCCATCGACGATGTGGCCGAGCGCACCGGCTTCGGCTCGGCCGTGTCGCTGCGCCAGCACTTCGCGGCCGCCTTCGGCACCTCGCCCTCGGCGTATCGGCGGCAGTTCCGCGGGGCGTGACGCCGTGCCGGCGCTGTCCTGAAGGTGTCAGCCGATGCAGCCAGCGGGCGCTACAGTGCCCGCGAGGAGATGCCATGTCCCAAGACACCGTTCGCGCGCCCATGTCCGCCACCGTGGTCCACGTGGCCGTGCAGCCCGGGGAGCCGGTGCAGGCCGGGCAGACCCTCGTGATCCTCGAGGCGATGAAGATGGAGCACGAGCTGCGCGCCGAGCGCGACGGCGAGGTGCGCTCGCTGACGGCCGTGCTGGGCGAGCTGGTGAACGAGGGCGACGTGCTCGTGCACCTCGGTCCGCGCAGCGCGAGCGCGGCGCCGGCGCCTGTGCCTGGTGCCTCGGCGCCCGTTGCAGCGGCGGCCATGCGCGCCGACCTGCAAGCGCTCAACGCACGCATCTCCCTCACCCTCGACGCCGCCCGCCCCGACGCCGTTACCAAGCGGCATGCGCAGGGCCAGCGCACCGCGCGCGAGAACATCGCCGACCTCTGCGACGCGGGCAGCTTCATCGAATACGGCGCGCTCGCCATCGCTGCGCAGCGCAGCCGCCGGACGCTCGACGACCTCACGCGCAATACGCCGGCCGACGGCATGGTGACGGGCATCGGCAGCATCAACGGCGCGCTCTTCGGCGAAGATGCGTCGCGCTGCGTCGTCATGTCCTACGACGCGACGGTGCTGGCCGGCACGCAGGGCATGCGCAACCACCAGAAGACCGACCGCATGCTGGGCATTGCCATGCAGCAGAAGCTGCCGGTGGTGCTCTTCGCCGAAGGCGGCGGCGGACGGCCGGGCGACACCGACATGCCCATCGTTGCGGGCCTGCATGTCGCTACCTTCGCGAGCCACGCGCGGCTGAGCGGCCAGGTGCCGGTGGTGGGCATCGCGTCGGGCCGCTGCTTCGCGGGCAACGCGGCACTGCTGGGCTGCTGCGACGCGATCATCGCCACGCGCGACAGCAACATCGGCATGGGCGGGCCGGCCATGGTCGAAGGCGGCGGCCTGGGCGTGTTCAATCCCGAGCAGATCGGGCCGAGCGAGGTGCAGCACGCCAACGGCGTCATCGACGTGCTGGTGGACGACGAGGCACAGGCGGTGGCCGCGGCCAAGCAGTACCTGTCGTACACGCAAGGCCGCGTGGGCGAATGGTCCGCCGCGGAAGCCACGCTGCTGCGCGACGCGCTGCCCGAGAACCGCGCCCGCAGCTACGACATGCGTGTGCTGATGCGCCTCGTGGCCGACACCGGCACCTTGCTGGAACTGCGCGCTGGTTTCGGCGCCGGCATCGTCACCGCGTTCGCACGCATCGAAGGCCGGCCTGTTGGCCTCATGGCGAGCAACCCCACGCACTTGGGCGGCGCCATCGATGCCGACGCGGCCGACAAGGCGGCGCGCTTCATGCGCCTGTGCGATGCCTACGGCCTGCCCATCGTCTCCCTGGTCGACACGCCCGGCTTCATGGTCGGCCCCGACATCGAGACCCGCGCGCAGGTGCGACACGTGAGCCGCATGTTCCTCGTCGAGGCGCACCTGCGCGTGCCTTTCTTCGCGGTGGTGCTGCGCAAGGGCTATGGCCTGGGCGCGATGGCCATGGCGGGCGGCGGTTTCCATTCGCCGATGTTCACCGTGGCCTGGCCCAGCGGCGAATTCGGCGCGATGGGGCTCGAAGGCGCGGTGCGCCTGGGTTTTCGCAAGGAGCTCGAAGCGGTGCCCGAAGGCCCCGAGCGCGAGGCGCTGTTCCAGAGGCACCTGGCGCAGATGACCGCCAACGGCAGCGCCATCAACATGGCCTTGACGCTGGAGATCGACGCGGTGATCGACCCGGCCGACACGCGGGCCTGGCTCTCGCGCGGCCTCGCGTCGGCACGCATCGGCGAGAAGGCATCCGGCTTCATCGACGCCTGGTGAATCCCGCGTTCGCGACGCAGGCATCGTCCTACACGCGCATGCGGGCGGAGCCGACCCGCACTTCCGCCGCCGGCTTGCACGGCGCTCGCGCGCAATGCGCGATCCTTCCGTTCATGGGTGCCAACCAATCCAACCGCACCCCGGCTGTCGAGAAGGAGATCCCCATGATCACGCGCCTGGTGTCGAGTTACGGAGCGATCGCTGCCGCCACATTCCTGGCCGCCGGCGTTCTGACCGCATTCGGCCCGGCCGAGCCGTCCCCGGGCGATGCCTCGGGCGTGGAGTCGGTGATCGGTCGCGTGGCGCCTGCGGTGCCCGATGCGGCGGATGTGATCCTGGTGGGCGATCGTTCGGAGCGCAACCAGACGCGAGGCGAGGTCCGGGCCCCGTGGGCCCGTCGCACCTGAGTCTGGTTTCGCCCCTTTGACAAAGGCGCCATGTGGCGCCTTTGTTTTTGCGCGCCGCGCTTTGCGGCATCATCGCGGCTCCTTGAATCGGACACGAGGGAGACGGCCTTGGCCAAGAGCGCGACGCGAATCCGGGTGGGCATCGGCGGCTGGACCTACGAGCCCTGGCGCGACAACTTCTATCCCAAGGGCCTCGCGCAGAGCAAGGAGCTCGAATATGCGTCGCAGCAGGTCACGGCCATCGAGATCAACGGCACCTACTACGGCACGCAGAAGCCCGAGAGCTTCGCAAAGTGGCGCGACGAGACGCCCGACGATTTCGTGTTCTCGATGAAGGCCACGCGCTACGCGACCAACCGCCGCGTGCTCGCCGACTCCGGCGAATCGGTGGACAAGTTCATCGGCAGCGGCATCAGCGAGCTGGGCAAGAAGCTCGGGCCCATCGTGTGGCAGTTCATGCCGACCAAGCAGTTCGACCCGGAGGACTTCGAGGCCTTCCTGAACTTGCTGCCCAAGGACGTGGACGGCATCAAGCTGCGCCACGTGATGGACGTGCGGCACGAGAGCTTCAAGACCGAGGCCTACCTGAAGCTTGCGCGCAAGCACAAGGTGGCGACCGTCTTCACCGACTCGGACGAGTACCCGTCCTTCGCCGACATCACCGGCGACTTCGTCTACGCCCGGCTGATGCGCACGGAGTCCAAGCTCAAGACCGGCATCGGCCCGAAGGCGCTGGAGCAGTGGGCGCGCATCGGCCAGCAGTGGTGCGAGGGAGCGGACCCCTCGGAGCTGCCGCACGCGTCCGACCAGCCCGCCGCCGAAAAGCCGCGCGACGTGTTCATGTTCTTCATCAGCGGCGCGAAGGAGCGCGCGCCCGCCGCGGCCATGGCCTTGATCAAGCAGCTGGGCTGATTCTTCGTCGTCACTCGGCCGCGAAGAAGTGCGGGTTCAGCGTTGCGCGACCTGCAACGCGGCGGTGTTCTCGGGCGGGAGACTGGCCGCCACGATCGAGGGCACTTCGTCGAGCTGGCGCAGGCAGTGCGCGCGCTGGCGATCGCCTTGCAATGCATGGCAACGCCACTCGGCTTGCGTGCGTGTCGCCACGCTCATGCGCAGCAGCTCGCCTTGCTTCACCGACGACTGAACCACTGAATGGAAGCCCATCAGCAGCGCGAGGATGGTGAGCAATGACAGCGTCGCCGGCCACTTGGGCGAGCGCAACTCGGGCGGCAGGCTGTTCCACCAGGCGAGCACCGGCCGCGGCAGCGGGATCGGCGAGGACGAAGGCGCAGGGCGGGCTCTCATCGCGTGCTTCTCGTGGAGGTCGCGTCACCGGCCTCGGCCCAGAAGGGCGCGTGCAGTGCCGGGTCGGCGCACTCGTAGCCGATGCAGGCGATGTCGTCGTCGGCCGGGTCGGCCAAGAGCGGCGCATCGGATGCGTTGAGGTTGGGCTCGTTCATCGCGTTCGGGTCGATGGCCATGTCGCCTGCTCCCGGCCCCTGAGGGCCCGTTGTCCACGTCAATGGAAGCCATGGTGCCCGGGGGCGGAAGCGGCATCCATCAGGTGAGCGGCGGACCTGCTGTAGGAGCGTGCCTACAGTCGGGCGCCGCGCACCTTCTCATCACTCAGGACTTGGGCACGGTGAGGTAGTTGTCGACCGCGTGCACGCCGTTCACGGCCAGCGCGATGCGCTTGGCGCGTTCCTTGGCGGCCTCGTCCGGCGCGGAGCCGCGCAGCACCACGCGGCCCTGCGAGGTGTCCACGTCGATCTTGCCGGCGTCCAGCGCCGAATCGCGTGCGAGCTGGGCATTGACGGCGGTGGTGATGGCCCCATCGCTCACGGCGGTGGCCACCTTGGCGCCGGCCTCTTCAGTGGCCTTGGCAGCGTTGTTTAGGCTGCGGCTGGCTTCGGCCTTGGCCTGTTCGGTCTGGTGCTCGGCGCGCGCCTCGGTCGCATCGACGCGCTCTTGCACGCTGCGCTCTTCGTGGCGGCTGCAGGCGCCCAGCGCCAGCGAGGCGAGAAGTGCAGCGAGCAGGGGCGAGAGGGTGTGTCGGCGTGAAGTCATGCGTTTTCTCCTTGGAATGGTCCGTGAGCCAGAATAGGCCGCGCGGCCGAGCTGGACCATCGGCCTCGGCCGCACGGTCCTGTCGGACAGACCCTCGACAGCCCGTCACCAGGTAACGGTGTGTCACGCCACGAACGTCTGCACACCACCCAAGGAGCGTTGAATGAGATGGCATCGCTGGATCGCGGCGGCATTCCTGGCTTGCACCGTGAGTGCCATGGCGGAGTCCCCGGCACCTGAACAAGCGCAGCTGCGCGTCGTGGCCGATGCGGTCGATGCGCGCGAACTGCGCGCAACCATCGAGAAGCTGGTGAGCTTCGGCACGCGGCACACGATGTCCGACACGCAGTCACCCACGCGCGGCATTGGCGCCGCGCGGCGGTGGGCGCAATCCCGGTTCCAGGCGATCTCGCAGGACTGCGGTGGCTGCCTCGAAGTGGTGACGCCTTCGCAGACCTTCACCGGCGCGCGCCTGCCGCAGCCCACCGCGGTGACCGACGTCGTCGCCATCCAGCGCGGCACGTCCGACCCGAAGCGGGTGATCATCATCACCGGTCACATCGATTCGCGCGTCACCGACATCATGAACTTCACGAGCGATGCGCCCGGTGCCAACGACGATGCCTCGGGCGTCGCGGCGGTGATCGAGGCGGCGCGCGTGCTGTCGCGGCACAAGTTCCGCGCGACGCTGGTCTATGCGGCGCTCTCGGGCGAAGAGCAGGGCCTGTACGGCGGCAAGGTGCTCGCGGACTACGCCAAAGCCCAGGGCTGGCAGGTGCAGGCGGATCTCAACAACGACATCGTCGGCAACTCGCATGGCGGCGACGGCGTGCGCGACACGACCACCGTGCGCGTCTTCTCCGAAGGCACCAAGGCCACCGAGACGCAGGCGCAGGCCAACCGGCGGCGCTACAACGGCGGCGAGGTGGATTCACCCTCGCGCAACGTGGCGCGCTTCGTCGCGGCGCAGGGCGAGCGCTACCTCACCAACTTCCACGTGCGCATGGTCTACCGCACCGACCGCTTCGGCCGCGGCGGCGACCAGGTGCCGTTCCTCGAGGCTGGGTACCCCGCGGTGCGCGTCACCGAAGCCCACGAGGACTACACCCGCCAGCACCAGGACTTGCGCAGCGAAGGCGGCGTCGAGTACGGCGACACCATCGCCGGCGTCGACTTCGACTATCTCGCGCAGGTCGCGCGGCTGAACGCCGTCAGCATGGCGGCGATGGCGCAGGCCCCCGCGCCGCCCGCCGGCGTGAGCATCGAGGGCGCGGTGACGCTGCACACCACACTGCGCTGGAAGGCCGCGCCCGGCGCCGTGGCCTACCGCGTGTGGTGGCGCGACACCACCGACGCGCAGTGGACGCACAGCCGCCTCGTCGGTGCCGCATCGGGCGATGCGCAAAGCGCGACGCTGCGCAACGTCAACATTGACGACTGGTTCTTTGGGGTGTCGTCGGTGGGTCCAGACGGCCACGAATCGCCCGTGGTCTTCCCGGGCGATGCAGGTGCGTACTAGACGTTCAAGGCGTTCAGGGCGCCGGCGACGCGAGCGGCCTGCCCTTCTCGACGACATACACGCCCACCAGCTTGATCGGCGCGTTGCCCTCGTTGTGCGCGTCGTGCACCACGCCCGCCGGAATGAGGAACGATTCGCCGGCCTTCACTGTGCGCGGCGGCTGGCCGTCGACGAGCAGCAGCGCTTCGCCCTCGATGACGTAGCTGATCTCGTCGCCGGGGTGCGTGTGGCGCCCGGCCTTGGCGCCGGGTGCGACCTCCACGCGTGCGACCACCGCCTCGCGGCCGGGCAGGGAGGTGTCGGCCTTGAGCACCATGGTGCGGGTCAGCCCGCTGGCTTGTGCGTAGAGCAGCGAGGCGCTGCCGGCCAGCAGCAGGCCGGCGAGCGCGAAGGAGGCTTTGTGCAGGAGCTTCATGGGTTGTCCTCGGGTGGCGTGGCTGACAGGGGCGGCATGGCGGGCGTGCGCCATGGCGCGAAGGGAACACGCATCCTAGGCAGTGGCGCGCTGCCGTCCACCGTGAAAACGAGCACTGCCTGCGCCGGGCCGCATCGCCTGCGTGACAGCCGGCGATGCAGGCCGCGCGCATCATCGGCCACTGCCTTTGGTCCGGCCTGAACCATGTCCATCATCCTTCCTTCGCCGCATGCCGGCGCTGCCTCCAACCGGCCGCCGCGGCCCGCGGCCACGCTCGTCGTCGCCCGCGATGGCGCGCAGGGCGTGGAGGTCTTGCTACTGCTGCGCGCCGAACGCGGCGACCACAACAGCGGTGCCTGGGTGTTTCCCGGCGGGCTGGTGGATGCATCGGATGCGCAGTCGCACGAGGCCTGCACGGGCCTGGACGCCACGCAGGCCAGCGGCCGCCTGAACCTGCCCGAGGGCGGCCTGGACTTCCACCTCGCCGCGCTGCGCGAATGCTTCGAGGAGTGCGGGCTGCTGTTCGCCGTCGACGCGCGCGGCATCGAGGTGACGGCGCCCACCGCGCGATCGCTGCAAGGCTGGCGCGGCCCCATCCATCGCGGCGAGAAGAGCCTCGCGGATTTCACCCGCGAGACCGGCGTGCGCTTCGACCTCGGCCGCCTCGCCTACCTGAGCCACTGGCTCACGCCGCTCGGGCGCGCCAAGCGTTTCGACACGCGCTTCTTCGTGGCCGTCGCGCCCACCGGACAGGAGGCCGCGCACGACGGCGTCGAGATGACCGGCCATCGGTGGATGCGCCCGCGCGACGCGCTGGCCGAAGGCGATGCGCTCAAGCTGATGGGGCCGACCCGCGCGACGCTCATGTCGCTCGCCGGCTTCGAGACCACCGGCGCGCTGATGGCGTGGGCGCGGTCACGGCGCGAGGTGCCGCGCATCTTCCCGCGCATCGGCGACGGCGCGCAGGGCCAGCGGCCGGTGATGCCCGACGAGCATGCCTGGGCCGAACTCGGCCGGCTCGACCCGCAGGGCCTGGGCAGCTTCTGGTACGACATCGTCGCTGGCCGTCCCGTGCGCCTGTCCGAACGCGTGATACGCGTGACCTGCGGCAACGCGAGCGTGATGACCGGGCCCGGCACCAACAGCTACCTCGTGGGCGGCGGGCCCCGCAACGAATGGGCGGTGATCGACCCGGGGCCGGCGGACGAGGCGCACCTGCGCGCGCTGCTGGCCGCGGCGCCCGGTCGCATCACCCGCATCCTCGTCACGCACACGCATTCGGACCATTCGCCAGGCTGCGTCGCCTTGAAGCGCGAGACCGGCGCTGTGACGCTCGGCCGCGTGGCCGACCATGCCGATCGCCAGGACCGCAGCTTCGCACCCGACCAGCCGCTCGCGGGCGGCGAGCGCATCGACATCGACGAGGGCGTGAGCCTGCGCGTCATCCACACGCCCGGCCACGCGTCCAACCACCTGTGCTACTTGCTGGAAGAAGAGAACACCCTCTTCACCGGCGACCACGTGATGCAGTCGAGCACCGTGGTCATCAACCCGCCGGACGGCGACATGGCGGCCTACATCGCATCGCTGCGCTCATTGGCTGCGACGGACGGCATCGACTGGCTGGCACCGGGCCACGGCTTCCTGATGGAGCAGCCCAAGCGCGCTTTCGACTGGATCGTGAAGCACCGCCTGCAGCGCGAGGCGAAGGTGCTGGCGGCGGTGCGCGAGCGCGGGCCTGCCGATGCCGATGCGCTGCTGCGTCACGTGTACGACGACGTCACGCCGCAGCTGCACGGCATGGCGATGCGATCGCTGCTCGCGCATCTGTACAAGCTGCGCGACGAGGGCGCCGTCGCGGAAGATGCCGGCGCCTGGCGGCTCAGCGCGAGTGCGTGACGCCGCCGTCCACGACGAGCGTCGTTCCCACCACGTAGTCGCCGGCGCGTGAGGCGAGGTAGATCGCGGCGGCGGCCATGTCGTCGTCCTGTCCGATGCGCCCGGCGGGGATGTGCGCCGAGACTTCGGCCGCGTGGTCGCGTGCTTCGCGGTTCATCTCCGACGCGAAGGCGCCGGGGGCGATGGCGTTCACCACGATGTTGTCCTGCACCAGGCGCAGCGCCATGCGCTTGGTCAGGTGGATGAGGCCGGCCTTGCTCGCGGCATAGGAATACGTCTCCATCGGGTTCACCGACACGCCGTCGATGGACGCGATGTTGATGACCTTGGCCGGGCGGAACTCGGCCGCGCGGCGCAGCGGCGCGCTCAGCGCCTGCGTGAGGAAAAAGGGCGTCTTCATGTTGAGGTCGACCACCTTGTCCCAGCCCTTCTCCGGAAACTCGTCGTAAGGCGCACCCCACGCAGCGCCGGCGTTGTTGACGAGGATGGCCAGCGAGGGCTCATGCTTTTCGTAGGCGGCGACCAGTGCATGCATGCCTTCGGTGGTGGACACGTCGGCGGGCAGCGACACGCAGTGGCCGAACGCGGACAGCTCCTTCGCCGTCTGGTCGCAGGCCTCGGCCTTGCGCGCCGAGATGTACACGCGTGCGCCGGCTGCCACGAAGCCGGCCGCGATCATGCGTCCGATGCCGCGCGAGCCGCCGGTGACGAGGGCGGTGCGGCCCTGGATGGAAAAGAGATCGTTCATGGAAGCCTCCGACAAGAGCGTGATGCCGGAGGCTAGCGCGCAACGTGCGCGGCGACAGTCGCCTACGCGCCAACTCCGTGCCACGTGCCGGTGGCGGCGAGCTGCGGCGCCAACTGTGCCTCGCTCCAGCGCAGCGGCATCGCACCGGGTCGCCACAGCGCCTCGTGGACGTGCAGGCGCAGCAAGCGTTGGGCGCCTTCGAAGGATGCGAGCTCGGGGCCGTCCCACACGATCTGCGCGCGGGTGGTGAGCTGCAGCACGTCGCCCGTCGCCGGGTCGAAGAAGAGCAGGCCCGCCTGCGGGTTGGCGGTGATGTTGCCGAGCGTGTTGAACATGTTGTTGCCACGGAAGTCGGGCACGGTGAGCGTGGCGAGCGATGTCGCCGAGTCGGCATCGACACGCACGAAACCGGGGCGTCCGCCGCGGTGCGACACGTCCACGCCGTTCGCGCCGTCATGGCCGCGTGGCTGCGCGGCGGCGGTGGCGATGAAGAGCGTGTCGCTGCGGCGGATGAGCCCGATGGCTCGTGGGCTCAATGACACGCCGAGCGCCTGCGGCGGCGCGGGTGGCGCGTCCGCCCAGCTCGGCTGGCGGGCCTGGATGTACTGCGGGCAGTTGCCGAAGCTCTGGTCCACCGCGACGGTGAAGCCGCGCTCGTCCAGCGCTGCGACCGTGCCGTTCATGCGGTTGCGCCGCCGCGTGTGCGGCTCGATGCCCAGCAGGCCCAGCGGTGCGCCCACCGACAGTTGGCGTGCCAACGGATCGCCCGCTGCCGGCAGCGTGTCGAAACGCAGGTGCTGCGCATCCGGCGCGTGGATGAACCCGGGCCGCCCTGCCACCACCGACGACCATGGCCGCCCCTGCGCGTCGAGGCTGCCGACCAGCATCATCGGCAGCTTGCCGAAGAGCTCGCGGTGCTGTTCGGGCATCGCGTCGCGGATCATGCGCGGCCCCATCTCGGCCACGCGCTCGCGCACGCCCGCGCGCTCCTGCACCGCGATCTCGCCGGCGTGGAAGGGGTGGGCGGTCATCTCAAGCCGCCACGGGGTCGATGCTTGGATTGCGGCGCATGCCGACGAAGCCGGGCAGGGCTTCGATGCGGGCCAGCCACGCACGAATGTTCGGGTAGGGCTCCAGCGAGTTGCCGCCTTCCGGCGCATGCGAGGTGTAGCTGTACAGCGCGATGTCGGCGATGGTCGGCGCGTCGCCCACGAAGAAGCGCTGCGACGCGAGGTGGGCGTCCATGCGCGAGAAGAGCAGCCTGGCGATGTCCGCGCAGCGCGGGTCCGCCGGTGCGCCGAAGAGCACCGCGGCGCGCGCGCGGGCCGGCCCGTAGGCGAGCGAACTCGCCGCGATTGACAGCCAGCGCTGCACCTGCGCCGCCTTGATCGGGTCGCGCGGCAGCCACTGGCCGCTGTCGTCGTAGCGCAGCGCGAGGTAGGTGAGGATGGCGTTGCTGTCGGCCAGCGTCACCTCACCGTCCTGGATCACCGGCACCTGCGCGAAGGGGTTCATCGCGAGGAATTCGGGCGTGCGCTGGTCGCCGCGTGCGAGGTCCACTTCCGTCTTCTCGAAGGGCAGGCCCAGCAGCGAGAGGAAGAGTTCGGCGCGGTGCGCATGGCCCGACAGCGAGAAGGTGTACAGGCGGATCGGTTGGGCGGGTCGGTTCATGGTCGGGTCTCGTGGCTGTTCTGGACAGGCCTGCACCTTATCGCCGGCCGCCTCGAAGAAGAAGCCTCATGGTGGACACTTCACTCTTACAGCAGCTGGAATGGCGGGATGGATCGACTCGAGGCAATGCGGATCTTCGTGGCGGTGGCCGACGCGAGCGGCTTCGCGCCGGCGGCGCGGCAGCTGGGCCTGTCGGCGCCCGCGGTGAGCCGTGCCATCGTGGCGCTGGAGGAGCATGTCGGCGCGCAGCTGTTGCGCCGCACCACGCGCAGCGTGTCGCTCACGGCGGTCGGCGAGCGGTACCACGCGGACTGCAAGCGAATCCTCGGTGACATCGAGGAAGCCGATCAGACGGCGAGCGGGGCGCACTCGGCGCCACAAGGCCAGCTCGCGCTGACCGCGCCGCAGATGTTCGGCCGCATGCACGTCACGCCGGTGGTGCTGGAGTTCCTCGCGCGCCATCCGAAGGTCAGCGTGCGCACCTTCTTCGCCGACCACATCGTGCATCTCTTCGAGGAAGGTTACGACGTGGCGGTCCGCATCGCCCATCTGCCGGATTCGGGGCTGACGGCGGTGGGCGTGGGCCATGTGCGGCGGATGATGCTCGCGTCGCCCGAGTACCTGCAGTCACGCGGCGTGCCGAAGACGGTCGGTGATCTCGAGCGGCACGATGCCATCGGCTTCGCCGTCGGTGGCGGCGCCATCGCACCCTGGGCCTTGTACCCGCCCGGCGCCCGGGCCAAGCCCGACCGCGTCATCGCCCAGCCGCGCATGCAGCTCGCCTCCAACAGCGGCGAGATGGGCATCGCCGCCGCACTCGCCGGCCGAGGCATCGCACGGGCGCTGTCGTATCAGGTTGCGGCGCATGTGCAGGCCGGGCGGCTGCGTGTCTTGATGGCGGACCACGAGCCGGCGCCGATTCCGGTGCAGGTGGTCTACGTCGATGGGCGCAAGGCAGCGGCGAAGGTCAAGGCCTTCGTGGAGTTTGCGGTGGAGAGCCTGCGGGGGCAGGCGGTGTTGAATGGGACGCTCGAGTGGCCTGAGGGTTGACCACTCGCCTCGATTGGGCTGAGGCCTTCGACAGGCTCAGTCCGAACGGGATCTGGGTGGCACGAGAAGCGCTTCGATACCTCAGCGCGAACGGATAGAGCGGATAGAGCGGATAGAGCGCGAGGCGTCGTCCATTGCCGTTCGGGCTGAGGTATCGAAGCCTTTCGCCGCCCCAGCCCACTGCCCGTTCGGACTGAGCCTGTCGAAGGCCCCGGCCCGCCGTTCACATGCTCCGCCGATACTGCCCGCCCACCTCGAACAAGGCATTCGTGATCTGCCCGAGCGAGCACACCCGAACCGCGTCCATCAGTACCTCGAACACATTGCGGTTGTCGATCACCGCCTGCTGAAGCTTCGCGAGCATCGCGGGTGCCTTCGCGGCGTGGCGCGCTTGAAACTCCGCCAGCCGCTTCAGCTGCGATTGCTTCTCGTCGTCCGTCGAACGCGCGAGTTCGATGTGATCCGTCACCGGATCGCCATGCGGGTTGCGGAAGGTGTTCACGCCGATGATGGGATAGTCGCCCGTGTGCTTGAGCATCTCGTAGTGCATGCTCTCTTCCTGGATCTGCCCGCGCTGGTAACCGGTCTCCATCGCACCCAGCACGCCGCCGCGCTCGGCGATCTTCTCGAACTCCTTGAGCACCGCTTCTTCCACGAGTTCGGTCAGCTCGTCGATGATGAACGCGCCCTGGTTGGGGTTCTCGTTCTTGGCCAGGCCCCACTCGCGGTTGATGATGAGCTGGATGGCCATGGCACGGCGCACGCTGTCTTCGGTGGGCGTGGTGATGGCCTCGTCGAAGGCGTTGGTGTGCAGCGAGTTGCAGTTGTCGTAGATGGCAATCAGCGCCTGCAGCGTCGTGCGGATGTCGTTGAACTGGATCTCCTGCGCATGCAGCGAGCGGCCGCTCGTCTGCACGTGGTATTTCAGCTTCTGCGAGCGCTCGTTCGCGCCGTACTTGTCGCGCATCGCCACCGCCCAGATGCGCCGCGCGACGCGGCCCAGCACGGTGTATTCCGGGTCCATGCCGTTGCTGAAGAAGAAGCTCAGGTTCGGCGCGAAGTCGTCGATGTGCATGCCGCGCGCGAGGTAGGCCTCCACGAAGGTGAAGCCGTTGCTCAGCGTGAAGGCCAGCTGCGAGATCGGGTTGGCGCCGGCCTCGGCGATGTGATAGCCGCTGATGCTCACCGAATAGAAGTTGCGCACCTGGTGGTGCACGAAGTATTCGGCGATGTCGCCCATCACCTTGAGCGAGAACTCGGTGGAGAAGATGCAGGTGTTCTGCCCCTGGTCTTCCTTGAGGATGTCCGCCTGCACCGTGCCGCGCACGTTCTGCTTGACCCATGCGGCGATCTTCTGCGCCTCGTCGTCGGTCGGCTCTCGGCCGTTGTCGGCCCTGAACTTGTCGATCTGCTGGTCGATCGCGGTGTTCATGAACATCGCGAGGATGGTGGGTGCCGGGCCGTTGATGGTCATCGACACCGAGGTGCTCGGGCTGCACAGGTCGAAGCCTGAGTACAGCACCTTCATGTCGTCCAGCGTGGCGATGCTCACGCCGGAATTGCCCACCTTGCCGTAGATGTCGGGCCGCACGGCCGGGTCGTTGCCGTAGAGCGTGACGCTGTCGAAGGCGGTGGACAGGCGCTTGGCGGGCATGCCTTCGCTGAGCAGCTTGAAGCGCCGGTTGGTGCGGAAGGCGTCGCCTTCGCCCGCGAACATGCGCGTCGGGTCTTCGCCTTCGCGCTTGAAGGCAAAGGTGCCGGCGGTGTAGGGGAAGCTGCCGGGCACGTTGTCCAGCAGCAGCCACTTGAGCACTTCGCCATCGTCCTCGTACTGCGGCAGCGCGACCTTGCGGATCTTGTTGCCCGAGAGGGTGGTGTGCGTGAGCGCGGTGCGGATCTCCTTGTCGCGGATCTTCACAACGTACTCGTCGCCCGCGTAGGACTTCTGCATCTGCGGCCACATCGCCAGCAGCTTCTTCGCGTGCGCATCGAGCTGGGCCTCGCGTTCGGCGGCGAGGTCGGTCAGCGCGTTCACCGCGTCGGACTTGTCGCGCTGGTTTTCGCCCAGCATGCGCGCGCTCTCGCGCAGCTGCTGAACCTGCCGCGCCACGCGGGCCTGCTCGCGGGAATGTTGCTTGTAGCCGCGCACGGCGTCCGAGATTTCAGCGAGGTAACGCACACGTGCTCCCGGCACGATGGGCACCTGGTGCGTGCTGTGGCGCGTGTCCACGCGCGGCAGGCGGCTGTCCACCGTCTTCAGGCCCAGGTCGCGCAGCCGCGGCAGCATCGCCTGGTACAGCGCCGTCACGCCGTCGTCGTTGAAGCGGCTGGCCATGGTGCCGAACACCGGCATCTGGTCGGGCGGGGTCTTCCACGCCTCCTTGTTGCGCTGGACTTGCTTGGCCACGTCGCGCAGGGCATCGAGCGAGCCCTTGCGGTCGAACTTGTTGATGGCCACGAACTCGGCGAAGTCGAGCATGTCGATCTTCTCGAGCTGGCTGGCCGCGCCGTACTCGGGCGTCATCACATACATCGGCACGTCCACCAGCGGGACGATGGCGGCGTCGCCCTGGCCGATGCCCGAGGTCTCCACGATGATGAGGTCGAACCCCGCGACCTTGCAGGCGGCGAGCACGTCGGGCAGCGCCTGGCTGATCTCGCTGCCGAAATCGCGCGTGGCGAGGCTGCGCATGAACACCCGCTGCTCGCGGCTCCACGGGCTGATCGCGTTCATCCGGATCCGATCGCCCAGCAATGCGCCCCCGCTCTTGCGCCGCGACGGATCGATGCTGATCACCGCGATGCGCAGCGAATCGTCCTGATCCAGCCGGATGCGGCGAATCAGCTCGTCGGTCAGCGACGACTTGCCCGCGCCGCCCGTGCCCGTGATGCCGACCACCGGCGTCTTCACGGCCTTGGCCTGCGCATGAAGCTCCGTCTTCAACGCGTCCCCGGCCCGACCGTTCTCCAGCGCCGTGATGAGCTGCGCCAGCGCGCGCCAGTTCGCCTCGTCCGTGCCGCGCACCGCTTCGAGCGACTTCGGCGAATGCACCGAGAGGTCGTGATCGCAACGCATCACCATCTCGCCGATCATTCCCGCCAGCCCCATGCGCTGGCCGTCTTCCGGGCTGTAGATGCGCGCGACGCCATAGCCTTGCAGCTCGGAGATCTCCGCCGGCACGATCACGCCGCCGCCGCCGCCGAAGACCTGGATGTGCTCGCCGCCGCGCGCCTTCAGCAGGTCCACCATGTACTTGAAGTACTCGACGTGGCCACCCTGGTAGGAGCTGATCGCGATGCCCTGCACATCCTCCTGCAGCGCGGCCGTCACCACCTCGTCCACCGAGCGGTTGTGGCCGAGGTGGATCACCTCCGCGCCCATGCCCTGCAGGATGCGCCGCATGATGTTGATGGCCGCGTCGTGGCCGTCGAACAGCGAGGCCGCGGTGACGAAGCGCACCTTGTGCGTCGGGCGGTACTCGGCCAGTGCCTTGAACTCCGCGGATAGGTCGGTCATGCGAGGGGTCTCCTGCTCTCATTCGACGACGATGTCGTTCAGCGAAGGGTCACCCGGTGGGTAGCGCAGGTGAAGCTCTTCGAGGGCCTGCTTGACCACGGTTGCGATCATCAGGTTGCGATGGGTCTTGGAATCGGCGGGCACGATGGTCCACGGCGCCCAGGGGGTGCCCGTGGCATCGATGGCGTTGGAATACGCCTGCTGGTAGGCGTCCCATTTCTTTCGCGTCTCCAGGTCGCCGCCTTCGAACTTCCAGTGCTTGTCGGGGTCGTCCAGGCGCTCTTGCAGCCGCTCGCGCTGCTCGTCCTTGGAGATGTGCAGCATGAACTTCAGGATGACCGTGCCCGTCTCGCTGAGCATGCGCTCGAAGTCGTTGATGTGGGCATAGCGTTGCGCAGTCTGCTTCTTGTCGAGCGTGCCATTGACGACGGGCACCAGCACGTCTTCATAGTGGCTGCGGTTGAAGATCACGATCTCGCCGGTGCCCGGCACGCGCTGGTGGATGCGCCACAAGTAGTCGTGCGCCTTCGCCTCGTCGTTGGGCGCCTTCCAGCCCACCGTCTGCACGCCCAGCGCGCTCATCTGGCCGAACACGCCGCGGATGGTGCCGTCCTTGCCGCTCGTGTCCGTGCCTTGCAGTACCACCAGCAGCTTGAAGCGGCGGTCGGCGTAGAACATGTCCTGCAGGTGATCGAGCTCGGTGGCGAGCCGGGCGGCTTGAGCCTTGTCGCGCGTCTTGTCGCCCGACGAGAACGGCTTGTCGCCAGGGTCGAAATCCGCCAGCGCGAACGTCTTGGCGCCGCGCTTGAGCGCGCCGCGGTGCTGGAAGGCGCCGATGTCGGGCGGACGTGCGGAGCGGGCGGATCGTGCCAAGAGGATTCCTTGTGGCGGGCCGGCGGTCTGATTGACGTATACGTCAATTGCCGCAGTGTAGCCGGGTCGCCGGCTTTCCAGTGCGCTCTTGCACGGAATGCCCGACTTTCCCATTCGTCGCGGCCGACTTTCGCGACCGATTTGGCGTCACAATCGCGCCCGTTGGGAGGCAGCTTTTTCGCGGCGGAACCGTTTGCGCCAGCTGTCGTGATTCAAGGAGACTTCCGTGGCGACCCCACCCGTTCCTGTCAAGACACCCGAGGGCTTGGCCGAGCTGAGCAGCCGCCAGCGCCGCCTGACGCAGCGTCAACGCACCGTGCTGCTGCTGGTCGATGGCCGGCGCAGCGAGGCCGAGGTCCGGTCCATGGCCGTGAAAGCCGGCGCCTCCGAGAGCTGCTTCGGCGAGCTGATGGAGCTAGGGCTGATCGCTGCGGCCACCACCCCCACGCCGCCTGCCCCCGCGCAGCCGCCCACCGATCCCAACCACCTCTCCACCATTCCCATCCCCCGCCCGGCCCAGGTGCCGGAGGAAGACAGCGTGCACGTGGACATCCCGCTGCACGACATCGAGCCGCCCAAGCCGGCGGAGAAGGCGCAGGCCCTGCCTGAGCAGATCCACATTCACGACGATGTCGATTCGGTGCTGCCGGCGGCACGCACGCTGCAGCCGGAGTCGGTGCTCACCGATTCCATGCTCGGCAGCAGCAAGCTCAGCGACTCCATGCTGGAGGCTTTCGATGCGCTCGAATCCGGCGACACCGGCGACCACTCGCTGGAGGAGGCGCGCGGCATCCTCTTGCGGGCGGTGAAGGCCGAGGCGCCGCTGACCGGCTCGCTCACCATCATGCGGCTGCGCCGCGCCCGCACGCGCGGCGAGCTGGTCGGGCTGATCGACGAAGTCGAGACGCGCATCATCAAGCCCAACCGGTCGCTCGCCGCCCAACAGGTGCTGCGCCGCGCCCGCCACCTGCTCGATACCCGCACCGATCCGCTGCCCGCGAACTGAAGTCACAATCGGCGCCGATGAGCTTTCTCGCGATCGACGTCGGCAACACCCGGTTGAAGTGGGCACAGTACGCCTCGCCGCAGCCCGGCGCCGGGCTGCTCGCGCATGGCGCGGTGTTTCTCGAGACCATCGACACCCTGGCCGAGACGGACTGGAAGGATCTTCCGCCGCCGTCGAGCATGCTGGGCAGCATCGTCGCCGGCGAGGGCGTGAAGCGCCGCGTCGAAGAGCAGATGGAGCTGTGGGACATCGCGCCGCGCTGGGTGGTGTCTTCCGCGCATGCGGCCGGCGTCACCAACGGCTACGACCACCCCAATCGCCTGGGCACCGACCGCTGGGTCGCGTTGATCGGCGCCTGGCACCGCGTGCTCGCGACCGGCGGGCCGCGTCCGGCGCTGGTCGTGATGGTGGGAACGGCGGTGACGGTCGACGCGCTGGACGAGACGGGCCGCTTTCTCGGCGGGCTCATCATTCCCGGCTTCGGCCTGATGCTGCGTGCGCTGGAGATGGGCACCGCGGGGCTCAAGGCACCCACCGGCGAGGTGCGCGATTTCCCGACCAACACCAGCGATGCGCTGATGAGCGGCGGCGCCCATTCGATCGCCGGCGCCGTGGAGCGCATGCATCGCCGGCTGCTCAAGCAGACCGGCCGCGAGCCCGTCCTGCTGATGAGCGGCGGCGCGGCGGTGAAGCTCGCGCCGATCACCGATCTCGCCTTCGAGACAGTGGACACGCTGATCTTCGAGGGATTGCTCGCGCTGCAGTCCCACCGCCTCGCGCTCTAAAGGCGCACGAGCACAGCGAGTGCTCCCTCAAGCCACGCCCGTGGATCCGGCTTTGCCGGTCCGCCAGGCGGCGCCCCTTGGGGGCAGGAGCGAAGCGACTGGGGGGCTAAAGAATATATCTGGAGAGGTCCTCGTCCTTCGCTAGCTCGCCCAGTTTTGCATCCACTTCCACTGCACTGAGCTCCACCGTCTTGCCGCCGAGGTTCGGCGCATCGAAGCTCACTTCGTCGAGCAGGCGTTCCATCACCGTCGACAGCCGCCGCGCGCCGATGTTCTCGGTGCGCTCGTTGACGTCGCAGGCGATCTGCGCGAGCCGGCGGATGCCGTCGGGCTTGAACTCCAGCGTCACGCCTTCGGTGGCCAGCAGCGCCTGGTATTGCTTGACGAGGCTGGCATGCGTCTGCGTGAGGATGGCTTCGAAGTCGTCCACGCTCAAGGAACCGAGTTCGACGCGGATCGGGAAGCGCCCTTGCAGCTCGGGGATGAGGTCGCTGGGCTTGCTCAGGTGGAACGCACCCGACGCGATGAAGAGGATGTGGTCCGTCTTCACGATGCCGTACTTGGTGTTCACGGCCGTGCCTTCCACCAGCGGCAGCAGGTCGCGCTGGACGCCCTGTCGCGACACTTCGGCGCCGCTCGTTTCCGCGCGCGACGTGACCTTGTCGATCTCGTCGATGAAGACGATGCCGTTCTGCTCGGCATTGGTGAGCGCCGCGGTGCGGATCTCTTCCTCGTTCACGAGCTTGGCGGCTTCTTCTTCCACCAGCACCTTGAAGGCCTCGGCGATCTTCATCTTGCGAACCTTGCGCTTGCCGCCGCCCATGTTGGCGAACATGCCGCGCAGCTGCTCGGCCATGTCTTCCATGCCGGCCGGGCCCATGATCTCCAGCGCCGGCTTGGTGTCGGCCACTTCGATCTCGACTTCCTTGTCGTCCAGCGCGCCTTCACGCAGCCGCTTGCGCATCGTCTGGCGCGCGGTGTTGTCGGGCGCTTGCGTGGCCATGCCGAACTCGCTGCGCGCCGGCGGCACGAGGATGTCGAGCACGCGGTCTTCGGCGGCGTCCTCGGCGCGCGTGCGCTGGCGGCGCATGGCGCTTTCGCGCTCCTGCTTCACGGCCATGTCCACGAGGTCGCGCACGATGGAGTCCACGTCCTTGCCGACGTAGCCCACTTCGGTGAACTTGGTGGCCTCGACCTTGATGAACGGGGCGTCAGCCAGCTTGGCCAGCCGGCGTGCGATCTCCGTCTTGCCCACGCCGGTGGGTCCGATCATCAGGATGTTCTTGGGCGTGATCTCGCCGCGCAGCTTCTCGTCCACCTGCTGGCGCCGCCAGCGGTTGCGCAAGGCAATGGCCACCGCACGCTTGGCATTGGCCTGGCCGACGATGTGCCGATCGAGCTCGGAGACGATCTCTTGGGGGGTCATGCTGGATTTCATAGGTGTCATGTCGATGCCGTCAAGCAGCTGCCGCGGAGCCGGCTTCGCCGGTTCGCTGGCGGCGCCCCCTTGAGGGGGAGCGCCGCAGGCGCTCCGGGGGTGGGTCATCCTCAGCCCAGGGTCTCAATCGTGTGGTGCTGGTTCGTGTAGATGCACAGGTCGCCGGCGATCTCCAGCGACTTCTTGACGATCTCCGCCGGCGGCATCTGCGTGTGCTCGTAGAGCGCGCGGGCGGCGGCTTGTGCATACGTGCCGCCCGAGCCAATCGCGACGATGCCGTGCTCGGGCTCGAGAACGTCGCCGTTGCCGGTGATGATGAGCGACGCTTCCTTGTCGGCCACGGCGAGCATGGCTTCCAGGCGCCGCAGCACGCGGTCGGTGCGCCAGTCTTTGGTGAGCTCGATGGCCGCGCGCACCAGGTGGCCCTGGTGCTTCTCGAGCTTGGCCTCGAAGCGTTCGAAGAGAGTGAAGGCGTCGGCGGTGGCGCCGGCGAAACCGGCGAGCACCTGGTCGCGATAAAGCTTGCGAACCTTGCGGGCCGAGGCCTTGACGACGACGTTGCCCAGTGTCACCTGGCCGTCACCGCCCAATGCGACCACATTGCCGCGCCGCACGCTCAGGATGGTCGTGCCGTGGTAGTTTTCCATGGAGGCTATCTGCTGTGTGGCGCCTGGAAATCAAGCGCGCTTTTACAAAGCCAGACAGCTTAAACGGTGCGGACCTTCACCCGGGCGTGTTCGGTAATGCCCATGGCACCGAAGAAGAGCGCTACCAGGCGCTGCGCATCGACGAAGCTCACCGTGCGGTTCTCGGTGCGGCGTGCGAGCACCCAGTTCAGCAGGTCGCCGGCAGCGATGAAGTCGACGCGGATCAGCTTGGAGCACGACACATTCACGATGGCCGAGCTGCCCAGCTGCGAGTTCATCTTCTTCATCGTCTCGCCGATGTCGCCCACCAGCTGGCCGGACAGCTCCACGCTCGCGACCTGCACGAGGTTGGGCTCCTCGATCAGCTGCGATTCGACGAAGCTCGTGGACACCTCGCTCACCACCGACAGGCCGGGCGAATGCGTGCTGTGCTCCGGCCCGCTCACGCGCACCTGGCACTTCGCGGGCTCCCACGACGGCGGCGACACCTCGTAGGTCACGCAGTAGTCGATGGCCGCCTCGTCGAACTGGTCGGGTCGGTTGGTCATGCGCAGCGCGTCGAGGCGCAGCTGCCAGTAGGCGGGGTCGGCATCTCGCACGCCCGTGGGCGCGGCATCCGACAGCACGGTGAACAGGCGCTCGCCGTTGAGCCAGCGCATGTCCAGCTTCTGGCCGATCCAGGTGCGGAACAGCTCGCTCATGCGCGCGCAGGCCTCGGGGTCGATGCTGCGAATCTGGCCCCAGTCGAACACCCAGGGCAGCGGCATCTGCAGCGTCTGCGAGCGCAGCCGGGTCACGGAGTCGCTGTCGACGACTTCTGGGCAGACCCAGCCGACCTGCCCGTCCGGGCGCGACGCACGCGGCTTGTTGTCTTCGGCCGCGGCTGCATCGGCCACCAGTTGCGGCATCGAGAACCATTGCGGGGCCGACCAGCCGAACTGCTCGGCGTAGTCCACTGCCAGCGCCTCGAACTTGGCGTGCTGGCCGATGGCACGGTAGAGGTCGAAGAGCACGAGCCAGGTTTCCGCATGCTGCGCGCGGCTTCCGCCCGGCGAGGTGAGCCCCGACAGGGACTGCTCGCAGGATTCGAAATCGGCGTTGGCGAAGGCGATGACGGCTTCGTCGAGCTCGGGGTCGTGGGCCACCTCGCTCACCTCGACGGCGAACGGGTTGGCGAAATCGGAGCTGGCGTCCAGCGCCAGCGGCGAGAGTGGCGACATGCCTGGGCTCATCACGGCCGCGGCAGGTGACGCATTCAGCTTGCCGCGCTCGCTCGGCACGCCGGTGTCGACCACGCGGCCGCCATCGGCGAGCGGGGCCGCGGCCGACAAAGGCGCGTGGGCGCTCTGGCGCGCGGCAGGCGTCGGCTCCATCGGAACCGGCTGGGTGCGTGCGTTGTAGAACTCGGGCGAGCGCCGCTGCGAGCCGTGGTAGCCATCGCCGACCATCTGCTGCTCGATCTCGTCGATCTTGGCCTTGACGCCGCTGTCGGGCTTGGCACCGCTGTCGATGCGGGCCTCGGAATCATCGATCCTGGACGAGCCGCCGAGTGCGGCGAGTTGCTCGCTCGACAAGCCCTCGCGGCGCACCTTGCGCAGCATGTCGAACTCGCGCTTGCGGACGAAATCGTTGCGCCGCTTGCGCTCGATCATCGCCTTCAGTTCCGACTTGGCGAACTCGGTCTCCCGCGCCTCGGCCGAGGGCGGTTCCAGATCGTTCCATTCAGTGGCGGGGTTCGCCACGAACTTCACCACCTTGCGGAAGAAACTGGTCGTGTCTTTGGGTTCCGCCATGTCGGATTACTGCCGCTTCGATGTGGGCGACTACTCAGTCGCCGAACATCTTCTGCTTGAGCTCTCGGCGTTGCTGCGCTTCCAGGGACAGTGTAGCGGTGGGGCGGGCGATCAGGCGGCCGAGTCCGATCGGTTCGCCTGTTTCGTCACAGAAACCGTAATCGCCGGCCTCGATGCGGGCCAGGGATTGCGAAATCTTCTTGAGCAGCTTGCGTTCACGGTCGCGGGTGCGAAGCTCGAGCGCGTGTTCTTCCTCGATCGTGGCGCGGTCGGCCGGGTCGGGAACGATGGAGGTGTCTTCGCGCAGATGCTCGGTGGTCTCGCCGGCGTTGGACAGCAGGTCGTCCTTGAGCGCCTGCAGCCGGGCCCGGAAAAAGTCCAGCTGCTTCTCATTCATGTACTCGCTGTCCGGCATGGCCATGAGCTCGGCCTCGGTCAGCTCGCGGCCGGCCTTGGTCTTCCATGCGTTGGCCAGCTTGGGGTCGGCCTTGTGTGCGTGCTTGGGGGTGTCCACTACGTCGTTGTTCATCTGTCGGGTTGGGGGCCTGGGCGGTGCGAACCGGTCGGCGAATCGGGAGGTCGGGGGAGGGAGGGGGGCGGCCGCAGGGGCTTCGGGCGCTGATCTGGATCGTCTGCTGGTGGGCGCGGGGCTGGCACTGGCTGTTTCCAGCTCGGCATGCCTTGCCGCGGCGGCCGGCTTGGTGGGGGGCGGTGCGGCCTGGGGTTTCGCGGCTTTCGGCGGTTCGTGGTGCACCGCCTTGGCTGCCACCGCCTTGGCCGCGGGTTTCGATGCCTCGGGCGCCGGTTTGGCCGCTGCCTTGGCAGGTGCCGCCGCCTTCGCCGCTGGCTTCACCGCCTTGGCCGCTGGCGCCTTGGCCGCGGGCTTCTTGGGGCTTGCTTGCTTTGCCGGGGTTTTGCTCACAGGAGTCTCCTCGCAACGGCGGTTATACCCGCTCTGTCCTCGATGTTTCCACCATTCATCGGGGCGAATTTGGGCGCCGCGGATTGTAGCCACCTTGGGGCCCGGCCGCGGGCCGGTGTTCGCTCCGTGGAAACCACAACAATTCCCAAGCGGCAATCCGTCGCGGGTCCGGTGAAAACACCCAGTGCGGCCCGCCGTCCGCGAGAGCCGGCGAGCGCGATGCGATGCTCAACACTCAAGCCAGGCACTGCTCCAGGCCCTGCAGGAATACATCGCGGGGCAGGTCGATGCCGATGAAGACCATCTTGCTCGTCTTTTTCTCGCCCGGCGCCCACTTGGGCCCGAGGTCGCTGCCCATGAGCTGGTGCACGCCCTGGAAGATCACCTTCTTGTCGGTGCCTTTCATGTTGAGCACGCCCTTGTAGCGCAGCATCTTGGGGCCGTAGACCTGCACGATCGCACCGAGGAAATCCTCGAGCTTGGCCGGGTTGAAGGGCTTGTCCGAGCGGAAGACGAAGCTCTTCACGTCATCGTCGTGCGCATGGTGGTGCGGATGATCGCAATGCTCGCCGTGCTCATGGTCGTGATCGTGGTCATGGTCGTGATGCCCGTGGCCATGGTCATGGTCGTCGGCATTCAGGAACTCCGGGTCGATCTCCAGCTTGGCGTTCAGATTGAAGCCGCGCAGGTCGAACACCTCGGAGATGGGCACTTCGCCAAAGTTCACCCGGCGCTGCGGGGCGCGCGGGTTCATGTGCTTGACGCGGTGCGCCAGGTCTTCCACATCGGCATCGCTGACGAGGTCGGCCTTGCTGATGAAGATCTGGTCGGCGAATCCCACCTGGCGGCGCGCTTCCTGGCGCTCGTCGAGCTGGGTCTGGCCGTGCTTGGCGTCCACGAGCGTGAGGATGCTGTCCAGCAGGTAGCTCTCGGCGATCTCGTCGTCCATGAAGAAGGTCTGGGCGACGGGGCCGGGGTCGGCGAGGCCCGTCGTCTCGATCACCACCCGGTCGAAGCTGAGTTCGCCCTTGCGGCGCTTCTCGGCCAGGTCGGCCAGCGTGCTGCGCAGGTCTTCGCGGATGGTGCAGCACACGCAGCCATTGTTGAGCTGGATGATCTGCTCGCTGCTGTCCTGCACCAGGATGTCGTTGTCGATGTTCTCATCGCCGAATTCGTTCTCGACGACGGCGATCTTCTGGCCGTGGGCCTCGGTGAGCACCCGCTTCAAGAGCGTGGTCTTGCCCGAGCCGAGGAAGCCGGTGAGGATGGTGGCGGGAATGAGGGCCATGGTGGAATCCTGAAACAAATGTGCCCCGACATGGGGCGTGGCGCGAAGGTATCGCTTGCGATGTGCGGCCGCCGGGATGAAAAAACAACCCGTCAAGCTAGCACACTTGGGATATCCCGTTGGGGTAAGCTGGCGCTCCGCTCACTTCTTCGCCTTGTGCGATGTCCGAACCCCATTCCGGTCACGGCGGCCGAGCCAAGTCCGGCGACCGGCCGCCTGCGCACGCCGACAAGCGCAACCTCTTCCAGCGAATCGTCGAATTCGTCCATCCCGGACCGGATTCGACCGACGAACTCATCGAAACCCTGGCGGACGCCGAGGACCGCGAGCTGATCGCGCCCGAGTCGCGCATGATGCTCGAGGGCGTCATCCGCATGGCCGACATGACCGCCGGCGACGTGATGGTGGCCGCGCCGCGCATGGACCTGCTGGACATCGAGGCGCCGTACGAAGACGTGCTGCACCTCGTGATCGGCACCGGCCACTCGCGCTTTCCGGTGTACGAGGGCCAGCGCGACAACATCATCGGCATCCTGCTGGCCAAAGACCTGCTCAAGCTGCAGCGCTCGCCGGACCTGAACCTGCGCACGCTGCTGCGTCCCACCGTCTTCGTGCCTGAGTCGAAAGGCCTGAACGAGCTCTTGCGCGACTTCCGGTCCAACCGCAACCACCTGGCCATCGTCATCGACGAATTCGGCAGCACCGCGGGGCTCATCACCATCGAAGACGTGCTCGAAGAGATCGTCGGCGAGATCGAGGACGAGTTCGACGAGAAGGACGGCGACACCAGCATCTACACGCTGGCCGACGGCAGCCACCGCGTCGCGGGCGATGCGCACATCGCCTCCGTCAACGAATCCTTCGCCGCCTCCTTGCCCGAGGAAGATTTCGACACCATCGGCGGCCTGGTCGCGCACGAGCTCGGCCGCGTGCCGCGGCGCAGCGAATCGCTCACGCTCGGCGGCCTGCAGTTCACCGTCATGCTCACGCGCGGCGGTGCCGTGCGCTGGTTCAAGGTGACCCGGGCGCCTGAAGAAGCGCTCGGCAGCGACGGCGCCTGATGGCCGGCCCCTTGCCTCCGCGGCTGCCGGTGCGGCCGCTCACCCTGCCATTCGACGCCATCACGGCCGCGGTGGCGGGCGCCTTGCAGACGGCCGCGTTCGTCTACACCGAAGCCTGGTGGCTGCAGATCCTCTGCGCCGGCTGGCTGGCCTGGCGCGGCACGCAGGTCGGTCCGCGCCGCGCCGCGCTGGTCGGCTGGCTGTTCGGCACCGCCTGGCTCACCACCGGCACCTGGTGGCTGTTCATCAGCATGCATCGCTATGGGGGCCTGCCGTCGTGGATGGCGGCGCTCGCGGTGCTGGCCTTGAGCGGCGTCCTGTCGCTGTATCTCGCCGCGGCCATGGCCGCGTTCTCGCGCTGGCGGCGCGGCATCGCGGCGCTCGATGCCTTGCTCTTCGGCGCGGCGTGGCTGCTGGCGGAGCTGGCGCGCGGCGTCATCCTGACCGGCTTCCCCTGGGTCGCCTCGGGCTATGCGCACGTGGACGGCCCGCTGGCCATGCTCGCCCCGTTCGTCGGCGTGTACGGCATGGGCTTTGCCGCGGCCACGCTCGGCGCGTGGGCGGCGATCTCCTTCGTGCAGTCGCGCCGGATGTACACCGGCATCATCGGCACTGCGCTCGTGCTCATCGCCTGCAGCCTGTGGCGCCGGGAGTTCTCCACGCCCACTGGCACGCTGAAGGTCACGCTTCTGCAGGGCAACATCCCGCAGGACGAGAAGTTCGCCACCGACTTCCAGGCCGCGGCGCTCAAGTGGCATGTGGACAACCTCGTCCAGGCACGCAGCGACCTCGTCATCGCGCCGGAGACGGCCATCCCCTTCCTGCCGCAGCAACTGCCCGACGGCTTCTGGGGCGGAATGCACGCAAGCATCGACACCGGCCACACGCACGCACTCTTCGGCGTGCCGCTGGGCGACGACCAGGCCGGCTACACCAATTCGGCGATGGGCTTCACGCCGGGCATCAAGGACGAGTACCGATATGCCAAGCACCACCTCGTGCCCTTCGGCGAGTTCATCCCACCGGGCTTCCACTGGTTCACGCGGATGATGAACATCCCGCTGGGCGACTTCAACCGCGGCACGCTGGACGCGCCATCCTTCGTCGTCAAGGGCGAGCGCGTGGCGCCCAACATCTGCTACGAAGACCTGTTCGGCGAGGAGCTGGCCGCGCGTTTTCGCGACGAGGCCGCCGCGCCCACCATCTTCGCCAACATCAGCAACATCGGCTGGTTCGGCGAGACCATCGCGGTGGACCAGCACCTGAACATCTCGCGGCTGCGCTCGCTGGAGCTGCAGCGGCCGATGCTGCGCGCCACCAACACCGGCGCCACGGCAATCATCGACTACCGCGGCCACGTCACCGACTCCGTCAAGCCCTTCACGCGCGACGTGCTCGAAGGCCAGGTGCAGGGCCGCAGCGGCCTCACGCCGTTTGCCTGGTGGGCCTCGCGCTGGAGCCTGTGGCCGCTGGCGATCTTCGGCGGGCTGGTCGTGGGCGGCTTCGCGGCCCTCCGCCGGCGGAACCCAGGCGACTGAGAGGTACGCCATGGCACCCGAGGCCGCACCGCGGACGGCGCCTTCCGGCCCGCCCGGTGAGGCACTGCACAGCCTGGGCGAGGCCATGGCCGCCCTGTCGGTGGCGACCGATTTCGCCATGGCGCAGTCGGCGCACTTCGGCATGCGCTCCTGCGCGCTCGCCGTGCGCCTGGCAGACGCCATGGGCTGGAGCGAACAGGACACCCGCCAGGCCTACTTCCAGGCGCTGCTGCGCTACGTGGGCTGCAATGTCGAGAGCGAAGTGATCGCGACGGTGGTGGGCGACGAGATGGCGATGCGGCGCGACTTCGCGGGCATCGACACCGCCGACCGCCAGGCCGTCGCATCGCTGGTGGTGCGGCGCCTGCGCGAGGCCCACGCCGGCATGCCCGCATGGCGGCTCGCCGGCAAAATCGTGAGCACACTCCTGACCGCCGAAAAGACCATGGCCGGCATCTTCGCGGGGCACTGCGAGGTGGGCCGGCGGCTGGCCACGCGCATCGGCTTCGACGATGCCACCGTGCAAAGCCTCGGCCAGTTGTACGAGCGCTGGGACGGCCGCGGCTTGCCGCTGCACCTGCGCGGCGAGGCAGTGTCGCCCGCGGCCTTGCTCGTGACGCTGGCGCAGGACGTGGTCGTCCACCACGATGCCGGTGGCGCCGATGCGGCCGTGGCGGTGGTCAGGCAACGCCGCGGCGGCGCCTACGCTCCGGCGATGGCCGATGCCTTCCTGCGCCAAGCCCGCGCGCTGCTCGCCGACCTGGATTCGGCCACAGCGAGCCGCATGGTGGCCGTGCCCGGCGGCGACGAGCCGCTGGACGATGCGCGCTTCGACGCCATCTGCGAGGCCATGGCCGATTTCGTGGACATCAAGTCGCCCTGGACCTTGTCGCACTCCAGCGGGGTAGCGACGCTTTCGCAGCGCGCCGCCAAGCAGCTGGGCCTGCCCGATGCCGAAGCCACGCTGCTGCGCCGCGCGGCCCTCCTGCACGACGTGGGCAAGGTGGGCGTATCCGCCGCCGTGTGGTGCAAGCCTTCGGCGCTGTCGCTGCCCGAGCGCGAGCAGGTGCTGCTGCACGCGTACTACACCGAGCGCATCCTCTCGAGCTCGCCCGCCTTCGCGGCGCTGGCCGAGGTGGCCAGCCTCACGCACGACCGGCTCGACGGCAGCGGCTACTTCCGGTGGCCGCCGGCGGCGGGCCTGTCGGTGGCGGCGCGCATCCTCGCGGCGGCCGACCACTATCACGCGCTGATCGAGGCGAGGCCTCATCGCGCCGCCTTGGCACGCGACGCCGCAGCGCGCGCCTTGACGGGCGAAGCGCAGGCTGGCCGGCTGGACGCGCGCGCCTGCGAGGCGGTGCTCGAGGCCGCGGGCCATCCGGCACCCGCGAAGGCGCGGGGCACGTCGCTCACCGAGCGCGAGATCGAGGTGCTGCGGACCCTGGCGCGCGGCCGCTCGATGAAGGAGATCGCGCGAGAGCTTGGCATCGCGCCCAAGACCGTGGACCATCACCTGCAGCGCATCTACGCCAAGATCGGCGTCACCACCCGTGCGGGCGCAACGCTGTACGCGATGGAGCAGGGCTTCACCGCGGCCCTGCACTGAAGCGGCGATCGGGAATCTTCCCGACGACGGGTCATCGGCGTCTGCCTACGCTGTTCTCCATCGCACGCGCCACCCCAGGCGCGATGCCAACGAAGGAGACATGCATGATTGCCAACGACCTGATGAACCTCGGCGCCACCGACATTGCCGCGCTGATCGCCAAGGGCGAGCTCGGCGCGCGCGAAGTGACCGACGCGAAGATCGCCGTCATCGCGCAGCGCAATCCGCAGCTCAACGCGCTCGTGGCGCAGCGCTTCGATGCTGCACGTGCCGAGGCCCGCGCCATCGATGCCCGCCGCGCACGGGGCGAGTCCCTGCCCCCGCTCGCAGGCGTGCCCACCACCATCAAGGACGTGATCGACGTCGAGGGCCTGCCGTCCACCAGCGGCCTGGCCACGCGGCGCGACCACCGTGCGGCGGCGGACGACTACGCCGTGGCGACGCTCAAGCAGGCGGGCGCCATCGTGCTGGGCAAGACCAACGTCGCGCAACTGCTCATCTTCGTGGAGACCGACAACCCGCTGCATGGCCGCAGCAACCATCCGCTGGACGCGGCGCGTACGCCGGGTGGCTCCAGCGGCGGGGAGGCGGCGCTGATCGCGGCCGGTGGCTCGGCACTTGGCCTGGGCACCGACGTCGGCGGCAGCGTGCGCGTGCCCGCGGCCTTTTGCGGCATCGCGAGCATCAAGCCGACGGCAGGGCGCCTGCCCGACACCGGCCGGCTGTCGGTCGCCCCGGGCCAACTGGGCGTGCAAAGCCAACTCGGGCCGATGGCGCGGCGCGTGGACGATGTGGAAGCGGCGCTGCGCGTGCTCAACCCCGCGCACGTCGCGCTGCCCGCATCGCGGTCGGTGGACGTGAGCCGCTTGCGCGTGGGGGTCTACGAACACGACGGCCTCTTCCTCGCGAGCCCCGGCGTGCGGCGCGCGGTGCGCGAGGCGGCGGGCGTGCTCAAGGCGGCCGGCGCGACGGTGGTCGAGTTCAAGCTGCCCGACCCGTCCGAGCCGCAGGCCATCTTCTACGGATCGCTCAGCGCGGATGGCGGTGCGCACATGAAGCGGCTCTTGCAAGGCAACAAGAAAGACGTGCGCGTGGCGCAGCTGCTGTTGAGCAGCTCATTGCCCGGCCCCTTGCGCCGCGGCCTCGCCTCGCTGGTGCGAAGCCTCGGCCAGCGGCACCTGTCCGCGGTGCTCGACGGCGTGGGTGGCCGTTCCATCGACGAGTTGTTCCAGCTTGTCGACCGCCAAGCCGACTACCGCCTGCGCTTCGAGCAGGCGATGGAGACGAGCGACGCAGGCCCGCTCGACCTGCTCATCGGCCCGCCAGTCGCCACGCCCGCCTTCCTGCATGGCGCGACCAAGGACCTCGGCCTGCCGGGCATCTACAGCCTGCTCTACAACGTGCTCGGCTTCCCGGCCGGCGTGGTGCCGATGGGCAAGGTCGAGCCGGGCGAAGAAAGCGATCGGCCTAGATCGAAAGACATGGCCGAAAAGGCCGCGGCGAAGTCCGAAGCCCACAGCGCCGGCCTGCCCCTCGGCGTCCAAGTGGCCGGCCGCCCCTGGCATGAGCACCAAGTGCTGGCGGCCATGCGTGCGCTTGAAGCCGCATCGACCTGAATCCATGGCGTTGGCACTGGGCGTGTCGAGTCAATGGTCAAGCCCATTCACTTTGCGCTGCCATTGACGACGGAAGTCACCGGTACGTCTTCCGCCGCTGCATCCGCAATCCATACCGAAGTGCCTTCTTTGGATAGCTTTCCATTGACAAAGTACTGGTGGCCGGCCAAGGGCGTCAGCGTCACCTCGCCTTCGACGCTGAAGAAAGTGCCCGCTGCCCGGCTCGCAATTTCGTGAATGGGTGCACCGGTCACATGCGTTGCAACGATCTGCACTCGAAGCGGGCGAATCGGAATCGCGTGCTCTGAATAGGACAGGGCAAGGCTAAGACCGTGACCCGAGCTTGCTCGACGTGTCATCTCCAGTCCAGAGCTGACAGCTTGTCCATCAATGGCCTTGACATAGAACAACTGTCCCTTGCTGCCAGATTCATTGATGCCGTGGTCACTGATCGAAGCGGTAGGCCCGGCGTAGTCGGTCGGAAGATAGGGCTTCTGCGTTGCACACCCACCAAGGATGGTCGAAACGACCAATGCAGGGATCAATTTCTTCATCGGACTCCTTGGGCCTCATGAAGACGATTTTTTTGTCGCCGGCGGCAGGTCCCTTGACCAGGCACGGGTCCGCTCGTACAGACGTAGCTGACCCTGTCGCCGTCTGGCTGCCCCGGGGGCGCCGTCATTGCTGCGATTCCTTCAGTGATTGAAGCTCCTGTGTGGCAATGGTCGCAGGGACCACTCTTAGCGAGACTGTGTTTCCCAGCTCCGGAGTCGCTCGTACGAAGAGCCTTTCATTTGCGGACATCGAGACTGCAATCAGTGGGTTGTGGAACAGCCACTGATCCCACCTTGCAGCACGGATCTCGATAGTCGACGTTCCGGGTGCAGCGGCAATGACGGAGTACCCTCCGTTTCGAAGCACGGCCACCGCCTTCCCGTCGAGTTTCACGAGATACGGAATTCCTCCCTGAAAGAACTCATCTCCGCGATAGATCACGATCTGAGATGTGCCGTGGGCGATTGGACGGTGCGTTTGATAAATGGGACCCGTCGAACTGCACCCGCCGAGCAAGGCTGTTGTCAACAGCAGGAGGGCGACGAGGAATATTCGGATTCGCAAAGCGAGGTCTCCGCCGATAAAAGGGTGCTGATTGTCGCTGGGCGTTGAGCCAAGATCGCTCGCCAACTAGTTCATCGGCGGGCGAGGCAAGCGCGACGCGGCACAAGATCAAGCCCTTTGGTGTTCGACGAGGGCACCGTTCGGGGACCAGTAAACTCGCTGGTTTCCGAGCCCACCAACCCGCCATGCTGACCTTCCAGCAAATCATCCTGCGCCTGCAAGAGTATTGGGACCAACAAGGCTGCGCCTTGCTGCAGCCCTACGACATGGAAGTCGGCGCCGGCACCAGCCACACGGCGACTTTCCTGCGCGCCATCGGCCCCGAGCCCTGGAAGGCCGCCTACGTGCAGCCCAGCCGCCGTCCCAAGGATGGCCGCTATGGCCAGAACCCCAACCGCCTGCAGCACTACTACCAGTACCAGGTCGTGCTCAAGCCCGCGCCGGCCAACATCCTCGAGCTCTACCTCGGCTCGCTGCAAGCCCTGGGCTTCGACCTCAAGGCCAACGACATCCGCTTCGTGGAAGACGATTGGGAAAACCCCACGCTCGGCTGCTGGGGCCTCGGCTGGGAGGTCTGGCTCAACGGCATGGAGGTGACGCAGTTCACCTACTTCCAGCAGGTGGGCGGCATCGACTGCAAGCCGATCACCGGCGAGATCACCTACGGCCTCGAGCGCCTGGCCATGTACCTGCAGGGCGTGGACAGCGTCTACAACCTGAAGTGGACCGACACGCTGAGCTACGGCGATGTCTACCACCAGAACGAGGTCGAGCAGAGCACCTACAACTTCGAGCATTCGGATGTCGAGTTCCTGCTCGCCGCCTTCGGCGCGCACGAAAAGCAATCCAAGCACTTGATGGAGAGCAAGCTCGCGCTGCCCGCCTACGAGCAACTGCTCAAGGCCGGCCACACCTTCAACCTGCTCGACGCGCGCGGCGCCATCAGCGTGACCGAGCGCGCGGCCTACATCGGCCGCATCCGCAACCTCGCGCGCAGCGTCGCGCAAAGCTACCTGGAAAGCCGCGCCCGCCTGGGCTTCCCGATGGCGCCCAAGGCCTGGGCCGACGAAGTCGTCGCCCAGATCGAGAAGAAGGCGGAGTGAGCACCATGACGTCCCAGAACCTGCTCGTCGAACTGTTCGTTGAAGAATTGCCGCCCAAGGCATTGAAGAAGCTGGGCGAGGCGTTTGCCGGCACGCTGGCCGACAGCCTGAAGGCCCAGGGTCTCGCCACCGCGTCGTCGGTGGTGACGCCTTTCGCATCGCCGCGGCGTCTGGCCGTGCACGTCACCGGCGTGGCCGCGGCCGCCGCCGACAAGGCCGTCTCGCAAAAGCTCATGCCGGTGAGCGTGGGTCTCACGGCCGACGGCCAGCCGACGCCGGCGCTGCTCAAGAAACTCGCCGCCGTCGGTGCCGATGCGAGCGCCGTGCCGTCGCTCAAGCGCCAGATGGACGGCAAGGCCGAAGCGCTGTTCTTCGACAGCACCGTCAAGGGCGCGACGCTGGCCGAGGGCTTGCAGAAGGCCCTCGAAGAATCGATCGCCAAGCTGCCCATCCCCAAGGTCATGCAGTACCAGCTGGAGGACGGCTGGACAAGCGTGAACTTCGTGCGCCCGGCGCATGGCCTCGTCGCGCTGCATGGCGCGGCCGTGGTGCCGGTGTCGGCGCTGGGCCTTTCGGCCGGCCGCACGACGCAGGGCCACCGCTTCGAGGCGGCCAAGCCGGTGGTCGATCTGCGAGATGCGGACCACTACGCATCGCAGCTGCTGGACGACGGCGCAGTGATCGCGAGCTTCGCCGACCGGCGTGCCGACATCGTTCGCCAGCTCGATGCGGCGGCCGCGAAGCAAGGCCTCAAGCCCATCGACGACGAGGCGCTGCTCGATGAAGTGACGGCGCTGGTCGAGCGGCCCAACGTGCTCCTGTGCCAGTTCGAGAAGGAGTTTCTCGACGTGCCGCAGGAGTGCCTCATCCTCACGATGAAGGCCAACCAGAAGTACTTCCCGCTGCTCGACGCGAAGGGCAAGCTCACGAACCAGTTCCTGGTCGTGAGCAACATCCGCCCGGCGGATGCGAGCCGCGTGGTCGAAGGCAATGAGCGCGTCGTGCGCCCGCGCCTGTCGGACGCGAAGTTCTTCTTCGACCAGGATCGCAAGAAGTCGCTGGAGTCGCGCGTTGGTGGCCTCGCGAAAGTGGTCTATCACAACAAGCTCGGCACGCAGGGTGAGCGCGTGGAGCGCGTGCGTGCGATTGCACGTGGCATCGGTCACCAACTGGGTGGCGATGCGCTCGCGGCCCAGGCCGACCAGGCAGCTCAGCTCGCCAAGGCCGACCTGCTCACCGACATGGTGGGCGAGTTCCCCGAGCTGCAAGGCATCATGGGCGGCTACTACGCCCGCCACGATGGCCTGGGCGACGACATCGCGGTCGCCATCGAAGACCACTACAAACCGCGCTTCGCCGGCGACGAACTGCCGCGCAACGCGGTGGGCATCGCGGTGGCGCTGGCCGACAAGCTGGAGACGCTGGCCGGCCTCTTCGGCATCGGCCAGATTCCCACAGGCGACAAGGACCCGTTCGCGCTGCGCCGCCATGCGCTGGGCCTGATCCGCATGCTCATCGAGCGCGAACTGCCGCTGCCGCTCACCGAGCTTGTCGCGCATGCCTTCAAGGCCTTCGCGCCGACGCACGGCCAGGCACAGGCCGAGCTGGGTTTCTTCCTGCGTGAACGACTGGTCGGCTACCTGCGCGAGGCCGGCTACAGCGCGCAGGAGGTCGATGCAGTGGTCGAGGCGCGTCCCGCGCTGTGGGCCGAGTTCCCCAAGCGCCTCGCCGCCGTGCGCGCCTTCAAGGCCCTGCCCGAGGCCGAGGCCCTGGCCGCCGCCAACAAGCGGGTGGGCAACATCCTGAAGAAGAGCGAGGGCGCCGTCGCGCCCGTCGTCGATGCCGCGCTGTTGAAGGAACCCGCCGAGCAGGCCCTGCACGAAGCACTCAAGGCCGTCTCGCCGAAGGCCGAATCTGCCTTCGCAGCGGGCGACTACGCCGCCTCGCTGCAAGCGCTCGCGGCGCTCAAGACGCCGGTCGATGCCTTCTTCGACAAGGTCATGGTCAACGCTGAAGACCCGGCCCTGCGCAACAACCGCCTGGGCCTGCTCGCGCAGATGCACGCGGCGATGAACAAGGTGGCCGATCTGTCGAAGCTTGCCAGCTGATGCCGAAGCCGGAATGATGCGCGCATGAACCGCCAGCAGCAGATCGAACACTTTCTGTTGGCCGCCCATCGGGTTGCCGTGGCGCGCCTGAAGGCGCAGCCCGGCAAGGCCGAAGAGGTGCGGCGTCAGTTGTCGCGCTGGCGCAGGGACGCCGGGCTGAAGCGCTCCAAGGTGTACTTGGACGAGTGGGATGCGCTGCTCGGCGCGGGGCCGGATCAGCTGGAGCAAGTGGTGTGCGCCGCCGACGAGCACGCTGCCGTGCTGCGCAGCGTCTCGCCGATGTCGATCCTGCTCACGCAAAAGGAGCGTGCCGAGCTCCTGCGCGCGTCGAGGACGGCATGAACCGCGAGCAGATCGAGCACGTGTTGCGAGCAGCGGCCGCCATCGCGCAGGAGAGTATGCAGTTCTTCACCGAGTGGCCGAGGCTTTCGACAAGTTCAGTCCGACCCTTCGATGCCTCAGGGCGAGCGGGGGTAGGCTTCGATACATCAGCCCGAACGGTTATCACTCTCGGATCTCCGCGGAATGACTCCGTTCGGGCTGAGGTATCGAAGCCCTCTTCGCGGGCTCCCCACCCGTTCGGACCGAGCCCTTCGATACCTCAGGACAGGCTTGTCGAAGGCCACCCCCGATTCGGCTCGCCATTCAGTGAAGAATCGGTCCCCATGTCCAAGTGCGCCGCGGCGCGCGACAAGGACGCTGATTTCGTCCGTGTGCTTCTGAAGGAAAAGATGATCGACGCCAACGTGCTCGATGAACGCATCCGGCTGCTGGACCCATCGGTTCACGGCGTGGAGACGATCCGCGCCTGGGCGGGCCGGCGCGCCGCGGAGGCGCAGCCATGAAACTCATCATCCTCGACCGCGACGGCACCATCAACGAAGACCGCGATGACTTCGTGAAGTCGCCGGAGGAGTGGGTGCCGTTGCCCGGTGCGCTGGAGGCGATCGCGCGCTTGAACCATGCGGGCTGGCACACCGTGCTCGCCACCAACCAGTCGGGCCTCGGCCGCGGGCTGTTCGACATGGCGTCGCTCAACGCGATGCATGCACGCATGAACCTGCTGCTGACCAAGCAGGGCGGGCGCATCGACGCGGTGTTCTTCTGCCCGCACGTGCCCGAGGACCAGTGCGAGTGCCGCAAGCCCTTGCCCGGCCTCATGTTGCAGATCGGCGAGCGCTACGGCGTGACGCTGCGCGAGGTGCCCTTCGTCGGCGATTCGCTGCGCGACCTGCAGGCCGGCGCCGCGGCCGGATGCCCGACCCATTTCGTGCGCACCGGCAAGGCCGCTGCGCTGACCGATGACGAAGTGACCGCCATCCTCGCCAAGGTGCCCGGCACGCAGGTGCATGCCGACCTGGGCGCCTTCGCCGACGCGATCATCCAGCAGGAGCGCATCGCGCGCGGCTTCACCGGCGAATCCGATTCCGGGTTCGGCCGCCTGAACTGATTCTCACCTTTCCCTGCCAATGCAAAAGCTCTTCTGGTCGATACGCTCGGCCGTGTTCGTGCTCTGGATGGCGGCCACGGTGATCCCGTGGGCCATCTTCTCGCTCATCGCGTCCATCTTCATCCGCGGCACGCCCTTGTACTGGTTCACGACCTACTGGTTGCGCTTCGCGATCTACGGCGCGCGCTATATCTGCGGCGTGCGCTGGCGTGTCGAGGGCCTGGACAACCTGGCCGTCGCCGACAAGGGCGGACCGATGATCGTCTGCCCCAAGCACCAGTCGACCTGGGAGACCTTCGCCTTCCCGCAGCTCATGCCGCATCCGCTGGCCTACGTCTTCAAGCGCGAGCTCTTGATGGTCCCGTTCTTCGGCTGGGCCATGGGCAGGCTGGACATGGTGCACATCGACCGCAGCAAGCGCACCGAGGCCTGGAACAAGGTAGCCGAGCAGGGCCGCAGGTTCATGGCTCAGGGCAACTGGGTGATCATGTTTCCCGAAGGCACGCGCACGCCGCGCGGCAGCCAGGGCGCCTACAAGGGCGGCGCGACGCGGCTGGCCATGGCCACGGGCGCGTCCATCCTGCCGATTGCGGTCACGTCCGCCAAGTGCTGGCCGCGCAAGTCCTTCATGCTGCGCCCGGGCGTCATCGATGTCTCCATCGGCCGGCCCATCCCGTCGACCGGCCGCGAGCCCGACGAGCTGATGCGTGAGGTGGAGTCGTGGATCGAAGGCGAGATGCGGCGGCTCGATCCGCAGGCGTATCGGGCGTCGTGAACTTCCTGCCCCACGGCGCTTTCTCTTGGGCGCGCCGTGTCTGGGCGACCCTACAATCCGGCCCCATGGCGAAACGGCCCGCAGTTCCCGACCCCGCGCAGTTCTCACTGTTCGATGTGGCGTCGCCGGCGGATGAGGCGATTGCCCCGCAGCCGCTAGACATTCCTCCGCATGCGCCGAAGATGCCGAGCCCGGCGGATGTCGGCGGCTTGCCCGCGGGAACGCCGCCGGACGCACCCGCCTCGCAGGCCTCGGCGCCCGCGGTTCCCATCGCCAGCGTGCTCAGCCCCGCCAGCTTCGCGCACCCGCAGGCCAACCGCGAGATCCGCATCGACGCGCATCGAATCGGCTACGCCTTGAAGCGCGTGCGCCGAAAGACCATCGGCTTCATCGTCGGCGCCGAGGGCCTGAGCGTGAACGCGCCGAAGTGGGTCAGCGTGGGCGACATCGAATCCGCCTTGCAGGAAAAAGGCCCGTGGATCCTGCGCAAGCTGCGCGAGCAGCGCGAACGCCAGCAGCGCCAGCAGGAAGCGCGCATCGAGTGGAAGGACGGCACGAGCATTCCCTTCCTCGGCGAGACGGTGATCCTCGTGATCGACCCGCGCGCCACCGGCGCCATCCTCGATACGGACGCCGACGCATTGCCCGGCGTGCCGCGTCTCACGCTTCACGTGGGCCTGTCGCAAAGTGCCAGCGCCGAGCAGATCCGCGACACCGTGCAAAGCTGGCTGCAGCGCCAGGCCCGCCGCGTGTTCGAAGAGCGCTGCCGCCACTTCGCCGAGCAGCTCGGCGTGCGCTACACGCGGCTGTCTCTGTCGTCGGCGCAGACGCGCTGGGGCAGCGCGAGCGCCGATGGTTCGATCCGCCTGAACTGGCGGCTCATCCACTTCGCGATGTCCACCATCGACTACGTCGTCGCCCACGAACTCGCCCACCTGCGGCACATGGACCACAGCCCACGCTTCTGGGACGTGGTGCGCTCGGTGGTGCCGGACTACGAACGGGTGCGCGGGCAGCTGCGCGAGGATGTGCTGCCGGTGATCGATTGAGCGTTGCCGCCCGCCGAGCTCACGCCGGCGAAAACCGATAGACCCCGTCCTCGCCCAGCCGGCGCACGAGCCGCCCCTTCAGCCACAGCGCATTCAAATGCGCGATCGACTCGCCCATCGCAAAGGTGGTCTGGTGCAGGTCGAGCTCGCGCTTGAACAGCACTTTCAGGGCCTGTGCCGCCGTCAGCGGGTGCAGCGCGCACGCCGCCATCAGTTCGGCGAAGCGTTCGTCGTGGTGCGATTGCAGCTGGTCGATGCGGGTGTGCAGGCCGCGGAATGGCTTGCCATGCGAGGGCAGCACCAGCGTGTCCGCGGGCAGGGCGCGCATGCGCTCGATGGACGCGAGGTACAGCGGCAGCGGGTCGGCCTCGGGCTCGAGGTCGATCACGCTGACGTTGGTGGAGATGCGCGGCAGCACCATGTCGCCGGAGATCAAGAGGCCGAGTTCGGCGCAGTGCAGCGACATGTGCTCGGGCGCGTGTCCGTAGCCCACGTGGCAGACCCAGCGGTGCTTGCTGCCGGCTGAGCCGATGGGGATGACATCGCCATCGAGCAGGCGGCGGAATTTCTCCGGCACCTTGGGCACCATGCTCGCGTAGTAGTTGGTGCGCGCACGGATCTTGTCCAGAGATTCCGGATCGCCCAGGCCGTGGCTTTGCATGAAGGCCGCGGCGCTGTGGCCGCCGAAGCCGGTGGTGGCGGTGCTGGCCAATCGCGCGGCGTTGAAGTCGGTCGCGCTGATCCACAGCCGGCAGTTCCAGCGCTCGGTCAGCCAGTGCGCGAGGCCGATGTGGTCCGGGTGCATGTGCGTCACGATCACGCGCAGCACCGGCAGGCCGCCCAGCTCGTGCTCGAAGATGTGCTCCCAGGCCGCACGGGTCTCGTCGCTCGTGATGCCGCAGTCGACGATGGTCCAGCCTTCGCGGCCGTCGAGCTCATCGCGCAGCAGCCACAGGTTGATGTGGTCCAGCGCGAAGGGCAGCTTCATGCGCAGCCAGCGCACGCCCGGCGCGATCTCGAGCGTGGTGCCCAGCTCCGGCAAGGTGTCGCCCAAGGGATAGCTCAGCTGGTGTTCAAGTGCGTTCATGAAGTCGATACACTTTACGTAAACGTCAATTGACCCAGTCTACGCGCCCCATGCCTGCCCCTGCTGTCGCCCAGGTGTCGCCTGCCCCGGCAGCGACCTACACGATCAGCGAACTCGCCCGCGAGTTCGACCTCACCACCCGCGCCATCCGCTTCTATGAAGACTGCGGCCTGCTCGCGCCGCAGCGCAGCGGCCGCAACCGCATCTACAGCGCGCGCGACCGCACGCGGCTCAAGCTCACGCTGCGCGGCAAGCGCCTGGGCCTGACGCTCGCCGAGGTGAAGGAGCTCGTGGACATGTACGAGTCGCCGCGCGACACGCAGCCGCAGCTGCGCAAGTTCCTCGTGGTGCTGGGGGCGCATCGCGCGCAGCTGGAGCAGCAGCTGGCCGACCTGCACGCCAACCTCGACGAAGTGCGCGCGCATGAGAAGGAAGCGCGGCGCCTGCTGGCCGAGGGCGGCAAGAAGAAGTCGGCCTGAACTGCTGCGCGCTGTAGCAAAGCGCCTCATTTGGCGCGCGATGATCCCGCCACCGCCGTGAAGACCCCGAGCCCGATGAAGGCCGACGCCGTCACGTAGCGGCCGACCGCGCCGTTGCCGCGCGTGCGCCGAAGCCGGGGCGCCACGGCGCCTGCGGCCAGTGCATAGATGGAATCCGTCACCGCGGCGATCGCGACGAAGGTGGCGCCCAGCGTCACGCTCTGGCCGATGGCCGAGCCGCTCGGGCTCATGAACTGCGGCAGGAAGGCGGCGAAGAAGATCGCCGTCTTCGGGTTGAGCAGCGCGACGACGAAGCCGTCGCGAAAGATGCGCCGCCAGTCGGCCGTGGCGAAGGGCTGGACGGCCACCTCCTCCGGCCGCTTCAAGGCCTTGACCCCGAGATAGATCAGATACGCGGCGCCCGCGTACTTCACGACCGTGAAGGCCAGCGACGAGATCGCGAACAGCGCGGCCAGGCCGACCGCCGCGCCCAGCGCATTGCCCAGGTTGCCCAGCGCCACGCCCGCCATCGACGCGAGCCCGGCACGCCGGCCTTGCGCCAGCGTGCGCGTGACGATGTAGAAAACTGCTGGCCCCGGCGTCACCGCGAGCAGCACGCTCGCGCCGCAGAAGGCGATCAGCAGGGGAAGGGGCGGCAGGACATCCATGGCGGGACCTCGCGACGAGTGGGGCTGGAAGTAGAACAGCGCGAAAGCGATGATGCCCGATCGAAGGTGGCTCGGGCATCATCGCGCGCATGTCCCTTCGCGGCCGCCTCTTGTGGATGGTGCTCGCGGTGCTTTTGCCCACCGCGGGGCTGTTCGTCTGGATCGTCGTCTCGACCTACGAGCGCGAGCTCGAGTCAGGGCGCGAACGCCTGCGCGAAACCACCCGTGCCCTCTCGCTGGTGGTGGACCGCGAGCTCGACAAGCGGGCAGCGGTCGCACGCACGCTGGCTGCCTCCCCCGCCATCGCTGCCGGCGACCTGCGGGCCTTCTACGACCAGGCGACCACGGCGGTCGCCGGCACCGGCGAGTGGGTGGTACTGGTCGAGAACGCCGACCAGATCCTCAACACCGCCGTCCCCTACGGCACGCCATTGCCCCGGCGCACCTGGACACCCGACCGGCCGCTCGCGCAAGGCGGCCGCACGGAGGTGTCCAACCTGCGCATCGGCCCCGTCACCGGCAAGCCGGTGCTGGCGGTGTACGCTGGCGTGGGCAGTGCCGCGCCGCCTCGCTACAACGTGGGCCTGGTGTTCACGCCGGCCGCCTTGCAGGCCATCATCAGCGACCAGCGCATGCCGGCCGGCTGGATCGCCGACGTGGTCGACCGCGAGCACCAGGTCGTTGCCCGCTCGCCGAACCCCTCGCGCTGGGTCGGCAGCCGCGTGCCGCCCGACCTCGTGCGCGCCATGGACAACGCGCCCGAAGGTTTCATCGATTCGACCTCGCTGGACGGCGTGCCCGCACTCGCGTTCCACAGCCGCTCGCCGGTGCACGGCTGGACCTTCGTCATCGGCGTGCCGAAGGAGCTGCTCGTGAGCGCCGCGCGCCGCGCGGTGTGGCAGGCTGCATCGGCGGCGCTCGTGCTCGCGGCCTTCGCGCTGGCCTTGGCCGTGTGGGCGGGCGGGCGCATCAGCCGGCCGATCGTGGCGCTCGAGAAGGCGGCGCGCCAGCTCGAGCGTGATCAGGTGCCCGACATCGAACCCACCGGGCTGGCCGAGGCCGATGCCGTCGGCCAGGCCTTGCGCCGCGCCGGCATGCAGGCCGCGCTGGACCTCACCGAGCGGCAGCAGGCACTGGACGAGTTGCGCCGCACGGAAGAGTCGCAGCGCCTGCTGGTGCGGCTGGCCGATGCGGTCCGCGGCCTGCGCGACCCGGCGCAGGTGCAGTGGGAAGTGGTGTCCCGCGTGGGCCGCCACTTCCACGTGAGCCGCTGCCTCTACGCCGAGGTCGACGACGGCGGCCAGACGCTCACCGTGCATCGCGATTTCGTCGATGGCGTGGCGAGCATCGCGGGCCCGCACCGGCTGGCAGGCTTCGGCGCCGACTTCATCGATTCACTGCGCCGCGGACAGACGCTGGCCGTTCCCGACACGCACGCCGATGCGCGGCTGCACGAGCCCGCGGTGAGGGCGTCCTACGACGCTGTCGAAGCACGTGCCTTGCTCTGCGTGCCGCTGGTGCGCGAGGGCCGCTTCGTGGCCATCCTCGCCTTGCATCATCACGCCCCGCGTGCCTTCAGCGCCGACGAGGCCTTGCTGCTCGAGCAGGTGGCCGAGCGCACCTGGTTCGCGGTGGATGCGGTGCGCGCCGAAGCCGCGCTGCGCGAGAGTCGCGACGTGCTGTCGCTGGCCATGCGCAGCGGCAAGATGGGCGCCTGGTCGCGCAATCTCATCACCAACCGGGTGTGGTGGAGTCGCGAGCTGGAAGAGATCTTCGGCCTCGAGCCCGGCGGCTTCGACGGCAGGATCGACGCCTTTCGCCAGCTCGTGCATCCGCGCGACGAGCCGCAGTTGTCGGCGGGCGTTGCGCGTGCCATCGCCGAGCATGGGGACTACACCGTCGAATTCCGCTTCCGGCACGCGAGCGGCGAGTGGCGCTGGATGGAAGGCCGAGGCCGCGCAATGTATGACGCCGAGGGCCGACCGACCATGCTCTATGGCCTGGGCATCGACATCAACGCGCGCAAGCAGATCGAGGACGAACTGCGCCGCCTGAACGACGAGCTCTCGCAGGCGCACCGCCGCAAGGACGAGTTCCTCGCGACGCTCGCGCACGAGTTGCGCAATCCGCTCGCGCCCATCACCAACGCGATCGAGATCCTGCGGCTGCGTGATCCGATGGACGGTGAATCGCGCTGGGCACGCGACGTGATCGACCGGCAGGTGCGGCAGATGACGCGCCTGGTGGACGACCTGCTCGACGTGGCGCGCATCACGCGCGGCAAGATCACGCTTCGCATGGAGCGCGTGGCGCTCGCGGCCGTGGTGCAGGGCGCGGCGGAGGCGGCGCGGCCCTTCATCGAGCAATCGGGGCATCGGCTGGACATCACGCTGCCGCCGCAGCCCGTGTGGCTGGACGCCGACCCGACGCGGCTCACGCAGGTGCTGCTGAACCTGTTGAACAACGCCGCCAAGTACACGCCCCATGGCGGCGGAATCACGGTCGACACCAGCACGCGCGACGGCGAGGCGGTGGTCTGCGTGCGCGACGACGGCATCGGCATTCCGGCCGAGCACCTGGCCGACATCTTCGAGATGTTCTCCCAGGTGGCGCCCGCGCTCGAACGCTCGCAGGGCGGGCTGGGCATCGGCCTGGCGCTCGCGCGCGGGCTGGTGGAACTGCATGGCGGCAGCATCGAGGCGCACAGTGCGGGCGCGGGGCAGGGCAGCGAATTCATCGTGCGCCTGCCGGTGGCGGTGAACGCGCGGGCCGAGGCGGCAGGCCTCGCGCAAGGCGCCGCGGCGGCGGCATCGATGCTGCGCGTGCTGGTCGTCGACGACAACCGCGATGCCGCCGACAGCCTCGCGATGATGCTGGAGCTCACCGGCCACGAGGTGCGCACGGCGCATGACGGCGAAGCGGCGCTGAACGAGGCCGCGCGCTTCACGCCCGACGTGGTGTTGCTGGACATCGGCATGCCGGGCATGAACGGCTATGAAGTGGCGTTGCGGCTGCGCGAGACGCCGCATGGCCGCCGCGCACGCATCGTCGCGCTCACCGGCTGGGGGCAGGAAGACGACAAGCGCCGCGCGGTGGACGCGGGCTTCGACCAGCACCTCACCAAGCCGGTCGATCCGGCCAGCCTGAGCACGGTGCTCGCGCCGCGCGCCGAGGTGCGGTGACGCCGATGGTTCTCAGTCGTCGGGGTGGACCGTGCGCACCGTCATCTGCTTGCAGAGGTTCTCGCCGATGATGGTGAGCTTGAGGCCGCCGCCTCGCCACTCCAGCCAATTGAGTTCGACGTAGGCATCGATGGCGGACTCGGAGATGAGATCGGCACGGCGGCGCTTGAGCAGGTCGACCGTCGCGGGCAGGTCTTCGCGCAACTGCCCGAGATAGGGCGCGGCGATACGCTGCGAGGGCCGCGTGTAGACATCGAAGCTCACTGAGGCTTTTGGCATGGCGTCCTTCGAGTGGTTTACCAACCATACCACCCCTTTCTTACCGGACAGTGGCGCATCGCTCACGAAATTCGACTCGGTATTCACGCGGCGTGCACCGTTCGAGTTCGTGGTGCCCAGGCGATGCTCCAATCGACCTGGCACGGTGAGCAGGTGCGGTCATCGCGCGCAGGTCGGCAGGATTGCATCAATTTTGGCCTCGAACGTACAGCCCGGTCCGGGCCGGGCTGCCTATCGTTGGAGCTGTGACCAAACCTTGGATAGAGGACACGGTGATGACGGCACAGCACTCTCCCTACGCCAGCGAACACAGCCACCCCATCGCGCGCTCGATGACCACGCAGTTGCGCGACGTCCGCAAGAAGCTGGCGTTGCGCGTGCTGTCGGAGGCCGACTGGCGGCAATGGACCACGAGCGGCTACGTCGTCGTGCGCAATGCCGTGCCGCAGGACAAGGTGCAGCGGCTCGTGGACCTGCTGTGGGCATTCGACGAGAAGGACCCCCACGACCCGAGTACCTGGTGTGCCCCGCAGCGCCGCGAGCACAAGATGCTCGAGATCAACAACACCGGCATGCTGGAGATCTACCACCACCAGTGCCTGTGGGACACGCGCCAGGAACCGAAGGTGTACGACGCCTTCGTCGACCTCTGGGACCGTGAAGACCTGTGGGTCGCCATCGACCGCGCCAACCTCAACCCGCCGAAGAAGGTGCAGGGCGATCCGGCCGGCTTCATCCACTGGGATGCCAACACCGCATTGCAGCCGCAGCCCATCGGCGTGCAAGGTGTGTTGAGCCTGCGCCGGCAGGGCGGCGACGTGGGCGGCTTCCAATGCGTGCCCGGGCTCTTCGAGCACTTCGACGAGTGGCTCAAGACGCAGCCCGCCGACCGCGACCCCTTCCATCCGGACGTGAGCGGCTTTGAAGTCGTGAACATCGACATGGCGCCGGGCGACCTGCTGATCTGGAACACGCTGCTCGCGCACGGCGTGCGCCCGAATCACTCCAAGGACCAGGTTCGCATGGCGCAGTACATCTCGATGTTCCCCGCCGATTTCGACGATGAGGCGCAGCGCCGGGAGCGCATCGAGTCGTGGCGCGAACGCACGCCACCGCAGCGCGATGCCTTCCCGGGCGACCCTCGGGAGTGGGAGCGAAAGAATGCGGCGACCGCCGTCCTCTCGCCGCTCGGGGAAAAGCTGCTGGGCCTCGCGCGCTGGTGAGCCGCGCCCGGGCTGCGAGGCAGGGCGGGACGTTCCGCGCCTACCATCGGCGGTTCCCCGCTTCTCGAATCGCAGTCCATGTCCACCACCAAGGCGCCGCTTCCCAACCCCAAGCACAGCAGCCGCGTCCCCGAGCACCTGGGCCTGGAGCAGGTCGCCCGCATCCAGCAGAACGCCTACCTCCTGCCGCAGGTGGTGAAGCCGGCGGACTTCGTCGACGAGCGCACGCCGGGGCTGGAGCATCACCTCGACCACCTGGGCTATGTCCAGCTGCAGAAGGCCGCGGCGGGTGCGCGACCGAGCCGCTGGATCGCGCCGGCGCTGATGGATGCGGCGCTTGCGCACATCGACGCGGTGGGCAGCGGGCCGCAGGTGCGTGCCCTGATGCTCGCCCGCAGCGCGACGCTCGAGACGCTGGGCGTCACGCGTTCGGGCAGCGACTGGGAGCGGCTGGTCGTCCACACCCTGACACTGTCGCGCCAGGGCTGGTCGGTCGGCGTCACGTTCCGCGTGGGTGTCGGCGCACAGCCGGTGTGGGACTTCTACCGCACCGGCGACACGGCCGCACTGACCGCGGCGCTCGGGCCGGCACCGGCCTACCCGCATGCCGGCGAGCTTCGTGCGCATCTCGACGCCTTGATCGAGCGCAGTGAATCCGGCCACCCCGGCCAGATGGAATCGCTGCTCTCGCGCTTGCAGGCCGAGTGCGCCAAGCCGCAGGCCATCGCCGAACTGAAGGCGGCCTGCACGCGCGCTCAGGACCGCTGGGAGCGCCGCGCGGCCGAGCTGGAGACCCTGGCTGGCCTGACCAGCGACCTCGCCTTCCAGGGCTACCCCGACAGCTTCGAGACGGCGCGGCACTTGCAGCGATCGGTGTCGCTGTACGTGGGCCCGCCCAACAGCGGCAAGACGCATGCGGCCTTCGAGCGGCTGGCGCAGGCGCACGACGGCGCCTACCTCGCGCCGCTTCGATTGCTGGCGCTCGAAGGCCGCGACCGCCTCGTGGCGCGCGGCGTGCCCTGCTCGCTACTCACCGGCGAAGAGAACGTGCCGGTGCCGGACTCGCGCGTTGTGTCAAGCACCATCGAGATGGTGAGCACCACGCGCGCCATCGACGTGGCGGTGATCGACGAGGCGCAGATGATCTTCGACGACTCGCGCGGCTGGGCCTGGACGCAGGCCATCGTCGGCGTACCGGCCAACGAGGTCATCATCATCTGCTCGGCCTACGCCGTGCCCGCCATCGAAGGCCTGCTCAAGCTGTGCGGCGAGAATTGCACGGTGCGCGTCTTCGAGCGCAAGCAGCACGTCGAGCTGCTGCCCGCGCCGGTGCCGCTCAACTCACTGAAGATGGGCGATGCGGTGGTCGCCTTCAGCCGGCGCGACGTGCTGATGCTGCGCGACCAGATCGCGGCCAACGGTCATCCGGTGTCGGTGATCTACGGCGCCTTGCCGCCCGAGGTGCGGCGGCGCGAGGCCGAGCGTTTCGCGCATGGCGCCTCGCACATCCTCGTGGCCACCGATGCGATCGGCATGGGCCTGAACCTGCCGATCCGCCGCGTGATCTTCAGCACATTGACCAAGTTCGACGGCGTGGGCGACCGCACGCTGGATGAATCGGAGGTGCACCAGATCGCCGGGCGCGCCGGCCGCTACGGCATGCACGAGGAGGGCTTTACCGGCGTGCTGCGCGATGCCGAGCCGCACGCGGTGCGCAACCTCAAGGAGCTGCTGTCGCGCACGCCGCGCGCGCCGCGCGATTTCAAGGCGCCGGTGGCGCCGAACTGGTGGCACGTGGACACCATCGCCCAGCGCCTGGGCCTCAATCGCCTGCGGGCCGTGCTCGACGTCTTCATGCAGCAACTGCGGCTGGACAACGCCCATTTCCAGGTGGCGGAGCTCGAGCAGATGCTGGAGCTGGCCGAACAGCTCGACGCCACCGCCATCAGCCTGCCGCTCAAGCAGCGCTTCATCTACGCGCAGGCCCCGGTGGACACCCGCACCGAGACGCAGGTGCAGGCCTTCCTCGATTGGACGCACAAGCACGCGCTGACCGGCAAGGCCGGCGCGCCCTGGTTCCTCGACGAGGTGGACGAACACAGCCGCCTGGACAAGATGGAACAGGCCCTGCGCGCCTGCACGCTGTGGCTGTGGCTCGACCTGCGCTTCCCCGAGGTGTACGGCCACGTCGATGCAGTCGTCGACCTGCGGGGGCGCTTGAACGACGGCATCGAGCGGCACCTGAAGGGCAAGAAGCCTCTGTGGCAGATGCGGGGCGGGCCGCGGCGTTAAGGCTCGTCGACCATCCTCGCGACATCCCGCGCTCGCTGGCCAGCGACGTCAATCGCTTCGCCTGCTGCTTCATGCACTGCAAGCTGGCGCGAGATCGAAAGTCTTCGCCGCTGCGGTCGCAGCGTGATACCGACAACACGAATGGTCACAAGCAAAGGGCGTGTGTCGCGCCCGCGCACGGGCAAACTCTGCCGCCCAACGCAGAGGCTCAAGACCGAATTCCAGGCCACCGGCCAGGAAGTTAACTTGCTGCAAATCACGTTCTCCACAGCGATCAAGACGATGGGTGAAGGCATGGCCTCGATCGCCCGCAAGCAATAACAGTTCTTTAGTGAAGGAACCCGGGCAACAGTTAACTGTGTCGCTCGGGCTTTCTCGCTTTGGACACTCAACGAAAGGTGGTGCTCGATATGCGGTTGCGTCGTCTCGCTTGTATGTTGTTGACCATCCCGGCGCTCATGGCCGCTGCGGGGGATTCAGTTTCGGCCGCGCCGTCCGCGTCGGGTACCAACGTCAACACCTACGGCAACACCAACTTGCCAGGTCGGATCATCACCAACTCGTGGCAGGGGGCCAGCGCCTTTGATCTGCGTACGGGGCAGCAGGTTGCGCTCCCGAAATCAACCACCACCAACGACCCAGGCAAGGATCGTTGGGAGGGCTCGGCTGCTAGCGGAAGTACCGCGGTGCGCTGGTACATCAACGTGTCCTTGAAGGGCACGGCGCCAATTGCTTTCTTTGACACGACCACTTGGCGACAGACCGGTGCCTTGAAGCTGGTCACGGAATTTCGCCCGCCCATGTTGTCCCCGAATGGGCGTTACATCCTTGCGTTTTGGCAAGACACATCCGAAGGTGAAACCGGTGAGAACGAGAGATTGACCATCTTCGACGTTGCGACCGCCCGGCCCATCAAGCGGGGCTCGAAGCTGGACGGCGTATTGCTGAAAGGCAGCCCGGCCGCATGGTTGCCCGACGGCCGCTACGTCTACACCGTGCGAAACAAGCTTTATCGCTCTTCGCCGACCAGCAGCGCGTCCGAGTTGATTGCCACTTTGGCTTTGCCGGGCAGTTCGCCAAGCGACGGACGGCCCATTGCATGGGGAAATACCCTGGCCGTCAGCCCCGATGGAAGGAAGCTCGCATTCACTTGGTCGGAGGCCGCTCGAAAGACCAGTACGGACACCCACATTTGGGTTGTGAACATGGATGGCACCGGGCTGCATCGGCTCACGCGTGCGCCCGACCCTCAATCGGCCAACAACTATTCGTTTACGAGTCCCACATGGTCGCCTGACGGCCAATGGGTGGCGGGAGTGCTCGCCATGGGCGGTGTCGTGGTTGCCCCCATTTTCCCCCCCGATCAGTCGTTCCCCGGTGTACCAGGAGGAATCATCGGAGCCACAGGTTGCGGCGCCAATCACGTGTTTGTGTTGCCCGTCGACGCCGAAAACGTACCCGTTTCCTGGCCGGCCTATGACGCCAACTATGGCGTGAAAGTCAGAAACCCCTCCGGCCGAGGCGGTCGGTGGTTGTCCTCCTGTGACTCGATTGCCTGGATACGCTGACCATGCACACGGCTTTGCGACACCTCTTGATTGCGGCTGCATGCTCACTGGGTTCGACGGCATTTGCCTACGACGCCGAGTACTTCACCTACCTCGCCGACTCGAACATGCATCACGCCATGCTGCGAGAGATGGGCAAGCGAGCCGAAATCTCAAGACAACTGGCCTATGGCTATGGACGGGGTGCACCGGCGAACGCTGCACCATCGCGCGCCGCCTCGACGGTGGCCCAGCTTGCGCCGACACCGGCCTTTCCGGCTCGCATGGCAGCCACCTTCCCAGAGAAATCGCGCCCCGAAGCCGAGCGTGTGTTCCGCGAATTGCTGGTGGCTTACGGATCCATCGAGCAGCAGTTCGGCATCCCCAAAGGTGACGTGGCGGGAGCCTTGGCTGCCTTTCTGGCGGGCAACTACATGGCTTATCACGGCACCGGCTTTCCGGACAAGAACTTCAAGGCGCTGGTTAGGCAGATGCAACAGGTCTTGGGCTCGAACGGAAATTTCCAGAAGTCGAGCATGACCGAGAAGCAGGAGCTGTACGAGCAGATGGCCACCGTCGGAATGTTGATGGCCACGGGTCAGATGGCTTTGGCCAAGCAGCCCAATCCACAGGCAACCGACAACATGAAGCGGGCCGCCAAGGGCTATCTGGAGCAATTCCTGAAGACGAGTGCGGACAAGGTTCAAATCACATCAGAAGGGATCGTTGTTCGATGAGTCGCCACACGCGTGTTGTCACTTGGCCCTCGCCGTGTCGTCGGCTGAGGAACTTGTTTGGCGTTTGGGCCCTGACCTTGTGCAGCCCCGCCATGGCGCAGTGGCTGGGAGCAGACTACGCCGCCACCGGGGCGCAGTATTCCAGCTTCGTTGCATCAAGCTTCGTGAATCAGAGCATCGTCAACGGCGCGATGCTGAAGAACTTGGAAGCAACTCGAAGCTCGTCGAAACGGGATTCGCAAGATGCGACCAGCACCTTGGCCCCCCGCGCCTTGCCGCCGGGGGCAACATCACACGAATTGGCCGCCCGATATCCGGCGGCCCAACGCGGACAGATCGAGCGGGCCTTCAATGAAGCGTTTGCCGGCTACCACAAGCTCGAGGCGAAGTTCAGCGTCCCAAGAGATGATGTCGCGGGCGCCGTGGCTGCCTTTGTCGCTGGCAACTACATGGCTTACCGCGACGTCGATTTCCCGGACGAACATTTCCTGCCGTTGGTGGACCAACTGCGCAGCGTGCTGGCTTCAAACCCCGTGTTCACCCGCGCGTCGGCCGCTGACAAGCGGCAGTTGTATGAACAGATGGCCATCGTGGGCACGTTCATGGCGGTCACCCGTGAGGCGTTCAAGCGCAACCCGAATCCGCAAGCCGAGCGCAATTTCAGGCAGACCGCTCAGGCGAACCTGGAACAGTTTCTGAAGACTGATGCAGCTCGTCTTCAGATCTCCGATTCGGGACTTGTGATTCGTTGATTGGGTGCGGCTCGCCGCAGGGTCTCAATGCCCTGCCAACAAATCGCCGTCCAGGAGCGGCCGAACTTGTTGGATCACGGCCTCCAGTATTTCGCCGAGCGCCAGTGGCTGATCCCCATGGATGGCGCGCACCACGACGCCATACATCGGAATCTGGAGGGACAGGGACTCGTGCGCCAGGAAGACCGGATTCTGGTGAGCATTGAACGGAAGGTTGGCTTCTTCCGCGGCAGCTTTCCAGCGGAACGAGGGCAACTCGTGAATGAAGATGTCGCCGAGCGCTTCGCCCAGCGCGTAAGCGAGGCAGTAGGAGGCCACCGTGAACACGGGTGTGATGTTCATCTCACCGTGCTCGTCGAACGAAATCTCGTTGTGCCGTTCGATCACCATGTGCTTGTTGAGGATCTGCTGCAGCAGGGGCAGGTCTTCCTCCGTCCAATCGTGAGGGTGTCGGCGAGGCGACGGCAGCAGCTTGTGGAACTCCCGGCGTCGACGTTCGACTTCAGCGAGCGCTGGTGCCAGGGCCGGGCGGCGAGGGTTCCGTTGGCGGAAGATCAGCAGGCAGGCGCCGAGACTGATGGCGGCGAGCACGATGTAGTTCGTCATCATCACGAGCAGTGTTGATCAGGTTTGTACTGAGTGCGTGACGGGAACCACGATTCTTGTGACGCTCCGTAGAGCTCCCTGAGGAAGGGCGCCGATTTGATTCGCGCGCGCAATGTGCGGTCCATCCCTAGGTTGCAACTCGTTGCCAACGGAGGCGGCTGGCATGCACGAAGAGCAACTTGATATGATTGACGTTTACGTAAACGTCAACCGAAGGAGCCGACCGTGACTCCCGCCGATCCGCATTTCGAGAACCGCGTCCGCCAGTCCTTCGACCGCCAGTCGGCAATGCGCACGCTGGGGGCGGCCATCGAGAGCGTGGAGCCCGGCCGCGTCGTCGTGGCGATGCTGCACCGCGAGGAGCTGACGCAGCAGCATGGATTCATCCATGCCGGCATGCTGGCCGCGGCGCTGGATTCGGCCTGCGGCTATGCCGCGTTTTCACTGATGCCGGCGGATGCCGCCGTGCTGACCATCGAGTTCAAGATCAACCTGCTCGCACCGGCGCGCGGGCCGCGCTTTCGCTTCGATGCGCGAGTCACCAAGCCGGGGCGCACGATCAGCGTCGTCGACGGGCGCGCGCTGCAGTACGCCGCCGGCGGCGAAGAGCAAGTGATCGCCACCATGACCGCCACGGTGATGACGGTGTCCGGCCGCGACGGCGTGCATCACTGACCCAGGCTGCCGCGGCGGCACCGACACGAACACCTGAACCGCAGAACGGAGACTCCCCATGAACATGCCCGGCCTCGACTTCCAGCTCGGCGACGACATCAACTCCCTGCGCGATGCCGTGCGCGAATTCGCGCAGGCCGAGATCGCGCCGCGCGCCGCCGAGATCGACCGCAGCGACCAGTTCCCGATGGACCTGTGGCGCAAGATGGGCGAGCTCGGCGTGCTGGGCGTGACGGTGCCCGAGGAATACGGCGGCGCGGGCATGGGCTACCTCGCGCACATGATCGCGATGGAAGAGATCAGCCGCGCCTCGGCCTCGGTGGGCCTGAGCTACGGTGCGCACAGCAACCTGTGCGTGAACCAGATCAAGCGCAACGGCAACGAGGCGCAGAAGAAGAAGTACCTGCCCAAGCTGATCAGCGGCGAGCATGTCGGCGCGCTCGCGATGAGCGAGCCGGGTGCGGGTTCGGACGTCATCAGCATGAAGCTGAAGGCGCAGGAGAAGGGCGGCGTGTACGTGTTGAACGGCACGAAGATGTGGATCACCAACGGGCCGGATGCCGACACGCTGGTCGTGTACGCCAAGACGGAGCCGGAGCTCGGCGCGCGCGGCGTCACCGCTTTCCTGATCGAGAAGGGCATGAAGGGCTTCTCCATCGCGCAGAAGCTGGACAAGCTGGGCATGCGCGGCAGCCACACCGGCGAGCTGGTGTTCAACAACGTCGAGGTGCCGGCGGAGAACGTGCTGGGTACGCTCAACGGCGGCGCGAAGGTGCTGATGAGCGGGCTGGACTACGAGCGCGCGGTCCTGGCCGCGGGGCCCATCGGCATCATGCAATCGGTGATGGACAACGTGGTGCCCTACATCCACGACCGCAAGCAGTTCGGCCAGAGCATCGGCGAGTTCCAGCTCATCCAGGGCAAGGTGGCCGACATGTACACCGTGCTGCAGGCCGGCCGCGCCTTCTGCTACACGGTGGGCAAGAACCTGGACATGCTGGGCAGCGAGCACGTGCGGCAGGTGCGCAAGGACTGCGCGAGCGTCATCCTGTGGTGTGCCGAGAAGGCGACGTGGATGGCGGGCGAGGGCGTGCAGATCTTTGGCGGCAACGGGTACATCAACGAATACCCGCTGGGGCGCTTGTGGCGCGATGCGAAGCTGTACGAGATTGGTGCTGGCACGAGTGAAATACGCCGGATGCTGATCGGCCGCGAGCTATTCTCCGAGACCATGTGATGTGCGCGTGAGGCAGGTCGACTCACGGGGGAGACATGTGTCCAAGTCCTGCTTGCGAATCCCATGCCCCGTCAGGCTGAGGTATCGAAGCCTCGGCTCGCGGGTCATGGGCTTCGATACCTCAGCCTGAACGGGGGTGGGCTTGCACGAACAGGCTGCGCGACGCGGCAACGATGCGTACACTTCCCATTTGCCGCACTGCAACATCCCCACCATGAAGCGCCCCACGATGTTCCCCCGCGCACTGAGCGACAGCCGGGCGTTCGACATCGCGCAGGCCATGCTGGATGGCTTCAACCGCCACTACCACCTCTTCACCGAAGCCAACGCCTCGGCCAAGGCGCGCTTCGAGGCCGCCGACTGGCATGGCCAGCAGCATGCGCAGCGCGAGCGCATCGAGTTCTACGACAAGCGGGTGGATGAAGGCGCCGAGCGGCTGCAGCGCGAGTTCAATGCGAGCGAGCTGTCGATGGACACCTGGCAGCAGGTCAAGCTGCACTACATCGGCCTCCTGGTGAACCACCACCAACCCGAACTCGCCGAGACCTTCTTCAACTCGGTGACGACCAAGATCCTTCACCGCAGCTACTTCAACAACGACTTCATCTTCGTGCGCCCCGCCGTCTCGACCGAGTACATCGAGAACGACGAGCCGGCCTCGCTGCCCACCTACCGCGCCTACTACCCGGCCAAGGATTCGCTGCGCGACACCTGGGTGCGCATCGTCAACAACTTCCAGCTGCAGCGGCCCTTCGAAGACCTGGACCGCGACATCGACCACGTCATCTCGGCGGTGCTCACCCAGCTGGGCGACTTCAAGGCGCGCGCCAACTTCCAGGTGCAGGTGCTGTCCAGCCTGTTCTACCGGAACAAGGGCGCCTACGTCGTGGGCAAGGTGATCAACGGGTTCTACGAGCTGCCCTTCGCCCTGCCCATCCTGCACACGCCGGGCGGCAAGCTCACCATCGATGCGGCATTGTTCGGCGAAGACGAGCTGCAGATGCTCTTCAGCTTCGCGCGTGCCTACTTCATGGTGAACATGGAGGTGCCCTCGGCCTACGTGCAGTTCCTGCGCTCGATGATGCCGCGCAAGCCGCGCTCGGAAATCTACAGCGCGATCGGCCTGCACAAGCAGGGCAAGAACCTCTTCTACCGCGACTTCCTCTACCACCTGCGCCACAGCAGCGACAAGTTCCGCATCGCGCCCGGCATCAAGGGCATGGTGATGCTGGTGTTCGACCTGCCGTCCTTCCCCTTCGTGTTCAAGGTGATCAAGGACTTCTACCCGCCGCAGAAGGACACCACGCGCGAGATCATCAAGAGCAAGTACCTGCTCGTGAAGACGCACGATCGCGTGGGCCGCATGGCCGACACGCTCGAATACTCCAACGTCGCCTTCCCGCGCGCGCGCTTCGAGGAAGAGCTGATCGACGAGCTCAAGCACTTCTGCCCGAGCCTGGTCGAAGAAGACGGCGACAGCTTCGTGCTCCGGCACCTGTACATCGAGCGGCGCATGGTGCCGCTCAACATCTACCTGCAGGACGCGACACGCGAGCAGATCGAACGCGCGGTGGTCGAGTACGGCAACGCGATCAAGGACCTCGTGGCCGCCAACATCTTCCCCGGCGACATGCTGTGGAAGAATTTCGGCGTCACGCGCAACGGCAAGATCGTGTTCTACGACTACGACGAAATCGAATACCTCACCGAGTGCAACTTCCGCCGCGTGCCCGAGCCGCGCAACCAGGAGGAAGAGATGTCCGGCGAGGTCTGGTACACGGTGGGCCCGAAGGACGTCTTCCCCGAGACCTTCGGCCCCTTCCTGCTGGGCAACCCGAGCGTGCGCGAGGTGTTCATGAAGCACCACGCCGACCTGCTTGACGCAGGCTTCTGGCAAGGCCACAAGGAGCGCATCCTCGCCGGCCACGTGCACGACGTGTTCCCCTACGAAGCGGCCAAGCGCTTCAAGAACCAGCGGCGGCTGCGCGAGGCGCAAGCGGCCGCGGGCGCCGCGGCAGTGGCCGCGACGGCCGACACGACCCCATCGAAAACCACGGCGCCATCCGAAGCGCCGGCATCCTGACGCACCTGTTCGTTCTCACTGAAGGAGTTATCACCATGTCGCAACAAGACCCCATCGTCATCGTCTCCGCCGCACGCACGCCCATCGGTGGGCTGCTGGGCGATTTCTCGTCGCTTTCCGCCCACCAGTTGGGCGCGGTGGCCGTGAAGGCCGCGGTCGAGCGCGCCGGCATCACCGGCGACTCCGTCAATGAAGTGCTGCTGGGCAACTGCCTCATGGCCGGCCAGGGCCAGGCGCCCGCGCGCCAGGCGGCGCTCGCCGCCGGCCTGCCGCAATCGGCCGGTGCCGTCACCATGAGCAAGATGTGCGGCTCGGGCATGCGCGCCATGATGTTCGCGCACGACATGCTCAAGGCCGAGAGCGCCGACGTCGTCGTCGCCGGCGGCATGGAGAGCATGACCAACGCACCCCACCTCACGCACATGCGCCGTGGCGTGAAGTACGGCATGACCTCGCTGTACGACCACATGGCCATCGACGGCCTGGAAGACGCCTACGAGAAGCTGCCCAACGGCGGCGGCAAGGCCATGGGCGTGTTCGCCGAAGAGTGCGTGTCCAAGTACAGTTTTACCCGCGAGGCGATGGACCAGTTCGCGATCGCGTCCACCGAGCGCAGCAAGAAGGCGAATGAGGACGGCAGCTTCGCTTGGGAAATGGCGCCCGTCACCATCGCAGGCAAGGCCGGCGACACCGTCATCAAATTCGACGAGCAGCCCTTCAAGGCCAAGCTCGACAAGATCCCCGGCCTCAAGCCCGCGTTCAAGAAGGACGGCGCCATCACTGCCGCCACCTCGTCGAGCATCTCCGACGGCGCCGCGGCGCTGGTGCTGATGCGCGAATCGACCGCGAAGAAGCTGGGCGTCACGCCGGTCGCTCGCATCCATGCGCACGCCGTGCATGCGCATGCCCCGAACTGGTTCACGACCGCGCCGGTGGGCGCCATCGACAAGGTGCTCAAGAAGAGCGGCTGGACGGCCAAGGACGTGGACCTGTGGGAAGTGAACGAAGCCTTCGCCGCCGTGACCATGGCCGCGATGGCCGAGTTCAAGCTGCCGCACGAGATCGTCAACGTGCACGGCGGCGCCTGCGCGCTGGGCCACCCCATCGGCGCGAGCGGTGCGCGCATCGTCGTGACGCTCTTGGGTGCGCTCAAGAAGCGCGGCCTGAAGAAGGGCGTCGCGGCGCTGTGCATCGGCGGCGGTGAAGCCACCGCCTTGTCGCTGGAACTGGTCTGACTTGGATGCTCGCGTGATGGACCGGGTGATCGCGCCCGGCGAAACGGTATCGAAGACGCTGCGCTTCACGCGCGAAGACATCATCGCCTTCGCGCGCATGAGCCACGACCAGAACCCGCTGCACCTGGACGCTCGTGCGGCGCAGCGGGCAAGGTTCGGCGAGATCATCGCGAGCGGCCAGCACACGGCGAGCATCCTCATGGGGATGCTCGCCACCTACTACTCGCGCGACACCGATGGCGTGAAGCGCGAGATGCTGTGCCTGAACATGAACTTCGCCTTCAAGGGCCCGGTGTTCGCCGACCAGGAGGTGGCCTTGCACTGGAAGGTCGCGACCGCGCAGTGGAACGGCAAGCTGCAAGGCGTGCTGGCCCATCTCGACGGCGGGGCATCGGTGGTCGAAGGCAAGCCGCTCGTGATCGCGCGCGGCACCATCCTCGTGAAGGAGGTGGTGGAGTGACGACCTCTCGCCCGCGGAGTACCTCGGCCGATCTCCCGAAGGGATGGTGCCCGGCTTGGGGCGGCCCGGCGCTCGGGCTCACATCATGAACGTGCTCATCATCGGCGCCTCGCGCGGCATCGGCCTGGAGTTCGTGCGGCAGTACCGTGCGGCGGGCGATGCGGTCACGGGCACGGCGCGCAGGGAAGAAGGCCTCGCGGCCATCGAGGCGCTGGGTTCGAACGCCATCGCGCTGGACGTGGCCGATCTGGAAAGCGCGTCGCGCCTGGGGTGGCAGATCGAGGGTGCGGCCTTCGACGTGGTGGTGGTGAATGCCGGCGTGTATGGCCCCAGCACCAGCGGCCTGCAACCGCCCACGCAGGCCGACTTCGATGCGGTGATGCACACCAACGTGCTCGGGCCGATGCGCGTGATCCCTCAGGTGGTCGATTCCCTCGCGCCCGACGCGAAGCTGGCTGTCCTGTCGTCGAGCATGGGCTCCATTGGCACACGCATGTCGACCTCGGGCTGGCTGTACCGCGCCTCCAAGGCGGCGGTCAACTCGGTGCTCAAGGATGCGTCGCTCGCATTGAGCGGCCGCGCCACCTGCGTGAGCTTTCACCCGGGCTGGGTGAAGACCGACATGGGCGGCGTAGGCGCGGACATCACGCCCGCCGAGAGCGTGAGCGGCATGCGGCGCGTGATCGCGTCGCTGACGCCGTCGGACGGCGGCCGCTTCATGAACTACGACGGCGCAGAAATTCCGTGGTGATGGCTCGACATCGGCTCGGCGTCGCCGCCGCATTTGCCGTGTTCTCCTGCGCGGCCACGTCCGCCGGGTCGGCACCGCCTTTCGCATTGAACGACGCAGCCTTGCAGAAGGCCATCTGCGGCGCACATGCCTGCGAGCTGGAATTCGTGGGGCGTGTGCCCACCGCGGCGGGGCAGCCGGAGGTGTCCGTCGTGCGCTGGCCCCTGTGCCGCATGGATGCGGACGGGCAGCCCGTGGGCATCACCGATGACGAGATGCGCACCGATGGCGGCTGCGCCATCGGCTACTTCCGCGTCCAGCACCAAGGGGCCAAGGTGCAGGACGTGCGCTTCGTCGCCGCCGATGGCAATGCAGGCCCCCTGGGCTACGGCGCGGGCGGCGGCGATGAATCCGTGGAACTCGACGCCAAGGCGGGCGTGCTGGTGCATGCGGTGGACGGCGGCAGCGGCTGGCGCTGGCAGCACGAGCACCGCTGGAAGCTCGCGCCCGTGCTTGCGCTGGACGCCTACGAGGCCGGCTCGTTCTGGCGCCTGAACCCGGAGTGGGCGCGTTCAGAGAAGTGGACGGCCGCCACCGCGGTGATGGCCGGCGGCGCGAGCTACAACGCCTGCCGCTTCGATGCCCGCAAGAAGCTTTATCAGGCCGCGGCTTACGACGACAACAATCCGCCCGACGCCTCGACTGCGTCCTTCGCCGATCCGCCGCTCATTGGCGGCACGGGCTTCGACTGGCAGCGCACGCCCTTGCCGAACTGGCTGGAGGTGCGTGCCGATGCCGCCCCCGGGCCGAGGCGCCACACCGACGTGATCACGGCCACCACGGCGCCTGCGTCGCCGCTGGTCATGCGCATGGCCTGGGTGGATGGCAGCAGCCTGCTGCTGGAGCTCGAAGGCACCGAGGCCGATCCGGCGGCGCGCATCGAGCTGTGGTGGTGGACCGACGTGAACGACGGCTCGGTGGATTGCATCCTGAGCGCCGATGCCTTGACGCGCGGTGCCGGCAAGGGTGCCCGCATTCACAACGACGATTCGCGCGGCCGCGTGCTCGTGGCCGAGGGCGTGAAGCAGTTGCTCATCACGCCCGACGGGCGGGCGACACCGGCCTTCGGCAAGCCCGATGCCGGCGAGCTGCAGATCCTGGCGGCCGCGGTGGATGGCCGGCGGCGCCTGCTGGTTCGCTGGGGGCCAGACGCGAAGGACGCGAAGGACGCCAAGGCGCCCGAGCCCGTGCGCCTGCCCTTTGCCGTCGCCCTGAGCACCCAGGTCGGCAAGCGCCAGCACCTGGTGAGCCACACGCCACTGCGATTCGCCGACCCGACGAGCTTCGCCATTCCCATCCAGCGTGACATGCGAGCGCTGGACATCGACACCGCCGACTGGAACCGCATGGTCCTGCGGCGCTTTGCGGCGCCCGCGCGCAAGAAGTAGCCCACGACAAACCAGGAGACGAGCCATGCTGCTCAGTGAAGACCACCGCGCGGTGCAGGACGCCGTTCGCGCCTATGTGCAGGACAACATCGCGCCCAAGGCCGCGCAATGGGACCGGGACTGCCACTTCCCGAAGGACGAGCTCAAGGGCCTGGCCGACCTCGGCTGCTACGGCGTGGCCGTGCCCACCGAATGGGACGGTGCGGGGCTCGACTACCTGAGCCTCGCGCTCATCCTCGAGGAGATCGCCGCCGGCGACGGCGCGACGTCGACCGTCGTGAGCGTCAACAACTGCCCGGTGTGCAGCATCCTCATGGCCTGGGCCAACGAGGCGCAGAAGGAGCAATGGCTCAAGCCGCTCGCGCGCGGCGAGATGCTGGGCGCCTTCTGCCTCACCGAGCCGCACGTCGGCTCGCAGGCCGATGGCCTGAAGACCACCGCGGTGCGCGACGGCGACCACTACGTGCTCAACGGCGTCAAGCAGTTCATCACCAGCGGCAAGAACGGCGACGTGGAGATCGTGATGGCCGTGACCGACAAGGCGTCGGGCAAGCGTGGCATCAGCGCGTTCATCGTGCCCACGAGCACGCCCGGCTACATCGTCGCGCGCATCGAGGACAAGATGGGCCAGCACGCGAGCGACACCGCACAGATCCTGTTCGAGAACTGCCGCGTGCCGGCGGCCAACCTGCTGGGCGAAGAAGGGCAGGGCCTGAAGATCGCGCTGTCGGGGCTGGAAGGCGGGCGCATCGGCATCGCCGCGCAGAGCGTGGGCATGGCGCGGGCGGCCTTCGAGGCGGCGCTGAAGTACTCGAAGGAGCGCGTGGCCTTCGGCCAGCCCATCTTCGAACACCAGGCGGTGCAGTTCCGCCTGGGCGAGATGGCAATGAAGATCGAGGCGGCGCGGCAGTTGATCCACCACGCGGCGAGCCTGAAGGATGCCGGACTGCCCTGTTTGAAGGAAGCTGCGATGGCCAAGCTCTTCGCGAGCGAGATGGCCGAGGCGGTGTGCAGCGCGGCCATCCAGATCCATGGCGGCTACGGCTACGTCACCGACTTCCCGGTGGAGCGCATCTACCGTGACGTGCGGGTGTGCCAGATCTACGAAGGCACGAGCGACGTGCAGAAGATCTTGATCGGGCGGGCGCTGGCGGCGGGCTGAACGCAGGCCACTCAAGCGCCATCGCCTTCGCCCTCACCACAACCCACTCACAGTGGGAGAGGGGGCCGACCGGTCGGGTAGCAAGGTCAAGATCTCCTGCGTCGACCGCACATGCCCGAGCCTCGGCATCACGTACTTCATCGACATCCGATGCGGCTCCTCCAGCGGCGCGCTGCACGCGTCCTCCGCGATGTAGAGCTGGTAGCCGCGTTCCCACGCTGCGCGTGCCGTGCCTTCCACGCCGACGTGCGTGACGATGCCGCCCAGCACCAGCGTCGTGATGCCGCGGCGGCGCAGCTGCAGGTCGAGCTCGGTGCCGTGAAAGGCGTTCCACTGCCGCTTGACGATGCGCAGGTCGCGCTCGCCGGTGGGCAGCTCCGCCGGGTCGTCCCACCAGTCGGTGGGCAGGCCGCCGGGCGGCAGCGGCGCGGGCTGGTCGGTGGTCTGCTTGAGCGAATCGGCGAAGTCGGCAGACCAGCCCACCTTGACACGCACCACCAGCGCATCGATCGCGTGAAAGCGCTCGGCCAGCAGCGCGGCGTGGCGCAAGACGGTGCCGGCCTCGTGCGGTGCACGGCCGAAGCCGGTGATGCCGCGTTGCAGGTCGATGAGCACGAGGGCGGTGTGAGCGGGAGACAGGGGGGCGGTGGCAGGGTTTGGCATGATGGCTGTCGGCTCCAGGAGGGCACCAGGGACGATCCCCCGAAGATTCATGAGGATAGGCTCACAAATCATTTTATGAGGAAACCCTCGCAAAAGTCCGACGCACCGGAAGGGGCAGGCGCTGCCGCGGAGCGCGGCCCGCGCCGCGCCCGCGGCCACCAGCGCGTGGAGGTACTGCTCGCCGCCGCTGCCCAGATCTTCGCCGACAAGGGCTACGACGCCGCGACCATGACCGAGATCGCCGCCCAGGCCGAGTCGTCCATCGGCTCGCTGTACCAGTTCTTCCCCACCAAGGACCGCATCGCGCAGGCGCTCATCGCCCAGCAGACGCAGGACCTGCGCGCGCGGCTCGACGCGATGGCGCAGATGAGCCCGCGCTGGTCCGTCGAGGAGCTCAGCCGCCGGTTGTGCGGTGCCCTCATCGAGTTCCGCGGCGAGCATCCGTCCTTCGCCCGGCTCATCGACACGCCGGGCGTGCCCGAGGACCTCGTCGTCGCCGTGCGTCGCGACATGCGCGTGCAGCTCGCCGACATCCTCGCGCCGCATGCGCCTGGGCTGCCGAAGGCACGCCTGATGGCCATCGCCGCGGCGGTGCAACAGGTGATGAAATCCGCCGTCGCGCTCAATGCCGACCCCGCCGCCGATTCGCCCACCGCCGCCAAGGCAGCGTTGCAGGAGCTGCGGTCGATGCTGCGCAGCTACCTCGAATCCGCATTGGCGGGGTGAATTAACGGATGACCCAAAGAGGCTCGACCCCATGACCGACCCAGATTCCGACACCGGTGCCCGACTGCGCGCCGAGTACGCAAACGACGGTGGCTCCGCGGCCGTGTTCTCGCAGAAGGTGGCCGCCTACGTGGCATCCCGGCCCGGTTATCCCGACGCCCTCTTCGATGCGCTGCTGGCCATCGGCGCGCTCTCGGCCGACAAGGCGGTGGCTGACGTCGGCGCGGGCACCGGCCTGCTGACACAGTCGTTGCTGTCTCGTGCCCGCCTCGTGACGGCCATCGAGCCCAGCGACGACATGCGCGCCGCCTGCGATGCCCAACTGGCCGGCCATCCCAACTACCGCAGCCTGCGCGGCACGGCCGAGCACACGTCGCTTGGCGACGCGAGCGTGGACCTCGTCACCGCCGCGCAAGCCTTCCACTGGTTCGACATCGATGCGTCGCGGCAGGAGATCCTGCGCGTGCTTCGCCCGGCGGGGCAGGTGGCGCTGATCTGGAACGATCGCGTACGCACTGATCCGCTGCACGTCGCGATGGACGAGGTATTCGCCACCTACGGCGGAGCCAAGCGCGGCGCGATGCTCGCGCACGAGAACCGCAGCGACGTGCCGCGCTTCTTCGGCGGCGCGACGCTGCACGAGATCGACTTCCCGCACGAGCACCGGCTCGACCGGGACGGCCTGCGTGCCCTCGCGTTCTCACGCTCGTACATGCCCGACCCCGAGTCCGATGGCGGGCAGGCGACAGCACGCGAGATCGATGCGATCTTCGGACGCCTCGCCGGCGACGGCCGCGTGGCGGTGCAGTACCGCTGCGTGGCTTTCGTCGGTCGCCCTCGCATGCCCCGATCGACCTGAGGGAAATCGCCCACGGCCAGGTGCCGGGCGCAGACTACTCTTCAAGCCATGAACCCGCAGTCCATCGATTTCTACTTCGACTTCTCGTCGCCGTATTCGTACATCGCCTCCGAGTGGATCGAGGCGCTGGCCGCGCGGCATGGGCGCACGGTCCACTGGAAGGCGATCCTGCTGGGCGCGACCTTCCAGGCGGCCGAGTTGAAGAGTCCGGTGAGCCATCCGATCAAGCGCGAGTATTCGCTGCACGACTTCGAACGTTCGGCGCGCTTCGCCGGCGTGCCGCTGAAGAACCCGGCGAAATTTCCCATCCCCACGCAGAACGCCGCGCGCGTGTTCTGGTGGCTGCACGACAAGCGGCCCGAGACCGCCAGCCATTGGGCGCGGCATTGCCTGCGGGCCTACTTCGCGCGCGGCGTCGACCTGAGCGATCCGCAACGGCTCGCCGAACTGGCGGTCGAGTTCGGCCTCGACGCCGCCCAGGCCGAAGCGGTCTGGAACGACCCGACGTGGAAGGCGCGGCTCAAGGCAGCCAACGATGCGGCCATCGCCGCCGGCGTGTTCGGCGCGCCCTTCTTCATGATCGACAACGAGCCCTTCTGGGGCAACGACCGCCGCGCGCAGATCGAGCGCTGGCTCGAGAAAGGACCGTTCTGATGATCAAGTCCGCCCAACGGATGGTCGAGGAGGCCGAGGCGCAGATCACGACGCATTCCATCGAGAAGGCGCGTGAGCTCCATGGCCGGCCTGATGTGCAGTTCGTCGACGTGCGCGACGTGCGGGAGCTGGAGCGCGAAGGCGTGATTCCCGGGGCCATCCACGCGCCGCGCGGCATGCTGGAGTTCTGGTTCGACCCGAGCTCGCCCTACCACCGCCCCGAGTTCGGCGCCGACAAGGAGTACGTGCTCTTCTGCGCGCTTGGCTGGCGCTCGGCGCTGGCCACCAAGACGCTGCAGGACATGGGTTTGCCGCGCGTGGCGCACATCGCCGGCGGCTTCACCGCGTGGAAGGAATCCGGCGCGCCGGTGGCCGAGAAGGCCGCGAAGAAGCCCAAGCCCGAAGGCGGCTGATGGAGCTGCTGCCCTTCCTGCGCACGCAGGTGCATGCCAACCGGCTGGCCAACCACCGGCTTCACGCGGCGATGTCGGGCTTGTCGCGCGACGACTTCCACGCGCCGCGCGTCAGCTTCTTCCCGAGCCTGGCCGAGACGCTCAATCACATCCTCGCGGTGGACATCTACTACCTCGCCGCGCTGTACGGCGAGCCGGACATGGAAGCGCAGTGGGCCGCCTTCGTGCCCTGCGAGACGGTGGCTGAACTCGCGGCGCAGCAGGCGAGCGCGGACGCCCGGTTCATCGCGCTCGTGGACGGGCTGGCAGCCGCGCAGCTGGATGAGGTGATCGCCCTTGACCGCGGCACTCACGTGCAGGGCGAGCAGCGGGGCCACGTGATCGCGCACCTGCTGAACCACCAGGTGCATCACCGCGGGCAGGCCCACGCGATGCTGTCGGGCACAAGCGTCCAGCCGCCGCAGCTGGATGAGTTCCTCATGCCCAGCGAGGCGCATCTGCGCGAGCGTGAAGTGCGCGAGCTTGGCTGGACCGAGCGGACGCTGTTTCCTTGAGCTGTACGCGGCGCGCGGCCCGCGGCTAACGCAGCCGCTGCACCTTCACGCCGCCCGCGCGCAGGGCGGCCGTGGTCTTGGGCGGCGTGTCGGACGGCACCACCAGCATGGACACCGCCTGCAAGGGCGCGACGACGAAGGCAGAGGCGCTCAGCAGTTTCTCGGCCGACGCGAGCACCACCGTCTCGGCCGCGCGATCGAGCAGCGCGCGCTTGACGGCCGCCTCCTCCGCGTCGCCGGTGCTCAAGCCCGCCTTGGGGTGCACGCCCGTCACGCCGAGGAAGAACAGGTCCGCGCGAAAGCGGCTGGCCGCCTCGATCACGCTCGCCCCGACGTTGACCATCGAGTGGCGAAACAGCTTCCCGCCCAGCACGATGATGTCGATGTGGCGATGCGCCGCCAGCTCCACTGCGACGTTCGGGCTGTGCGTGACGACGGTGGCGCGCAGGTCGGGCGCGAGGTGCCGCGCGACCTGGATGGCGGTGGTGCCACCGTCGAGGATGACCACCTGCCCCGGCTGCACCAGCGACGCGCCGTGGCGGCCGAGCGCCAGCTTCTCCTGCACCGACACCTGCTCGCGGACCTTCAGGTCGCCCACCGCCAGGGAGGCGGGCAGCGCGCCGCCGTGCACGCGCTGCAGCTTGCCTTGCTGCGCCAGCTCGCGCAGGTCGCGGCGGATGGTGTCTTCGGAGGTGCCGAGTTCATCGGCGAGGTCCTTCGCGACGATCTGGCCTTCGGAAGCCAGGCGGGCCAGGATGAGTTGCTTGCGTTGGGCAGTGAGCATGAAGGCGGAGCGGAAAGCAGGGTCGAAGTGTCGGGCGCTTGTGTCGCGGGATGTGGCATCTTATGATTGCACGAAACTGCACGAATTTACTTGAAAGCGCATGATGACTGAACACACCGCTCCTGCTGCCACTGACCCCTCATCCACGAACACCGCGACCACCGCGACCACCGCCACCCGCCCGCTGCTCGTCCTGATCGCCGGCCCCTACATGTCCGGCACCAACGGCGACCCGGCACTCATCGCACGCAACCGCCAGCGTCTGGAAAGCTTCGCACTGCCCATCTACGCGCGCGGCCACCTGCCGCTGGTGGGCGAATGGATGGCGCTGCCCATCATCGAAAGCGCGGGCGGCCGCGAGCACGGCGATGCGGTGTTCAACCAGTACCAGTACCCCGTCGCACGCAGGCTGCTCGAACGCTGCGACGCGGTGCTGCGCATCCCCGGAGAATCGAAAGGCGCGGACATGGACGTCGCCCATGCCCGCGAGATGGGCCTGCGGGTGTGCTTCGACGTTGGCGAGCTGCCGGATCGGACGGCCGCCTGATCGCCCCATCACTCCACCGATCAATCGAACAAGTCCGGCGTCTGCGCCTCGGTGATGCGCGCGCCTTCGATCCCCAGCATGCGCAGCTTGGTGGTCAAGCCGCCGCGGGCGGAGAAGCCGCCGAGCTTGGTGCCTGCCGCGACGACGCGGTGGCAGGGCACGATGGGGGCGAAGGGGTTGGCGCCCAGCGCCTGGCCGACGGCGCGGGCGGCGCCGGGGTCGTTGATGCGGGCAGCCACCTCGCCGTAGGTCAAGGTCTGCCCGCGCGGAATCGCCTGCGTGATTTCGTAGACCCGGCGGTGGAAGGCGGGCACGCCGTCCATGTCCAGCGGGATGCGCGAGAGGTCCACGTCGGCGCCGTCGAGCAATGCGGCCACCTGGTCCATCGCGGCTTGCACGTCGGGCGGCGGCGTGCCTTCGACCGCGCCGGCATGTCGCCGCTGCGTGCGTGCGCGCAAGGCGGCTTCGCTCGTCTCGGGCAGTTGCATCGCGCAGATGCCGTGCTCGCCCCAGGCTACGGCGCAATGTCCGATGGCGGTGGGGAACAGTGCGAATCCGGTGGCGGCCATCAGAGGATGCTATCGGGTCGAAGGCTGCCGGAGCTCACAACCGCTCGAAGTCGATGAAGCCGCGCGCCACATCCACGCTCGCCAGCCGCACGCGCAGCTTGTCGCCGACGTCCAGGCCTTCGAATCCGCGCACCACGCGGCCTTCGGCCACCGGCTGGCTGACGCGCACCCAGGTGCCCTTGTCGTTGCGGCCGGTGACGATCGCGGAGAACGCATCGCCGATGCGGTCGCCCAGCAGCATGGCGGCGGCAGACTTGCGGATCTGCCGCTCCACCTTGGCGGCCATGTCTTCCTGCTGCGTGCAGTGCTGTGCGATGGTGCCGAGTTCGTCCTCGGCATAGGGCGCCGGCCGGCCGTCGAGCGCGGCCTTGATGAGCCGTTGCGTCACGAGGTCGGGAAAGCGCCGGTTGGGCGCGGTGGAGTGCGCGTAGTCGCTCACCGCGAGCCCGAAGTGGCCTTCGCTGCCGCGCCCGGCCCTGGCCACCGCGTACTCGCCCGAGCCGAGCAGCTTCACCACCGTGAGCGACAAGTCCTCGAAGTCCTGCGGCCGAGCCTGCCGCTGCGACGAGAGGAAGGCATCGAGCGCGATCGAGTCAGGCTCGGGCGGCAAGGTCTGCCCGTGCTCGGCGGCCAGCATCACGATGCGCTCCCAGCGCCGCGGTGCATGCAGCACGCGGCGGATCGACGGGAAGCCCGAGCGCTCGAGAAAGCGCGCGGTCACGCCGTTGGCCGCGATCATGAAATCGGAAATCAGCTCCTTGGCGCGGTTCTTGTCGTCCACGCGCAGGTCGGTGAGCACGCCTTGCTCGAACACCGGCCGGGCCTGCGGCGTCGAGAGGTTGAGCGACCCCTTGCTCGCGCGCAGCGACTTGAGCGTCTGCGCGATGCGGTCCTGCAGACGCAACTGGTGCTCGATGCCGGGCACCGCGCGCACGCGCTCGGGGGCTTCGGCTCGGCCGTCGAGCCAGGCGGCCACGCTGTTGTAGGCGAGCTTGGCCTGGCTGCGCACCACGGCGCGGTAGACGTTGGAGTCGATGACGCTGCCGTCGTCGCCGATGCTCATGTCCACGACGATGGCCAGGCGGTCTTCGGCCTGGTTGAGCGAGGTGAGGTCGGTGGACAGCCGCTCGGGCAGCATCGGAAACACCTTGGCCGCCGTGTACACCGAGGTGGTGTTGGCCGCGGCATGCACATCCAGCGGCGTGCCTTGCGCCACCAGCACGTCCACGTCGGCGATCGCCACGAGGATGCGCACCGCGCCGCCGGGCGATTCGATGGCGACGGTGAGCTGGTCGAGGTCGCGGGAATCATCGTTGTCGATGGACGACCAGGGCAGGTCGCGCTGGTCGCGAACGCCGCCGCCGGGCGCCGGCACGGGCGCGCTCAACTGCTGCAGCTGGTCGAGCGCGGCCGCAGGGAAGTCGGGCTGCAGGCCGCGCTGCAGCATGGCTTCGCGGGCGAGGGCGGTGAGCTCGTCTTGGTGCATGCGCCCTTGTACTTCAAAGCGGGCGGGCGTCGCCGGAACGCGCGCCAAGACCTCGCAATCTGTCGCGTCAAGGGCGCCGGGCGCATCTGCAGCGGGTGCCCGTCAACCACAAGGACGGTGCGGCTCAGGCAGCCGTCAGAGTCCACAAAGAGAAGCAAACCAACAATCTGTACACCACCCAGTTGCACCGGTGTCACAAATCTGGGACTAACCCTTCCCTCAGCCACGGGGGTCAAGACCTTGTGTGGCGCGGGCGAGTCATCTGTCCGCCATGGTGCGTCCAGATAATCGGTCCACCCAACAAACCTGGAGGGATCCCATGCATCGCAAGCTCCTGGCCGCCGCAGCGCTGGCCCTGGTCTCCGGCGCCGCGAGCGCCGCCAACGTGGCCCTCGGCAGCACCGTGACGCTCACGGGCGCCACCTTCGGCGACAGCGCCGGCTGGTGCTGCGGCGCGCTCGCAGCCGGCTCCACGGTCACCGACGGCACCTTCCTCACCAACGGCGCGCAGTGGAACATCAACACGGTGTTCTGGAGCGGCGGCGCGCCCACTATCACGATGGAGCTGGCCTCGGCCGCCGTCGTGTCGCACATCGACCTGCAGGCCGACAACAACGACGACTACGGCATCAGCTACCGCGACATCGGCGGCACCTGGCACAGCCTCACCACCATCTCGCCGCATCGCTCGTGGGGGCTGGACATGGGTGAGGCCACCTTCGGCGACATCACCGCCACCGCGTTCATGATCCAGGCCGTCGGTGGCGACGGCCTGTATTCGGTGGCCGAGTTCCAGGCCATCGGCACGCCGCTGGCCGTGCCGGAGCCCGAGACCTATGCGCTCATGCTGATGGGCCTGGGTGTCGTGGGCTTCCTGGCGCGTCGCCGCAAGCAAGCCTGAGCGTTCCGCGCTCCACCGACAACGGCCGCATGACGCGGCCGTTTTCTTTGGCGGTAAGCCGGGGCCATGCACGCGCGGGTGGCACGTGCGCCATCCCTAACTCGGCGGTCACCGGGCGTTGCACCTGGCGGCGCAGCACGTGCCTATGCTCGCGGCCGGTGCTGTGCATCGCAGCGCAATGCGACCCTTGTGCCATGGCCGTCCTTCGCATCCATCGTCCGCCCCGGCGCGAAGCGCTTCTCGTCAACTCGTCTTTGGCGGCCGCGCCCTTGGTGGCCGGGCGCTCGATCGCCGCGTCCGTCGCGGTGGCACTGGGGTTCGTCGTGCCATCGGTGCAGGCTCAATACGATCCCATCTACTACATCAACCTGTCCGATGCGCTGGTGCGCGCGCAGCAGGGCGACCGCGTGACGCAGCTGAATGCCGACCTCGCGCGCGATGCGGTGAGCCGCGCGGTCCCGCCGGCCGGCGCGCGTGCCCAGGCGTCGCTCATCGCCCCCACCGAGGCGAGCGGCGGCGTCGCGTCGCGGCTCGCGGCGGCCTACCCGGCGGCCTCGCGGGCGCAGGCGCAGAAGGCCTTCGAGGAGCTGCTCGCGCACTATGCCGGCATCGAGCAGCAGTTCGGCATCGCGCATGGCGACATCGCCGGCGCCCTGGCGGCTTTCATCGCGGGCAACCTCATGGCCTACCGCAACGTCGAGTTTCCCGACGAGTACTTCAAGCCGCTGGTCACGCAGCTTTCGCGCGGCCTGGCGGCCGGTCCGGCCTTCGCGTCGCTTGCGCCTGCGCAGCGCCAGGAGTCCTACGAACAACTGGCCACCATCGGCATGCTGATGGCGGCCACGCAGATGGCCTTGAAGGAGCATCCCTCGGCGGCAGGCGCGGCGAGCATGAAAGCCGCCGCCAGGCAGTACATGGCGCAGGTGCTCAAGCTCGATGCCGAACAGGTGAGCATCGGCCCGCAGGGGCTGGTCATCGCGGAGCATGCCACCAGCGCCCAGCACGACACCCGCCCCATCCGGCAGGTCGTGCTCTGGCCGCAATGGAACGCGGGCGGCATCGGTGGCGGCATGGCGATGAAATACCTGCCCATCGTGCTGTACGAAGACGGCAGCGCGCGGCGCAACCTCGAAGCGAGCGATGTCGGCGCGAACCCACGCGACCTGGGCCGCTGGCAACTGGATGGCAAAGAGCTGCGGCTGCGCTGGAACGACGGCCGCGAAGACCAGGGCCATCAGTGGAGCCGCTGCAAGCCGGCCGACGCCACGCTGCAGCTCAACGGTGTGTATGAGTCGCAGAGCAGCGCCGCGGGCGGCCCGGGCGCGGCCAGCGTCGTTGCGTGGCACCGCTACCGCTTCATGCCGGGCGGCCGGTATGCCGTCGAGTCGGGTGCGGGCGCCGCCACGGCGGGCACGGCGGTGTCGAGCCGGCGTGCGGCGGTGCAAGGTGGCTATCGCTTGCAGGGCTATGGCATCACGCTCGTGCCCGACGGTGGCGCGGAATCGTCGCTGCTGTTTTGCCGCTTTCCAGACAGCGACAAGGCTCTCGTGCTCGGCGGCCTGACGCTGCTGCAGTCCTGAGCGTCGATGAGTGGTGCGGCTGCCCGGCGATGCTCCCCGGGGAGCCACTGCAGTCCCTAAGCGGCCGCGTGGCCGCAGCCCGCCCTTCAAGTGAAGGCGGGCGGCGGCTGTCGGTCAAGGGTTCACGAAGACGACGTCAGGGCGCGTCGTTGTTCTTCGGCGTGGCAGGCACCTGGACGGAGGTGTCCTTGTAGGCCTCCGGCAATGCGCCCGACACTGGCAGCGTGCCGCCCGCGCAGTTCGGATTGCCGGCGGTGTAGCGGCCGTACAGCAGAGTGAAGTTGGCGTTGGTCGGCGCCCCGGTCCAGTCGGCCACCTGCACGGTGTACCAGCCCCGGACTGGGGTGTTGGCGATCCTCACCAGCGGCCGCAAGAGCCCGCCGCTGTCATCGTCGCGGTACACCTGCCCGTTCGGTGCCGTCACCGTCAGCTTGCCGTCGAAGGCCGTGCTGGTCACGAACAGCCGCAGGCACTCACCCGAGGCGGCATACAGCTCGGCCGTCCACGGCTGGGAGTTGCCGTTGGTGTCGTTGATGGTGCCGTCCAACCGGACCGAATCCCCGTCCAGAACGGTGGTGGCGGACACCGTCGGGTCGAAAAGGTTTGTTGCGTGGGCACTGGTATTAACCAGAAAACTGACGAGAGATAATGCCGCCACTGCGATTGGTTTCATATTCATTGGGTTCTCCTGAGTGATTTGTTACTGCTTCTTCAAAATGCCCTGTGTGATTCCTCTGCATTTGTTCTTGCAGAATGAAAGCATCAGGGTCAACTTCGACGGCGAGCGAATTCTCACCGCCGAATTCGGTGCGACCGGCCGGATCCAGGCGCGGTCAGGCACAGCGCACTCGCAGCTGAAAGGTCGTGAAGCGGAAGGGCTCGACGCACTACGCCTGCGCGTGACACGGCACGTGCGGATGGTCTGCAAGACGGGGGAAGTGCGGCGAGCACCTTGAGATCGGCCGCAACGATGGCTGCAGCCGACGAATGGCCCGGCGTGGTTTGCCGGGCCGCGCGGGCGCTGTTTTGTCAGCTGCCCGCGTCCTCTCCCTTTGTGAGGTTCACATTCTCGTCAGCGCTCCCGCGCTGTAAACCTGTCAGCCCTGACAGTTTGACGAATATGAAAATATGGGATGGGTTAACTGATTCGGAATGGATGGTTATTAACTTCCTGATCCAAATATTGGCTTTGGGGAAGGCGAATGCCAAATCTCACCGCAGCACGGAAAAGCGCCAGCGGATCGTGTGCCGATACACCTCACCCGGCATCAGCCAGCACGACGGCTGGGGCCATTCCGAATGGTTCGGGCTGTCGGGCAGGAACTGCGGCTCCAGTGCAATGCCGGCGCAAGCCGGGTAGGGCGTGCCGTCGCGCGAGGGCGTGCCACCCAGGAATTGGCCGGCGTACATCTGCAACGACGGCAAGGTGGTGAAGAGCTCCATCGCGAGGCTGCCGTCGGCGGCCTGCAGTGCCGCTGCGGGCTGGTGCATGCCGGCGCAGCCGGCGTCGAGCAGGAAGGCGTGGTCGTAGCCGGCTCCGGGCTGTTGCTGCTCGTCGCGCAGCCAGTCTTGCGCGAGCGTCTTGGGTTCGCGGAAATCGAAGCCGGTGGCTTGCACGGGTGCCAGCTCGCCGAGGGGGATGAGCTCGCCATCGACCGGCAGGTACTGGGCGGCGGGAATGCGCAGCGATTGCTGCCGCGCGTCACCATGCACAGCATCGAGGTTGAAGTAGGCGTGGTTGGTGACGCACACCGGCGTGGGTGCGCTGGTGCGGGCTTCGGCCTGCATCTCGATCTCGAGGCCGTCGAGCAGGCGGTAGCTGACTCGCACATCGAGCTCGCCCGGAAAGCCCTGGTCGCCATCGGGCGAGACCAGGGTGAACACGGCTTCACGATCGTCGTGCGACGCGATGGTCCAGCGCAGCTTGTCAAAGCCGCGCGGCCCGCCATGCAACTGGTGCCGCGAGCCGGCGCCCGGCGTGAGCCGGATTTCTTCGCCATCGCGCCGGATGCATGCCTGCCCGATGCGGTTGGCATAGCGGCCGATGGTCGCGCCGAGGAAGGCCGCCGTGGCGTGCGGCTCGTGAGGCGACTCGCGGCCGAGCAGCACTTCGCGCGCCGGGCCGCCGGGCATCGGCACCTTGCAGCTGAGCCAGGTGGCCCCCAGGTCCATCAGGCTGAGTTCGAGTCCTTGCGCGTTGCGCAGGGTCAGCACGGCGGGCGAATCGGTCGTGTCGTGAGGCATGGATGCAGGCAGAGCGTGGTCCGCGGCAGGGGTTGGGTGCGAAGCGGGTGACGCAAGGCGCCACCCTCGGGCCGAAGTAGAACATGCAGCCACGGCCGCCCCAAGCCCTGCCGGGGGCCCTGGCGAGACAAGATCGGCCGCGGACGCAGGAGAAGACCGACCTCACGTTCGAGCAACATGGGGCGCCCGAACGAGTCCGGCGATAGGCGGCGACAGGGCCTGGAAGAGGCAGTGGCTGGGCGCTTCAATCGCCGACGACGTCGTCTTCGGCCAGGAATTTCACCAACCCCTTGTCGGTGAGATGCACCCTCAGGTGCAGCCCTTCGTGCAGTGCCGAGATGCTCACCGCGCTGCGGTGGTCAATGAAGCACCGCATGCCGTCGCTGTCGACGCCGCGTGCGGCGCCAAGCTCCTCGTCCACCGAAGTGATCACCACGTCCGCCGTGCGCAGCACCGGCTTGTGAACCAGCCGGCCAATGTCCAGAAGCGGCGCGCTCATGGGCTGCTTCTTCTTGCTGCTGTCCTTGCTGCCATCGTTGCCTGTTGTCCTGACTTGGCCATCACAACTCCTGGGGACGAGCGCATTGCTCAAAGGAGCTTCGGCAAGCCCCATGCCCGCTCAGCCGTTGCCGCCATCCGCACGGCGGCGTCCGTCAGGTGACAGCCGGCGCGTGCCGAGCCGCCGCACAATGGGTTGACCCGTTGCCATCTACGAACCCCCAAGGCTGCTCCATCGGAGGCCCCATGAGCGAATCCCTTCCCACGTCCGGACAACACCCGCCGTCCGCCGACGACGCCGAAGCGCGCGCGCTGCAGCACATCGCCGAAGCCGAACGCGCGGCCTCGCAGATTCCCGGCATCGCGCCGGACACGCGACTGCGCGCGATCGTCCGGGTGGGCGTGATCGGTGCGGGCACCATGGGCGGCGGCATTGCCATGAACTTCCTCAATGCCGGCCTGCCGGTCGCCTTGCTCGAGACGAAGCAGGAGGCGCTGGATCGCGGCGTCGCGACCATCCGCCGCAACTACGAGAACTCGGCGAAGAAGGGCAAGCTCACGGCCGACGAGGTCGAGGCGTGCATGGCGCTGCTTGCACCCACGCTGTCGTATGACGCCTTGCGCGATGCGGACCTGGTCATCGAGGCCGTGTTCGAGGACATGGGCGTGAAGGAGACTGTGTTCCGCCGGCTCGACGAGGTGTGCAAGCCCGGCGCCATCCTGGCGTCCAACACCTCGTACCTGGACATCGACCGCATCGCCGCCTTCACGCAGCGCCCGCAGGACGTCATCGGCCTGCACTTCTTCAGCCCGGCCAACGTGATGCGCCTGCTGGAGATCGTGCGCGGTGCGGCGACGGCGCCCGACGTGCTCGCGACGAGCATGGCGCTCGCGAAGAAGATCAAGAAGGTGGCCGTGGTGTCGGGCGTGTGCGATGGCTTCATCGGTAACCGCATGCTCGCGCGCTACGGCGCGGCGGCGCAGGCGCTCATCCATGCGGGTGCGCTGCCGCAGCAGATTGACCACGCCTTGCAGGCCTTCGGCATGGCGATGGGGCCGTTTCGCATGGGCGACCTCGCGGGCCTGGACATCGGCTGGGCCACCCGCAAGCGACGCGCAGCCGAGGCGGGCGTAGCGATGAAGCCCATCGTCGCCGACGCGCTGTGCGAAGCCGGCCGCTTCGGCCAGAAGACGGGCGCAGGCTGGTACCGCTACGAAGCCGGCAAGCGCGACCCGCTGCCCGACGCGGTGACGGCGCAGATGATCGACGCCTACCGCGCGGCGCACGGCATCACCGCACGGCCGGTGAGCGACGAGGAGATCGTCGAGCGCTGCATCTATGCGCTGGTGAACGAAGGCGCGCGCATCCTCGACGAAGGCATCGCGGCGCGGGCGTCGGACATCGACCTCGTCTACCTCAACGGCTACGGATTCCCGAAGCACCGCGGCGGGCCGATGTTTCATGCCGGCACCGTGGGCCTCGCGAAGGTGGTGCAGGCCCTGCAGCGCTTTGCGGATGAGCCGGGCGCGGACCCATCGTGGAAGCCGGCGCCCTTGCTCGTGAAGCTGGCGGGCGAAGGGAGCGGCTTCAAGTGAGGGCGGGGCCCAAGCCGTCGGATGAACGTGTCCGAAAACGGCTGGCGGGGATGGGCCGCGCGGCGTAGCCTCCGGGTGACGCTCATGCCGAGCGAACATTTCCAGGGAGTTGCGCCATGGCATCCATCCGCCGCGAAGTCACCATCGATGCGCCCGCCGCCACGGCGTGGGACGCGCTCGCCGACATCGGCGCCCTGCACACGCGGCTCGTGCCCGGCTTCGTCACCGACTGCCGGCTCGAAGGCGAGGGCGAGGCGCGCATCGTCACCTTCGCCAACGGCATGGTGGTGCGCGAGCTGATGATCGACGTGAATCCGCAGGAGCGCCGCGTCGCCTGGTCGGCGGTGGGCGGTCGGCTCACGCACCACAACGCCTCGGCGCAGGTGGTCGCGCAGGGCGAGAGGCAGTGCCGCATCGTGTGGATCGCGGACCTGCTGCCGCATGAGATGGCGCCGGCCATCGCCGCGATGATCGAGCAGGGGCTGGCGGCGATGAAGCGGGCGCTGGGCCCCCGTTGACTCGCGCGCGCCACGCCCTGATCACCCTGTCGTTGCCAAGGACAGGCTCTTGCAGCGATGGTGCGCCGCTCGGCGCACCGAACTCCGTTCGCGGCATGAAGCTTGCGACGGTGCGCCACCGTCCATGAAAGGTGGCTGATGAAGAAAGGCAATCTCCCGTCCCTGGCGGCGGCGCTCTGTGCGCTGGCGCTGGGCCTGTTCGCCGCCGGTGCGCAGGCCGCGCCAAAGTGCCTCACCGACTGCACGCCGCGCATCGGCATCGTCTCGGCCTTCGGGCAGGAGGCGGACATCCTCGTCGCGCAGACCACGGACAAGCGCGAGCACCTCGTCAACGGCAACCGCTTCACCACCGGCCGGTTGCGCGGCAATCGCGTGGTCATCGTGCTGAGCGGCGTGAGCATGATCAACTCGACCATGGTCACGCAGCTGATGCTGGACCACTTCCGCGTCGAGCGGCTCCTGATGAGCGGCATCGCCGGCGGCGTGAACCCGGCGCACCACGTGGGCGACGTGACCATCCCCGACCGTTGGGCCATGCCGATGGAGGTGTACTGGAGCCATGACGCCAGCGTGCCCGCGCCCTGCGGCAAGGCCGGCGACGTGAGCTGCCTCGGCCTCAAGCTCGCGGCACCCAACGGCCAGGCGCTGCCACCCTTCAACCTGCCCAACGCGCCCACCGGCCTCTTCATGCGCGAGAACTTCGTGATGACCGCGGCCCATGCGCCCGCGGGCGAGTTCCGCTTCGACTACGAGGTGGACCCGGCCATGCTCGCCGTGGCGCGCGGCATCCACCCGCCGCTGCAGCGCTGCGGGCCGAAGGCGACGCCGCAGCCCAACGGCGAGCCCGACCCCAAGCTGTGCGTGCACACGCAGCCGCAGCTCGTCATCGGCGGGCGCGGCGTGTCGGGCACGGCCTTCCTCGCCAACCCGGACTACCGCCGCTACCTCTTCGACACGCTGCAGGCGCAGACCTTCGAGATGGAGACTGCCGCCCTCGCGCATGTGGCCCATGCCAATCACGTGCCCTATCTCGCCTTTCGCAGCCTGAGCGACCTGGCGGGCGCGGAAGAATTCAATGCCGATGTCGGTGCGCTCTTCGCGAGCGGCCTGGCCGAAACCAACGCGTCGGCGGTGACGCTGGCCTTTCTCGATGCGTGGGCAAAGCAGCCTCGCCAAGGAGGAGCGAAATGATGAACCTGGTTGTCTCCAAGCTGCAGCGTGCCTGGCGAGTCCTGGCGGTACTGCCCGTGCTGTGCGCGGGCTTCGCCGGCGATGCGTCGGCACAGGCCGCAGCGACCGCACCGGCCGCGCCGCGCCCGCTCAAGGTCCTCGTCATCACCATGTTCGAGCCCGAGGCGACGCCATGGATCGAGCCGCTGCACCTCACCGAGAAGATCCCGGTGCCCGGCCTCTTGCCCGACAGCCCCGACCTGCGCTGCAACAGCGACGACGTGTGCCTGCTCACCGCCGGCATGGGGCACGCCAATGCGGCGGCATCGACGCTCGCCGTCGCGCTGGACCCGCGCTTCGACCTCACGCACACCTGGTTCCTCATCGCCGGCATCGCGGGCATCGACCCGGCACAAGGCACCATCGGCTCGGCCGCATGGGCACGCTACCTCGTGGACGTGGGCATCGCGCACGAGATCGACGCGCGCGAGATGCCGCGTGACTGGAAGACCGGCTACTTCGGCATCATGACCCGCGGCCCCGGCGAGAAACCCAAGTTCGACTATCACACCGAGGCCTTCCAGCTCGACGAGGCGCTGCTGCAGAAGGCGCTCGCGTTGAGCCACAACGCGGTGCTCGAAGACAACGACAAGGCGCGCGCCTACCGCGCGCGCTACAAGCGTGCGCCGGCCAACCAGCCGCCGGCCGTCATCCAGTGCGACACGCTGGGCGGCGACACCTGGTGGCACGGCCACCTGCTCGGCCAGCATGCGCGCGACTGGACGCGCCTGCTCACCGATGGCCGCGGCGTGTACTGCACCACGCAGCAGGAAGACAACGCCACCTACAACGCACTCGCGCGCGCAGCCGGCGCCGGCCGCCTCGACATCAAGCGGCTGGCCGTGCTGCGCACGGGATCGAACTTCGACCGCCCCGCGCCGGGGCAGACCGCACACGCATCGCTCATCGCGTCGACCACCGGTGCATCGGGCGGGTTCATGCCGGCGACGCACAACCTCTACAAGGTCGGCGGCCTGCTCGTGCAAGACATCGTGCAGCACTGGGCGCAGTGGCGCGAGGGCGTGCCGGTGCCGTGAGCTGGTTGTCCGAGGCGCCCTCATCACTTGACGGCTGAGGTTCAACCACAGAGAACACAGAGACCACAGAGGCATTCTTTTCCTCTGTGTTCTCTGTGTTCTCTGTGGTTGAAAGAATGAATCGAATTGGCATGCCAGTTGCAAACGGTGCATTGCATCGAAGCTCCTGGATGCATCCATGTCCCCACATCACCTGGCGCGCCGGCGCTTGCCCGCGATGCTCGCGACGGCCTTCGGCCTCGTATCGCACGCGGCTTTCGCACAAGACGCCAAGCCCAGCGTCCTCGCGCCCGTCACCGTCACCGCGGAGCGCCGCGCGGAGAACATCAAGGACGTGCCCGTCTCGGTCAGCACGCTCGGCGGTGAGGCGCTGGACGTGCTCAACTCCGGCGGCGAGGACGTGCGCTTCCTCTCAGGCCGCGTGCCCAGCCTGAACATCGAGTCTTCGTTCGGTCGCGCGTTTCCGCGCTTCTACATCCGCGGCTACGGCAACACCGACTTCCGCCTCAACGCCTCGCAGCCCGTCTCGCTGATCGTCGACGACGTGGTGCAGGAGAACCCCATCCTCAAGGGCTTCCCGATCTTCGACACCGAGAAGGTGGAAGTGCTCGCCGGCCCACAAGGCACGCTCTTCGGACGCAACACGCCGGCGGGCGTGGTGAAGTTCGATTCGGTGGCGCCCGGCCGCAAGGCGGGCGGCTACTTCAACGGCAGCGTGGGCAGCTTCAACAGCGTGAACCTCGAGGGTGCGTACACCATGCCCTTGAGCGAGCAATGGTCCTCGCGCGTGTCCGTGCAATCGCAGCACCGCGGCAACTGGGTTAAGAACACCTTCGCCGCCGGCCCGACGCAAGACCTGGAAGGCTACGACGACAACGCGCTTCGTGCGCAGTTCCTCTACCAGCCCAGCCGCGACTTCAGCGCACTCTTCAACGTCCATGCGCGCGACCTCGACGGCAGCGCGCGGCTGTTCCGCGCCAACATCATCAAGCCGGGCACGAACAGCTTCGTCGACGGCTTCGATGCGAAGACCATCTCCATCGACGGCAAGAACGAGCAGCATGTGAACACCGGCGGCACGAGCCTGCGCCTGAAGTGGGCGCTGGACGGCGTGACGCTGCACTCGATCACCGGCTATGAAAGCGTGCACTCCTTCAGCCGCGGCGACATCGACGGCGGCTATGGCGCCGTCTTCGCGCCGCCTTCGGGCCCGGGCGTCATCCCCTTCCCGTCGGAGACGGCGGACGCGATGCGCGGCCACGGCCAGTTGACGCAGGAGTTCCGCGCCGAGTCGACCGCGCCCGGCCCGCTCAAGTGGCAAGGCGGCGTCTATGCCTTCAGCGAGAGCTATCACATCGACAGCACGAGCTACGACTCGCTGGGCGGCGGCGCGCAGACGGGGCTCACCACCACACAGCAGAAGAACAATGCCTGGGCGGTGTTCGGCTCGCTGAACTATGACGTGAGCCCGCAGCTCAAGTTGCGCGGCGGCCTGCGCTACACGCACGACAAGAAGGAGCTCGCGACCGACCCGGACGCATCACTCGTCACCACCAACGGCCTGGCCACGAGCACCAGCGACTCCAAGGTCAGCTGGGACCTGAGCGGCACCTATGCAGTGACACCGGACGCCAATCTCTATGCCCGCATCGCGACCGGCTTCCGCGGATCGAGCATCCAGCCTGCCTCGGCCTTCGGCGCGATGTCATCGGCCGGGCCCGAGACCACCACGTCCTACGAGATCGGCGCGAAGGCGGACGTGTTCGACCGCCGCGCCCGCGTGTCCTTCAGCCTCTTCCACTACGACGTGCGCGACCAGCAGCTCACGGCGGTGGGCGGCACGAGCAATGCCACGCGTTTGCTCAACGCGAAGAAGTCCATGGGGCAGGGCCTGGAAGGCACGGTCGAGGCCTACCTTGCCGACAACCTGCTGGTGACGCTGAACGGAAGCTACAACCTCACGAAGATCAAGGACCCGAGCCTCTCGGTGGGCGTGTGCGCCGCCTGCACGGTGCTGGACCCGCTGAACGCCGCGGGCCAGGCCATCATCGACGGCAACCCGCTGCCCAACGCGCCGCGCTGGATCGGCAACGTGACGCTGCGCTACGGCGTTCCCGCGGCCAACGGCGGCGAGTACTTCGTCTTCACCGACTGGTCCTACCGCAGTCGCGTCAATTTCTTCCTCTACGAATCCACCGAGTTCACAGGGCGGGCCCTGCTGACCGGCGGCCTGCGCGTGGGCTATTCGTGGGCCAACGGCAAGTACGAGGCGGCGCTCTTCGGCCGCAACATCACCAACCAGATCCGCGTGACCGGCGGCATCGACTTCAACAACCTCACCGGCTTCATCAACGAGCCGCGCATGTGGGGCGCGCAGTTCAAGGCGATGTTCTGAGTGGGGCTGATGATGGAGTGATCCCGCGCAGTCCGGTGTGTTGAAGGGGCGAGCTATGCTTGCCCTCCTTCCACACACCCGGACGCGCGATGCCTTCTGCCGACACCCTCGAGCGCTTCATCGCCATGGTCGAGAGCAACGATCATGCGCGCGCCTGCGAGGAGTTCTACACCGCCGAATCCTCGATGCAGGAAAACCAGTCGCCGCCGCGCATCGGCCGCGATGCGCACGTCGCCAATGAGCGCCGTGTGCTGGCGCGGGCGAAGTCGGTGATGTCGCAATGCGTGCGGCCGGTGCTCGTGAACGGCGACCACGTGGTGATCCGCTGGATCTTCCGCTTCGAATGGCAGGACGGCAGCATCACGCACATGGAAGAGCTCGCGTGGCAGCGCTGGGAGGGCGAGCGCATCGCCGAGGAAACCTTCTTCTACGACCCGGCGCAGCGCGTTTCGCGAATGCCTTGACGCCCGGCCACAGGTCTCGCTCGCCGCTGCATGTCTCTTCTTCCGCGCATTTCTTTCCGCCAGTTGCTGATCGTCGCCTTCCTCGGCGTGGCGGCGCTGCTGGCCGCGGCGTCCCTGAACGGCCTCATCACCATCGAGCGGCTGCTGTCGCGAAGCCGCGAGGGGGCTGATCGAGCGATCGCGGCGACGGCGGCGGTGCAGCGGCTGTCGGAGCGCAGCATCGCGATGGAGCGGGCCGCGCGGCAATACCTCGTGCTCGACGACCCGTCCCTGCGCGACGCCTTCGGCCAGGCCACGCGCGACGGCGCGGCGGCGCTCGACGAGCTTGAGCGCAACGGCCTTCCGCCCGATCGCGTGCAGGCCTGGCAGGACGCCGCCGGCCGCGTCGCCCACCAGCTGGACATGCCGCGCAACGTGGCCCGCCAGGCCACGCGTGCGCTCGGCGACGCCTTCCGCGAGCTGGCGGCCATCAATGCGCAGGTCGCCGAACAGGTGCAGACGGCGGCGCGCGCCCGCAACGAGACGCTGCGGCGCGACCTGGAGGACGGGCGCCTCGCGCTCGCGCGGCAGGTGCTCGGTGCCATCGGCATTGCCCTGCTGATGGCGCTCGTCTTCAGCGTGTGGCTGTCGCGTCCGCTGCGCCGCGTGGTGCTCGCCATCGACGGCCTGGGCGCGAACCGGCTCGACCAGCCCATCGACATCGCGGGGCCGGCCGACGTGCGGCAGCTCGGCCGCAGCCTGGATGACCTGCGCACGCGCCTGGCCAAGCTCGACTCCGACAAGGCCCGCTTCTTGCGACACGTCTCGCATGAGCTCAAGACCCCGCTGGCGGCACTGCGCGAGGGCGTGTCGCTGCTCGAAGACGGCGTGGCCGGCGAGCTCAACACCAACCAGCGGGAGGTCGCACGCATCCTGCGGCAGAACACGCAGCTGCTGCAAAGCCAGATCCAGGACCTGCTCGACTTCAACGCGGCGGTGTTCGAGGCACAGAACCTCGCGCGCAAGCGGGTGGAGCTGCGCGCGCTGCTGCAGCGCGTCGTCGACGACCAGCGCCTGCAGGTGCAGGCCCGCCAGCTCGACGTGCATGTCGGCGGCGGCCCTGCCTGGACCGAGGCGGACCCCGACAAGCTCGCTACCGCCATCGGTAACCTCTTGTCCAACGCCATCCGGTTCAGCCCCGTGGGCGGTACGATCAAGTGCAGCGTTCTTGAACACGGCCGCGAGCACTGGATCGAGATCGCCGATTCGGGGCCCGGGGTGGCCGATGCCGATCGCAACCGCGTGTTCGAGCCGTTCTACCGAGGGGAGCGACAGCCGAAGAACGCAGCGCGCGGCAGCGGCATCGGGCTGTCCATCGTCCATGAATACATCGCCGCCCATGGCGGCCGCATCTCGTTGCTGGCCGACGGGCCCGGCGCTACTTTTCGAATTGAATTGCCCCATTCCGATGCCCATTGACCTGATCGCGCGACGCTGCGGCGCCTGGCTGGCGCTGTGCCTGCTGTCCGCCTGCCTGCTGTCCGCTTGCGTGCCGTTCGCGCCCCCGCGCAAGGAACCTGCGCCCCTGGCCGTGGAGCCGGCCGCCTCCGCGCCGGAGCCTGCTGCATCGGCGCCGCCCGTGCCCGCGGCCGCCGTGGCCACCGCGGCCGACATGGCCGCCCGCGACATGCTGCTCTTCCACGACCGTGCGAGGCAGATGCCCACGGGCGACGTGTCGCGCGAGATCGCCGCGCGCAACCCCGACCCGAACAACCCGCGCGCCATGCTCGAGCTCGCCATTCTTCTGGGCTACACCAAGAACAACGGCGACGTCGGGCGCGCGCTCGCGCTGGTCGATGCCCTCGTGCGCCAGGCCTCGCCGGAAGCGGCGCCCTACCAGCCGCTCGCGCGGTTGCTGCAGATGCGCTACCTCGACCAGCGCCGCCTGGAGGAGCAGCTCGAGCGGCAGAACGCGCAGGCCCGCGACAGCCAGCGCCGCATCGACCAGCTCAACGACAAGCTCGAAGCGCTCAAGGCCATCGAGCGCAGCTTGTCGACGCGGCCCGCGGCGAGCGGCGCTGCCGCATCCGCGCCGCCGCCCAAGGCCGGCGCGCAATGACGGGCGGCCCGCGGTGAAGGAGCACATCCTCGTCGTCGACGACGACCCGGACCTGCTGCAGCTGCTGTCCATGCGGCTGTCGGCCGCCGGCTACCGGGTGTCGGCCGTGGCATCGGCCGAGGCAGCGCTGGCGCAGGTCGACGTCGAGCGGCCGCAGGTGGTGCTGAGCGACGTTCAACTGCCCGGGCGCGACGGCATCGCGCTCTTCGACGAGATCCGTGTGCGGCATCCGTCGCTGCCGGTCATCCTGCTGACCGCGCACGGCAGCATCCCCGACGCGGTCGAGGCAACCTCGCGCGGCGTCTTCAGCTACCTCACCAAGCCCTTCGACGGCAAGGCGGTGCTCGACAAGATCGCGCAGGCGATCGCGCTGTCCACGCCCGCGCATGACGGCGACGTCACGGGCCAGGAGTGGCGATCCGAGATCGTGAGCCGCTCGAGCCGCATGAGCGAGTTGCTCAACGAAGCGCGGCTCGTCGCGCGCTCGGATGCGAGCGCGCTGCTGCGCGGGGAAAGCGGCAGCGGCAAGGAACTGCTCGCCAAGGCCATCCATCGTGCGAGCGCGCGTGCATCGCGCGCCTTCGTGGCGGTGAACTGCGGCGCGATTCCCGAAGCGCTGCTCGAATCGGAACTCTTCGGCCACGTGAAGGGTGCGTTCACCGGTGCATTGGCGAATCGTCGCGGGCTGTTCCAGGCGGCCGATGGCGGCACGCTCTTCCTCGACGAGATCGGCGACATGCCGCCGGCCTTGCAGGTGAAGCTGCTGCGCGTGCTGCAGGAGCGTTCGGTGCGGCCGGTGGGCGCGAGCGAATCGATCCCGATCGACGTGCGCGTCATCTCCGCCACGCACCGCGACCTGGACAGCGCGATGGCCGACGGGCAGTTTCGCGAAGACCTCTACTACCGGCTGAACGTGGTCACGCTGACCTTGCCGCCGCTTGGCGAGCGGCGCGAGGACATTCCGCTGCTGGCCAACCACTTCCTCGCCAAGTTCGCGGCCAAGTACGGCAAACGGCTCAACGGATTCGCGCCCGACGCGCTCAAGGCGCTGACCATGGCCTCGTGGCCCGGCAACGTCCGCCAGCTCAACAACGTGGCCGAGCAGGTGTGTGCGCTGGCCACCACGCCCATCGTGCCGCTGAGCCTGGTCCAGCGGGCCTTGCGCGTGCCCGGTGTCGAGGTGTTGACGCTCGCGCAGGCCCGCCAGCGCTTCGAGCGCGACTACCTCGTCGGGCTGCTCAAGCTCTCCGACGGCAACGTGGCGGATGCGGCCCGGCTGGCCGACCGCAACCGGACCGAGTTCTACCGGCTGCTGCAGAAGCACGGCCTGACGCCGGGGCAATTTCGGTCAGATTTCACGGCTTCCGATCCGCCTGTCGCCGACTAGCGACAGAGAAAATCCCTGCAAATTCAATGACTTGCAAATGATGCGCTGCAGCATGTCGCCGTGCGGCGACGCTTTGGCGCCATCTTCTGCGTGAAAACCCTGCCAAAGGGCTTCAAAAGCGCTGCTCGGCAGTTCCAAGTGCTTGTCACGCAAGCACTTTTTCTCTCTGGCACGGACCTCGCAATGTGGAGGCATGGCGGCCTCACGGCCGCTTCGCCATCCATTGCTTTTCGAGGGGTCCGTCATCTTGTCTGCGCCGTCGTCGACGCTTGGCTTTGCTCGTGCTTGGCCGCCACGCTGCCTGTGCCGCGTCACGGTGTGGCTCGCCCTGGCGGCGCCCCTGCTGGCACACGCCTTCGGCTTCGATGACGTCGCCGCCCGCGCCAAGGCCGAGTCGCAGGCACCCTACCGCGCGCCCGCCGCGACCGCGCCCGCGGACCTGAAGGCGCTCACCTACGACCAGTACCGCGACATCCGATTCAAGCCCGAGCGTGCCCTGTGGCGCCAGGATGGCCTGCCCTTCGAGCTGATGTTCTTCCACATCGGCAAGTTCCAGACGCTGCCGGTGAGCATCAACGAGATCGGGCCGAACGGCGTGCGCCACATCGGCTTCGACCCGCGCGACTACGACTACGGCAAGAACAAGCTCGACACCAGCCGCTGGCCCGACCTCGGTCATGCGGGCTTCCGGGTGCACTACGCGCTCAATGCGCCGGGCTACAAGGACGAGCTGGCCGTCTTCCTGGGCGCGAGCTACTTCCGCGCGCTCGGCGCGGGTCAGCGCTACGGCCTGTCGGCCCGCGGACTCGCCATCGACACCGTCGGCGGCAAGGGCGAAGAGTTCCCGCGCTTCAAGGAGTTCTGGATCGAGCGCCCCGCGGCCAACGCCACCACGCTCACCATCTACGCACTGCTCGACTCGCCGCGTGCCGCTGGCGCCTACCGCTTCGTGCTGCACCCGGGCAAGGAGACGGCGGTGGACGTCACCGCGCGGCTGTACCTGCGCGAAGGCGTGGCGACGCTCGGCATCGCGCCGCTCACGAGCATGTTCCAGCACGGCGAGAACAGCCCGCGCAGCGATGAGTTCCGGCCCGAGGTGCATGACTCCGACGGCTTGATGATCCAGGGCGGCGACGGCGAATGGCTGTGGCGCCCGCTCGTGAACCCGGGCCGCGCGCAGGTGTCGTCGTTCACCGTGCGCGACGTCCGGGGCTTCGGCCTGATGCAGCGCGACCGCAACTTCGCGAACTACGAAGACCTCGAGGCGCGCTACGAGCGCCGCCCGAGCGCGTGGGTGGTGCCGCAGGGCGACTGGGGCGCAGGCCGCGTCGAGATGCTGCAGCTGCCCACGCCCGACGAGACCAACGACAACATAGTCGCCTACTGGACGCCCGAGCGCCTGCCTGCCCCCGGCCAGCCGCTGGAGCTGTCGTGGCGCGTGCTCTGGCAGGGCGACGCGCAGGCCCGCCCGCCCAACGGCTGGACCGTGCAGTCGCGGCTCGGCCGCGGCTACAAGAAGCTCGGGCCCGACGAATTCCAGTACGTCATCGACTTCGCCGGCCCCGCGCTCGACGCGCTGGGCGCCGATGCCCGCGTCGACGCCGTCGCCACGGCGGTCGCCAACGCGCGTCTCATCGAACAGAACGCCTACCCCAACGAAGCCCGCGGCGGCTACCGCATGACGCTGCATGTCAAGCGCATCGACCGCAGCAAGCCGGTGGAGTTGCGCGCCTTTCTTCAACACGGCTCTCACGCATTGACGGAAACATGGACCACGCTGATTCCATCCGATTGAGCCGGCCTGCCGGCAACCGCAGACGCGCACGTGCCGGGCTCGCCGCCTCGCATGCGCCATCGACGCCGCGCGCGAGCGCGCCGCCCATCCATCGCGGCTCGATGGTGCCGGCGCCGTGGGTCGGGTTCTTCGCGGGCCTGGCATCGGCCTTCACGGGCCGGCAGGCGGTGAAGGTGCCGGATGCGTCCACGCAGCCTCCTCAAGCCTGGGAAGCGGCCGCCTCCGCGCGCCGCCGTGTCTTGCTTGCGCTCACGCTGCTGAGCGCACTGGGTGCGGCCGCCTTGCTCTGGCATGCGCGGCCGGCCGGCGACGCGCCGGTGCTGCGCATCGCGCAGATCGCGCTCTATGCCTTGCTCTTCGGCTGGGTGTCGGCCGGCTTCATCACCGCCATGATGGGCTTCGTCGTCCAGCTGCGCGGCGACAAGCACGGCCTGCGCGCGGCCGACGTGCGCCACCAGGCCATCTCGGCATCGGCACGCACGGCGATCATCATGCCGATCTGCAACGAGCAGGTGTCGGCGGTGTTCGCCAACCTGAGCGCGACGCTCGAATCGCTCGCGGCGACCGGCGCATCGCGGCTCTTCGACCTGTTCATCCTGTCGGATTCGAGCGATCCGGCCGTGCGCGCCGAGGAGCTCGCCGCGTGGGCGCAGCTGCGCGCGACGCTCGGCGACGGCGGCCGCGTGCACTACCGCTGGCGCCAGCGCCGCACGCGCCGCAAGGCCGGCAACGTGGCCGACTTCTGCCGGCGCTGGGGCCGCGACTATCGCTACATGGTGGTGCTCGATGCCGACAGCGTGATGAGCGGCGATGCCCTCGTGACGCTCGTGCGCCTCATGGAGGCCAACCCCACCGCCGGCATCGTGCAGACGGCGCCCGCGGCCTGCGGCCTGTCGACGCTGCATGCACGCTCGCAGCAGTTCGCCGGCCGCGTCACCGGACGGCTCTTCACCGCCGGCATGCAGTACTGGCAGCTCGGCGAATCGCACTACTGGGGGCACAACGCCATCATCCGCGTCGAGCCCTTCATGAAGCATTGCGCGCTGGCGCCGCTGCCCGGCAAGGGCGGCCTGAGCGGCGACATCATGTCGCACGATTTCGTCGAGGCGGCGCTCATGCGCCGTGCGGGCTACCGCGTGTGGCTCGTGTCCGACCTGGAAGGCAGCTACGAGCAGCAGCCGCCCAACCTGCTCGAAGAGCTTCGGCGCGACCGGCGCTGGTGCCAGGGCAACCTGCAGAACGCCCGGCTCATCGCCGAGCCGGGCTTGCATGGCGTGCATCGGGCGATGCTCGCGACCGGCGCCATGGCGTATCTCTCGGCGCCGCTGTGGCTGGCCTTCGTGATGCTCGGCGCGGCGAGCTGGTTCTCGTCAGGCCGCGGGGCACTGGGGCTCGACGGCGGGCTGCCGATGGAGATGGTCGCGCTGTGGTCCTCCACCTTCGCGATGCTCATGCTGCCGCGCCTGCTGGGCGTGGTCGCGCTGCTGTTGAACGGTGAAGCCAAATCCTACGGCGGCGGCTGGGCCCTGCTGAAGGGCGCTGCGCTCGAGGGCATGCTTTCAGCCCTGCAGGCGCCGGTGCGCATGGTGGCTCACAGCATCTTCGTGGTGGTGGCGCTCACCGGCATCAAGCTCGACTGGAAGTCGCCGCCGCGCGAAGCGCAGGCCGTGACGTGGAAGGATGCGTCGGGGCCCTTCGCGCCGGTGTTCGTCACTGTCGCCCTGGCTCTGGCCGCGACGCTCGCGCTCGACGCGTCGCTCGCGATGTGGCTGCTGCCGGTGGCGTTGCCGCTGCTGCTCGCCATTCCCCTCGCCGTGGCCACGAGCAAGCCGGGGCTCGGTGAATTCATTCGCGATGCGAAGGTCTTGATGATTCCGGAGGAGACGCAGGCGCCCGCCGTGCTGCGCGCTGCCTGGAGCCTTGCGAGCCAGCCATCGCGGCCCACGCGCTTGCCCGACGTGCTGCGCAACCCGGCGCTGTTCGAGGTGGTGCGCCAATCCATGGGTTCGCGCCAGACCGCCCATGGGGACCGCGGCATCGCCCGGTTGGGCTTGCTCGATCGCGTGATGGTGGAGCAGGACCTGCATGCCATGACACCGCGCGAGTGCATGTGGATGCTGAGCGAGCCGCAGCAGATCAGCCGTTTGCGCGACCGCCTCGCGTCGAACACGGCGATGAACGCATCGGGCTTCGCGCGCAGCCTGCACTAGGTCGTTCGACTCGCGCCCGCGATGCGTGGCGCCTTCGACGCGCCGTGGCAGGTGCAGTTGCCCGGCGCGATCCATCCGAGTCGGTGGAGTGCATCGCGGGCGCTCACCCGTGCCCACCGCGCCAGCACCGTCGCGGTGGGGCCGTGGAACCCGCCGAACAGCAGGCTGGCCGACAGGTTGCGGACCTCATGCCACCAGCCGGCGGGGATGTGAAGCACATCACCCGGGCCGAGCTCGGTGCTGAAGAAATCGTCGGCGCATGCGCCTTGCATGGACGCGAGCGTGCCGAGATCCGTGTCGGCGAGGATAGCCCAGGCATCGTATTTGGCGGCGACGCGGCCCAGGCGTTCGACGATTCCGGGCCGGGCGAAGTGCCAGCGCTTGTGGCCGATGACCTGCACCGCGAGGTTGTCGAGATGGTCGCAGTGCAAGCCGGTGCGTGAGCCGGCCGGACCGATCCAGCTTCGCAAGGACTGCAGGTGCCGCCGCGGAATCAGCGGCCCATGGGGCAAGTCCTCCCGCAGCTGCGGAGCTGCCGCGAGCAGGTCGAACTCCTTGAGGTACGGCGTGTCGTCGCATCGCGCGCCGGCATCGCCGAGCGATTGCAGATAGCGATGAAGCGTCGAGTGCACGAGGCGTGTCGCGCCTTGCTCGCGGTTGCCTGACACGAGTTGCAGCGGCTGGTCGGGGACTTGCGCGGCGAGTCGCGCGAAGCTCCACTCGCGAACCGCCGGCCATTGCGCGGCGAGCCCGCGGAAGACGACGGGCGTGGTGTGTTGCGCCAGTGAATGGGCTCGCGCAAACGTTCTTTCGGGAAGCGGCGGGAAGGCGACCTCGGTCACGGGTGTCGCGGCGTTGGGATGCATCAGGTCGACGGTGCCGGGCGCACGGTGCAAGACAACAGGGGCTGCGCAGCTTGATGCCGAACCATGACAAGCCTGTGTCAACCTGTCTCAGGGAGGCCATAAGTCATGGCCCTGTCACGCCAGCTGATTCAAATGCGCGTTCTTCAATCCGTTCCGCAGCTTCCGTGCAACATTCCCTGACCGACGACGCGCCCTCGACGCGTGCGACAAGCCCGAAACTCACCGCCCGTTTGCTGACGCCACGCGACCTTCCGCAACTCGAGGCGCTTGAACGCGACAAGTGGACGGACGAGCAGGCCGCGTCGCGCGCGCAAATGACCGAGCGCATGGAGACGCATCCCGAGCTTTGCGTGGGCGCCTTTTCCGCGCGCAGCGGGCAACTCATGGCGTCGCTCTTCATGAAGCCGACGTCGCCGGACTTCTGGAAGCATGCGAAGACCTGGAGCGACTGCGTCGAGGCGGCCACGCCGCTGCGCACCTCGTCGCTGTTCGGCATCAGCCTGAGCAGCCGCTCGCCTGCCGGTGTCTTGGCCATCCTCGATTTCTTCTGGCCCCGGGCGTTGATCGACGGATGGCGAGACATCTACCTCGGCTCGCCCGTGCCTGGCTGGCTGGCCTGGCGTGAACGCAACCCTCGCAGTGGGATCACCCACTACGTGCGGCAACGCCGGGCGGGCGTGCCGCTCGACCCGCAACTGCGCTACTACTTTTCGCGCGGCTTTCGCGACATGATCTGCGTGAAGCGAAATTACTTCCCGCATCAACGCTCGCAGGATCATGGCGTGATCCTGCGAGGGACTGTGCCCTTGTCCTCGCTGGCGCCGGTGTGGCGTGCGCTGCCGCCGAGGCTCACGTGCGGAATCACGCGACGGCTGTCGTCGGTGTGCCTGTGAGGCCCGGGGACGCCATGACCGCTTGCGACCCGCCCTGGAACGGGAACCTCGTGCGCAGCCGCTTCTTCGACGGCATCTCGCTGTTGCTTCCGGCGGCAGAGTCCTTCCTCATCGTCACGCTCGAAGAATGGCTCGCGCGCTTCGAGCACCAGCTGGATGCGCACGCGCGCGACGAGGTCCGGCGGTTCCTGCGCGAGGAGCGGGCCCACCAGAAGGTGCATCTTCGCTACAACGAGGCGCTGGTGGTGCGGCTGCCGGGGGCTCGCGACGTCGCCGAGCGCGCGAGCCATGCGGCCGACGAACTCGCAGCGCTCGACCTCGCCACCCGCCTGGCGATGGCGGCCGCGTTCGAGCACCTCACGGCCGTGCTCTCGGCCGAGATGCTGCATCGCCCCTTCCTGATTTCAGCGCCGGCCTCGACCGAAGGCCGGATGTGGCGCTGGCATGCGCGCGAGGAGCTCGGCCACCGCGACGTCGCGATCGACGCCGTGATGCACATGGGCATCGGGTGGGTCCGAAGAAGCCTCGCCTACGCGCTGGCCAGCGCCTACCTGCTCTTCGACGTCCTGCGTCTGTGGATCGCGCTGTGCCGTTGTGACGTCGCCGCGGGCTCGAGCCGTTGGCGGCTCGCACGCCAGGCGGCGGGGTTCGTCGTCGGCGCCGTGCCGACCGCAATGCGCCTCGCGCTGGGCTGGGTGGGCTATCTCCTGCCTGGTCGGCGCTCCCTCGCACGGCAGCCCTGAAGACCTCTTTGGCGGTAAGCTCGGGCCCGGCTGCTTGACCTTCCCATCATGGGAAGCTTCACCATGGCAGCCATGGACCACGATGCCGTGACTGCCGAGACAAAGCCCCCTGCCGAGCACATCAACCCAGCCCGCGAGCTGCAACTGCCCGTGACCGGCATGACTTGCGCGTCCTGCGTGCGCCGGGTCGAGAAGGCATTGGCGGCCGTCCCCGGCGTGCGTGGCGCGAGCATCAACCTCGCGACCGAGCAGGCGAGCGTGTCGGGCGATGCGATGCTCGACGCGACGGCGCTGGTGGCGGCGGTGCGCAAGGCCGGCTACGGTGTCGCGACGCGCGAACTGCAGTTGCGGATCGAGGGCATGTCTTGCGCCTCGTGCGTGACCCGCGTGGAGCGTGCACTGCTCAAGGTGCCGGGCGTCGTGTCGGCGTCAGTCAACCCTGCCACCGAGCGTGCGTCGGTGCAGATGCTCGCGACGGTGCCGGTGGCCGCGCTCGAGTCCGCGGTCAAGAAGGCCGGCTACGCGGCGCGGGGCATCGACGACAAGACGCCGAAGGCCGCGCCTGCGCTGCCGGACTGGTGGCCCGTGGCCCTCGCGGTGGTGCTCACGCTGCCGCTCGTCACGCCGATGCTGCTCGCGCCCTTAGGCGTTCACTGGATGCTCGGCGGCATGGTTCAGCTCACGCTGGCCAGCGTGGTGCAGTTCGTGCTCGGCGCGCGCTTCTACCGCGCCGGCTTCAAGGCGGTGATGGCTCGCACCGGCAACATGGACCTGCTCGTCGCGCTCGGCACGTCGGCCGCCTACGGCCTGTCCCTCTACATGCTGCTGCGCGACGCCGGCGGCATGCCGCACCTGTACTTCGAGGCCTCGGCGGCGGTCATCACGCTGGTGCTGCTGGGCAAGTGGCTGGAAGGCCGCGCCAAGCGCCAGACCACCGACGCCATTCGCGCGCTCAATGCGCTGCGCCCATCGACGGCACGCGTTCGCCGCGACGGCGTCGAGCGCGACGTCCCGGTCGAGCAGGTGTCCGTCGGCGACGAGGTGCTCGTGCGCCCCGGCGAGCGCATCGCCGTCGATGGCGAGCTGATCGAAGGACGCACGCACGTGGACGAGTCGCTCATCACCGGCGAGAGCCTGCCGGTGGCCAAGGCGGCCGGCGACAAGGTGACGGGCGGCTCCATCAACGGCGAGGGTGCCGTCGCGGTGCGCACCCTCGCCATCGGTGCCGAGACCACGCTGGCACGCATCATCCGCATGGTCGAATCGGCGCAGGCCGGCAAGGCGCCCATCCAGCGCATCGTCGATCGCGTGAGCGCGGTGTTCGTGCCGGTGGTGCTGGGCGTCGCGCTCATCACCTTGATCGCCTGGGTGCTGCTGACCGGCGATTGGGAGCGCGGGCTCATCAACGCGGTGGCGGTGCTGGTCATCGCCTGCCCCTGCGCATTGGGGCTGGCGACGCCGACGGCGATCATGGCCGGCACCGGCGTGGCGGCGCGGCACGGCATCCTCATCAAGGACGCGCAGGCGTTGGAGATTGCGCATGCCGTCACGGCCGTGGCCTTCGACAAGACCGGCACGCTCACCGAAGGCCGGCCTGCGCTCGTGCAGCTCTTGCCCGTGGCGGGGCACACGCGCGACGACGTGCTGCGCTGGGCGGCCGCGTTGCAGCGCACGAGCGAGCACCCGCTGGGCCGTGCGGTGATGAGCGAAGTGAGTTCGCAGGGCCTTGACGTGCCAGCCGCGCAAGACGTGCGCGCCATCGCAGGCCGCGGTTTGCAGGGCCTGCTGGCGGGCGACGAACTGCTGCTCGGCAGCGGGCGCTGGCGGCGCGAGCTCGGCGTTTCCGCCGGCGTGCTGGACGCGGACGCCCAACGGCTGGAATCGGAAGGCCGCACCGTGTCGTGGCTGATGCGGCGCGGCGGCGACGGCAGCGCCGTCGAACTGCTGGGCCTGCTGGCCTTCGGCGATTCGGTGAAGCCCGCGGCTCGCGATGCTGTCGCGCGTCTTCATGCGCTGGGCGTGGACACCGTGATGCTGACCGGCGACAACCGCGGCAGCGCCGATGCCGTTGCGCGCCAGGTCGGCATCCGCCAGGTGCATGCGGAGGTGCTGCCAGGCGACAAGGCCGCCATCGTGACCTCGCTGCGCGGCCCCGGCCGGCGCGTGGCGATGGTGGGCGACGGCATCAACGACGCGCCGGCGCTCGCCGCGGCCGACGTGGGCATCGCGATGTCCACCGGCGCCGACGTGGCGATGGAGACGGCCGGCATCACGCTCATGCGCGGCGACCCGCGGCTGGTGGCCGATGCGATCGATGTGTCGCGCCGCACCTGGCGCACCATCCAGCGCGGCCTGTTCTGGGCCTTTGCCTACAACGTCATCGGCATCCCGCTGGCGGCGCTCGGCTGGCTCAGCCCCGTCATTGCAGGCGCCGCGATGGCGCTGAGCAGCGTGAGCGTCGTCGGCAATGCCTTGCTGCTGCGACGCTGGCGTCCGATGGCGTCGAGTGGCGTGACGGCGCCGCGTGCCCTTGAAGACCAACCCGCTGTCGCATGAGGAGACGCCCGGCATGGACGTGATGAACATCGGCCAGGCGGCCAAGGCTTCCGGCGTGTCGGCCAAGATGATCCGCCACTACGAACAGGTGGGGCTCTTTCCGGGCCCGAGGCGCACGGACGCGGGCTACCGGCAATACGGCGAGAGCGAGGTGCACACGCTGCGCTTCATCCGCCACGCGCGCGACCTCGGTTTTTCCATCGAGCAGATCGGCGAGCTGCTCGCGCTGTGGCACAACCGCCGCCGCTCGAGCCGGCAGGTGAAGGCGCTCGCGCAGGCGCAGATCGACAAGCTCGAACTCAAGCTGCGCGAGATCGAGGCGATGAAGGCGACGCTCGAACACCTCGTGCATTGCTGCCATGGGGACGACCGGCCGGATTGCCCCATCCTCGCGAGCCTGGCGGAAGGGGGCGGGGCCTGACCCGCGCCCTCGCCGCTATCGGCCGGCTTTCGTCAACTGCGCCTCGAGGCGCGCGAGCGTCGGCCGGATGGCATCGCCCATGCGGATCTGCGGGTTCGAATAGCCATCGGTCTTGCCGCCCTCGCGTTCGCGCTTGTCGATGACGATGCGCGCGGCGGCATGGGCCTTCTCAAAGGACCAGGTGTGCCGCAGCTGCTCGTCGTACATCGCGCGGCCGAAGAAGGTCAGCGGCGATCCGCGGCCGCAGCCGTAGGAAGTGTGGTCGGCGTCGGCGGCCGTCATCACGAGGGTGTCGGGCTCGGCCAGCGGCGCGATCCAGCTGCCTGAATAGCAGGCGGAGATGGAGAGCACGCGATGGCGGATGCCGGCGGCGTCCAGCCAGCCGCGCAGCATCTGCGGCGTGACCGAGTCGATCTCCAGCGGGAAGAAGGCGGTGGCGAGCACGCCGTTGCGTGCACCGTGCGAAGTGAGGTGGATGAAGAGCACGTCCTCGTCGCGGTTCATCACCTGCGCCGCGCGCTGGATGGCACGCTGCAGGTTCAGCGGCGTCGCCCACGGCCATTGCGTGGCGGTGGTGGCGTTGTTCACGAGCTGTAGCGTCCTGCCCGCGGCGCCGAAGCGATCCTGCATGACCGAGGCGACCATCGCGCTCTCGCGCTTGAACACGTCTTCGTCGGCATAAGGTGCGAAGGTGATGGCATAGACATCGACCACGCCGGGGCGGCCGGGCTGCAACGTGGCGAGCTTGGACTGGAGGAGCTGCGGCTGGCCTTCGAGCACCGCCTGCGTGAGCCGCAACGGCTCCCTCATGTCCTCGTCGGCGCTGGTGTCGGCTCGGGTGTCTGCGGCCGCGGCGCGGGCCGGGTACCAGTGGCGCAAGGGCTGGAAGTACTGGTTCAGCGCCATGGAGCCGAGCACGAGGGCGATGGCCAGGGCCCGCCACCGCCGGTCGGCGGTGGCGCCGCGCCACAGCAGCAACGCGATGGCGCAAGCCTCCCATGCGAGGAACACGTACCACACGATCTTCACGGTTGCAGCGGGCGTGCCGCCGCGAATCATGGGCAGAAAGATGAGCGAGCCGGCCAGCCCGATGAACAGCGACTGCGCATAGGCCATCGCGAACAGCGCGACGGGACCCGGCGCCTTGCGGTCGTCGTCTGGCGCCACATCGCGCACGACGATCCACGAGGCAAACAGGGCGACGACCAGTTCGAGCCAACCCGTGAAGAATGCCGGCCAGTAGAAGTTGGCCGACCCCACGATGTACAGCCGCTCCATCAGCACGCTCAGCACATCGGGCACGAGCACCAGGGCCGCGACGACCGCGGGCGTCACCCGCAGGCCGCTCCACGAAGGGCGCATCAGCAACGCCGCCCGCAGGCCCTCGCGCCACCACGCGCCCAGGGCACCGCGCTGCGGCGGTGCCTCGTCCATCATCGTCAATGCTTCGACAGAAGCAACAGTCTCGTCCGTCATTGGCCGGCCTCCCAGGCCAGCAACTGTAGCGGGTTGGTGTTGCGCGGATGTGGCCGCTGGGTAGCGCCCGCTACGACACGATGAACTGATGGTCGCAAGTGATGCGGCCGTCGTCGTCCACCTGCAGGAACTCCAGGCCCACGGCCAGCACGTCGCCGGTGGCGGGTTCGATCATTTCCCAGTTGAAGGTGACGACGCCGCGCAGCGCCTGCGCATTGCGCTGGGCGCGAAAGCGGTGGCCCGCGTCGCGCACGTTCTTCTCGTAGGCGTCTGCGACGCGGTCTTCCAGCGCGGCGTGGCCGCGGGCCTCTCGCGTGTTGACGTAGTGCACGCCCTCGGGGGTGAAGAGCGTGGCGATGGCGGCGCGGCGGGCGCGGTCGTCGGCTTCGTTCCAGACGGCGGCATAGCGGTCGGCGAGTTGCTGGGCATTGATCGTCATGGTCATTCCTTGTGATCGGTGGCTCGGATGAAATGCCGGTAGAGGGCCGCGACGGCCAGTGCCAGCACGAAGAGATCGACGAGGCTCAGGCGGAGGGCCTGTGGCGCGGCATCGGCGCCGGCGTGGGTGGCCAGCGCACCGTAGTACAGGAGGCCGATCAGCGCGACACCCACCGCGTTGCCCACCTGCTGGACGGTGGCCATCACGCCCGAAGCGACGCCGGCGTGCTGTGCAGGCAGGCCGGCGAGCACGGCGGACGCGAGCGGCGCCATCACCATGCCCAGGCCGTAGCCCTGGATGAGCAGCATCGGCAGCATCCAGGCGACGGTCTGCGCGCTGATGGCAGGCAGGAGCGCCCACAGGCCTGCGTGCCCCGCGGCGAGCACCAGCGCACCGATGAAGATCGCGTGGCGACCCAGCCGCTTCGCGAACCATGGTGCGGCCATCGAGGTGGCGAAGAAGCCCACCGCGAGCGTGGTGAACACGAGCCCCGATTCCAGCGGCGGCAGGCCGAGGCCTTGCTGCAGGTACAAGGCGAGCACGAAGTACAGCGAGGCATTGCCGCAAAAGAAGAGCAGCGTCACGACCAGGCCGAGCACGAAGGGGCGATGCGCGAGCAGCGAAGGCGCGACCAGCGCTTGCCCGCCGCGTGCGGCCAGGCGGCGTTGCCAGGCCCAGAAGAACGCGGCGAGAGGCGCTGACGCGGCCAGCGACACGAGGCTCCACAACGGCCAGCCTTGCTCGCGGCCTTGCACCAGCGGCAGCACGGCGGCCACCAGCGTCAGCGCGACGAGGGCCATGCCGGCGAGATCGAGCCTGCTGCGTCCTGCGGCCGATGCGTGCATCGCCGGCAACACCCGCGGCGTCAGCATCAGCGCGGCGATGCCGATGGGCAGGTTGATGAGGAAGCAGCTGCGCCAGCCCAGCCCTGCCCAGTCCGCATGGATGAGCAGCCCGCCGATGACCTGCCCGCTCGCGGCGGCGAGGCCGAGCGCCAGGCCATAGGCGGCGAAGGCGCGCGCCCTTTGCGGTCCGGTGTAGAGCAGGCCCAGCATGGCGAGCACTTGCGGCTGCAGCAAGGCGCCCGCGATGCCCTGTGCGATGCGCGCGGCGACAAGCGTGCCGGCGCTGGGCGCGAGTCCGCAGGCGGCGGAGGCGACGGTGAAGAGTGCGACGCCGATCGCGAAGAGCCGGCGTCGCCCGTGCATGTCGCCGAGCCGTCCGCCGGTGATGAGCATCGACGCGTTGGCGAGGCCGTAGCCGATGACCACCAGCTGCAGCGCGCCGGCGCTGGCATGCAGGTCGTGCTGGATGGACGGGATGGCCACGTTGACGATGAAGAAGTCCAGCACGACCATGAAGGTGCCGCTGAGCAGGACGAGCAGCGGCAGCCATCGCAGGCGTGCATCGGCGCGCGTGGCGTCGATCGAATCGGTCGTGCGTTGCACGGCAAGGGCGGCGGCGTTCGGTTTCATGGCGGTCCTTCGTGAGGCGGTTTTGAGGCGGGCATCGATCCAGTGTGGGCACCTCGTCGATGCCCGGCGATAACCTCCGAGGGAATGCTAGGGACGTGCCGTTGGACGCTCAATGCTCGCCACGCTAAAGTTCTTGTCCGATCGTCCACAATCGCAGACACCCATGGATCCTCTCGACGATGTCTTCCTTGCCATGCGCGTGCAGGACGCGCTCTATGCCCGGCTCGAAGCCACGGCGCCCTGGGGCTTGCGCACGCGGCGCGTGGACGGCACGGCGCGCTTCGGGCTCATCGTGCGCGGCGGGTGCTGGCTGACGCTGGACGAGGACGGCGACGCGCAGGCGCCGGTCGCGCTGGCGGCGGGCGATTGCTTCGTCATCCCGCATGGCCGGCAGTACACGCTGCGCGATGCGCCCCAGTCGCCGACGGTCAACTGCGTTGACGTCGTGCGGCAGAACATCGGCGGCGTGGTGCAGCTGGGCGGCGGCGGCGCGCTCACCACGGTCATCAGCGGCTGGTTCAACGTCGACCCCGTCGGTGCCGGCCCCTTGCTGGAGCTGCTGCCGCCGCTCCTGCACATCCGCATGGACCAGGGCCGCACGCAGCTGCTGCAATCCACGCTGCACCTGCTCGCCATGGAAACCTCGCAGCGCGGCCTCGGCTCGGGGCTGGTCGCGAGCCGGCTGGCCGACATCCTCTTCATGCAGGCGGTGCGCGCCCACATCGACACGCTGGACGCGGAGAACGGCACCGGCTGGCTCGCCGCGCTGTCGGACCGCCGCATCGGCGCGGCGCTGAACCTGCTGCACAAGGACGTCGCGGCCAACTGGACGGTGGAGTCGCTCGCGTCGGCAGCCGGCATGTCGCGCTCGGCCTTTGCGCTGCGCTTCAAGCACAAGATCGGGCAGTCGCCGCTCGACTACCTCACGCGCTGGCGCATGTTCCGCGCGAGCCACCTGCTGCGCCACACCGACCGGCCGCTGGTGGAGGTGGCGGGCAGCGTGGGCTATGAATCGGAAGCGGCCTTCAACAAGGCGTTCAAGCGGACCACGGGTGCGGCGCCCGGCGCGTACCGGCGCAGCGCGCAACGCGTGGCCGCGTGACGCCGATCATGGCAACTGCGAGTGGATGAAGCCTACGAATGGCTCCAGAAGAGCCACATCACGCCCGCGCCGATGCTGGTGTTCAGCCGGCTCTTGAAGAGCGGGCTCGATTCATTGGCTGCACCCGACAGCGACATCGCGCGGCCGGTGACGAACCAGTTCAGGCCGTGATCCATGCGGCCCGACAGCGTCGCGCCGACTTCGGTGCCGAGGTAGCCGGCACGCGCGTGGTAGGCCGGGCGGTCCGCCGTGGCTTGTGCGTCACCGACCTCATAGAAATAGCTCTGGAGGCCGCGGCTCGCCCAGGTGGGCTGCACGAACCACGTGAGGGCCGCTCGGCTGCTGCCTGCAAGCGGCATGCGCCAGCGCAGTTCCGGGTCCAACGTGAAGCCGTGCGCATCGACATGCCGGAAGTTGGTCGAGAACATCGCCCTCGACTTCAGGTGCAGTGAGGGGCCGCTGCCGCTGTGCTGCCAACCGGTATAGACCAGTTGCGGTCCGATGCCGAAGAGATAGTCCAGCGCCGGCATGCCGCGCCGCGTTTCGTTGGACTTGGCGTTGAACGCGCCCGTGGCGGTGACGTCGAGCGTCCAGTCGGGTGACGAGAAGAAGCGCCCGCGGATGCCGCCCGCGTCCACGCGCAGGACCTTGCCGCGGTAGATGAACACCGGCGCGATCAGGCCGCGCACGCGGCTGCGGTCCGAGCCGGGGTAGTCCGCGACCCGGCCGCCGCCCGCGGCCAACCCGGCTTCGAAACGCGGGCCGGCCCGGTCGTCAGCCGCCGCCTGGTCGGCGGTGTTGTCGTCCAGGGGCGCCGTCTGGCCGAAGGCCGCGCTGCCCGAAAGCAGCAAGACCCAGGGCCATGACGTGCGCCTGTGCTTCATCAGTTGAAGAACTTCGACACGCTTTGCAGCGTGCGCCACACACCCCACGCGAGCGGGATGCCCACGGCGGCCCAGGCCAGCGCCACCACCACCGGCGAGCTTGCGGCACCGCTTCCGGTGCCTGACCCCATGCCGACTTCAGCCGCCAGCGCGCGCTCGTGCGCGAGGCGCTTTTCCGCGGCCAGCTCATCTTCGGTCATGAACCACTTGTCGGCCACCGGCTTGATCAGCAGGTTGCACACGAGGCCGATGACGAGCATGCCCACGAGGATGTACATGGTCTGGTTGTAGACCTGTTCGCGCGGGATGCCAAGACCCAGCTGGTACTCGCGCATGTAGTTCACGACGATGGGCCCGAGGATGCCCGCGGTGGCCCAGGCAGTGAGCAGGCGGCCGTGAATGGCGCCCACCATCTGCGTGCCGAAGAGGTCGGCAAGATAGGCCGGCACCGTCGCGAAGCCGCCGCCGTACATGCTGAGGATGATGCACACCGCGCCCACGAACAGCAGCTTGTTGCCCGCCGCCGCGCTGCCCGGAATGCTCGCGTACAGCACGCCGCCCAGCACGAAGAACACCACGTAGGTCATCTTGCGGCCGAGCTTGTCGGACAGGCTGGCCCAGAAGAAGCGGCCCACGATGTTGAACAGGCTCAGGAGCGCCGCGAAGCCCGCCGCGACGCCGGCGATGGCGGTGAGCTGCGACTTGTCGAGCTCGCCGAACTTCTTCGCCACGCCGATCAGGCTGCCGCCGAAGACTTCCTGCAGCATGGGGCTGGCCATGCCGATCACGCCGATGCCGGCGCTGACGTTCATGCACAGCACCATCCACACCAGCCAGAACTGCGGGATGCTCCAAACCTTCTTCACGTGCACATGGCGCTGCGTGATCATGCCGGTGGCTGCGGCTGCCGGCGGCGTCCAGCCCGCGGGTTTCCAGCCGGTGGGCGGCACGCGGTAGCCCAGCGCTCCGCCCATCATGAAGACGAAGTAGACGACGGCCATGACGATGAAGGTCTGCGCCACGCCCACGCTCGTCGGCGACGAGAACATCTTCATCAGTTCGGCCGCGAGCGGCGAGCCGATCATCGCGCCGCCGCCGAAGCCCATGATGGCCATGCCCGTGGCCATGCCGCGCTTGTCCGGGAACCACTTGATGAGCGTGGACACGGGCGAGATGTAGCCGAGCCCGAGGCCGATGCCGCCGACCACGCCGGAGCCCAGCCACATCAGCCACAGCTGGTGGGTGTTGACGCCGATGGCCGAGATGAGCAGGCCGCCGCACCAGCACAGTGCCGACACCACGCCGGCCTTGCGCGGGCCCGCGCGTTCGAGCCAGCCGCCCCACAGCGCCGCCGAGGATCCCAGCAACACGAAGAAGAGCGTGTACATCCAGCCGAGGCTCGCGATGCGCCAGTCGCAGTCCGAGGCGAAGAGCTCGGTGAAGAGGCTCATGTCCTTGGAACATGCCTGCGCCGCCGTGATGCCCAGCGCCTTCGACAGCGGCAGCCAGAACACCGAGAACCCATAGGCCATGCCGATGCACAGGTGAATCGCCAGGGCCGCCGGAGGAACCAGCCAGCGGTTGAAGCCCGCCGAGGCAATGGTGCGTTCCTTGTCCAACCAGCCGGCAGTACCTGCCGACCCTCCAACTCCGTCCAGAACCGCCGACATTCATTGCTCCTTGTTGTGTGCGCACATTGAGGAATGCGCGCGGCGGGAGTGTCGGCAAAAGTCGGCGGTCAGTCCAATGCTTTTGTGGTTTCGCGCGATGTTCGTACGACCCGCGAATTCGCCTGCAGCGCGCCGTTCAAACCGGTGATGGGCCGCTCGCGTTTCAGCGCCGCTCGACCTCGGACTGGCTCTTGATGACGCGCGACACGAGGCCGTATTCGATGGCCTCTTCGGCCGACATCCAGCGGTCACGCTCGATGTCCAGCAGCACCTGCTCCAGCGGCTTGCCGGACTCGCGCGCGATCACGCGGGCGATGCGCTCGCGCGCCTTCACGATCTCGCGCGCCTGGATGGCGATGTCGGTGGCCTGGCCGCCGGCGCCTCCGCTGGGCTGGTGGATGAGGAAGCGCGTGTTCGGCAGGCACAGCCGGCGCTCGCGCGGCACAGAGAGGTACACGTGCGTGGCTGCACTGCCCACCCAGCCGGTGCCGATCATGTTCACCGGCACGTCGATGAAGCTGATGATGTCGTGAATGGCATCGCCCGACTCGAGGTGGCCGCCGGGCGAGGACACGAGGATGTTGATCGGGTCGCGGCTGTCGGCGGCCAGCGCCACGAGCCGGCGTGCCGTGTCGGCGGCGGTCGCGTCGGTGATGGTGCCGAACAGGAAGACCGTGCGCGACTTGAAGGCCTTCTCTTCGAGGAAGGTGCTGCGGGCTTCGGCCGGTTGGGCAGGCGTCGGGGTTTCCATGTCGGGGTCGTGTGAGTTCGTCATGGCGCCTATTCTGCGACTTCGCGCAAAGCCCTCGTGCGAGATGCGCGTTCGACCACCGCGGGCCGGGCGAGTGCCTTCAGGACGGGTCGAGGAGGCCTTGAGCTCGCGAAAGTTGAAGTCGCCTTCTGAGGTGCGTATTGAATTTTGGGGGCCTTGGGCGTCGGGTGGGTGGGACAAAGGCGCGGGTGGGCAGGCCAGGGCGCGCTGATCAGGCGGTCGGCCGTTGGCCGACTCCCCTGCGGTGCTCGGACTCGCGGCCCGTCGGCGAACTCCCGCCGCTCGCGTTGCTCGCTGTGGTCAAACAGCGCCGACGAGTCAGAGGACGAAGCGCGCTTGCGCGCGCGGCCACGAGTCCTGCGCTCCTCAGCGCCTTCAAAGCGCGCCCTGGCCTGCCCACCCGCGCCTTTGCAGTGACAGAGGGTTGCCGCAAAGAAGAATGCTCCCTCGCTCGGTGATGTTGGCGTAAGAGTGACCCCCCTCTCAAAGAGTGGTTGGCGCAAAGAGAATGCCCCCATGGTTCTTGAGCGGCAGGCGGTACCCGCCACCCACTCAGTGTGTGGCGGCGAGCAGCGCAGCGGAGTCGTCCGAAGGACGACCGCCACAGTCTGAGTGGGTGGCGGGTGCCGCCTGCCGCGGCCCACCCAATCGTCGAGAACGCAAAAGAACAAAAGTCCGAAGACCAAAAAAAGAGCCGCCTGGATCACAGGCGGCTCTTGCTCCATCAGCGCGACATACTCGCGCCGACAGACGATCAGAACGCGTGACGGATACCGAACTCCGCGCCCTTCGAATCCGCGCCGGCGGCGATGGCCGGCGTGGAAGCGACCGCGAAGTTCGCGTTGCCCTTGTTGCTCACGCGGGCGAAGGTCGTGTACAGCGCGGTGCGCTTGGACAGGTTGTGGATGTAGCCGATCGCGATCTGGTTCGCGTCGTTCGCATCGATGCCCGGGCCCTTGGCGTTGGCGCGAACGTACGAAGCGCGGATCTGGCCCACGCCCACCGGCACGATGGTGCCGATCTCGAACACGTCGAGCTTGAAGTTGGCGTACTTGGTTTCGCCGTAGATGCCGAGGACCTTGGCCGCTCCGAAGTCGTACGACGCGCCGAAGTCGAACACCTTGACCTGGTCTTCACCGGCGATGATCGGGGTCACCTTCGTTTCGCCGAGCGCAGCCGACACATCCAACGGACCCGCGGCGTAGCCGACGCGGCCGCCGACGTAGCGCTTGCCCGACGTGCCTTCACCGGCCGCCACCGAGGCCTGGCCGTAGAAGCCGCCGAGGTTCTTCGGGGTGAAGTAGCTCACGAGGTTGTCGGCACGCGTGCCGGTGTCGAAGCCCGCGCCGCCGAACGAGGACGGGAAGAACTTGTCGACCGCGGCCACGCCGTTCGAGCCGAAGGTGTCGTAGTTGGTGTAGCCGTTGTAGGTGGGCGTGAAGTCACGGCCCAGGCGCAGTTCGCCGCCTGCGTCGGAGATCAGGCTCACGGTGCTGCGGCGGTTCCAGAAGCGCGCGGATTCGGACGTCGTGCCGGTGTCGGGGTTGATGCCGGTTTCAAGCCAGAAGCCGGCCTTCAGGCCGCCGCCGAGGTCTTCGATGCCACGGAAGCCGAGGCGGCTCGTGTTGACGCCGCCGGCGCTCAGGCTCTTGAGCGAGCCGTTGCCGTTGTTGACGATGCGTGCGTTGGCATCGATGACGCCGAACAGCGTGACGCTGGAGGAGGCCGATTGGGCGCAAGCCGCAGCGGATGCCATGGCCAGCAGAGCGAGGGTGAAAACTTTCTTCATGGTCTTCCTTAAAGCCTGTTGAGTGATGCGCCCGCAGCCGACAACAGGAGTTGCTGCAGGGACTGGGTGAAGCTTATGAACGGCGCAACGCGTTCTTGTGGTGCGCAATCGAAACGAGGGGGACCCTTCTTGGCTCGCGCCGCCCCGTTTCGGCACAGGGCGTGAGCGGCGCGCCACAAGGTTTCACATCACGCAGCGAGTGCCATCTGCAACTGGGCCTTTGCGCGGAAGGCCCATCGCGGGCCCTGGCGCAGCGTGTCGAGCTCGTTGGTCGATGCCTTGGCGAAGAACATCGCTTCGTCGAGACCCAGGCGCTCGAAGGCGCGGCGCTGCAGCAGCGAGCGGCGGCGTGCATCGCCTTCCAGCGCATAACCATCGCCGCCCGAGTCCGACAGCAGCATCGCCGTGCGGCGCAGGTTGTCGAGCGCGGCCGTGGTGAGCGCGGGAATCGCGCGCGGCGCGGACAGGCGGCTTTGTACGATGAACGGGTTCTTGCCGACGACGAGGCCCCACGGCCGCAGGCCATCGGCCGGGTCGACGCACAACGCCTCGAGCTTGGTGAGGCCGAAGTCGCGCGACAGCTGCATGCGCAGCGCGAGCCACGGATAGTCGCGCCGCACTTCCTCGATCGCGCTGCGTGCCTCGGCGGCCGATCCGCGCAGCGGCAGGTGCAGCGAGCTCAACAGATCCAGCGCATGGTCGTCGCCTTCGTTCGCGGCCTTGTGCAGCCAGCCGATGGCCTGTTCGGTTTCGGCCAGCGTGCCTGACGACTTCAGCATCAGCGCGCCGAGCTTGGTCTGTGCCTGTCGATTGCCTACGTGTGCGGCCTTCTCGAGGCAAAAGCGCGCGAGCTGGGCGTTGGCGATCGGCAGCTTCTGGTCGGCGTGCAGGCGGTACAGGTGCAGCCAGGCATCCGTCCAGCCGGCGTCGGCCGCGCGAAAGAGCAAGGCGGTGCCGCGTCGAAGCGCGGCGGCGGCGGCGAGGTCGCTCGCGGCCAGGCCATCGGCATCGATGCCGCACAGCGCGCGGCCGAGCGTGAACGCAGCCCATGAATCGCCCTGGTGCGCGCGGCGGTCGAGGCTTGCTTCCACGAGCTCGGGGCTCAGGCGCTTCACGTCGCGCTGCTGCGATGCGGCCAGGCGCGTGGCCTGCACGATGAAGTCGTCGAGCTCGACGTCGCCTTTGGGTTGCAGGCTGGTGCCGGCTGCGAGGGCGTCGAGCAGGTGGTCAAGGTCGGAGGCGTCGAGCGCGGAGCGTGCGGCCATCAGCGCGATCTCATCCGCATCGATGCCGGCGTCGGCGGTGAGCGATTGCAGCACGCGCTGTAGCGGCGAGGTGGCGTCGTCTTGACGCTGCATGGCGTCGAGCGCGCCCTGCGCGGCCTCATGGCCTGCGGCGGCGGCAGCGGACATCAGCTTCGTGGCTTCCTGCGGGTCGCGGCCGACCGCGAGCGTCCACAGGCCCTGCTTGAATTTGCACACCGCGCTGTCGGTCTTGGCCGCGAATGCGAGCAAGGGCAGCACGTCGAGCTGCACGATCTCCTCGAGCGAGAGGCTCTCGCCGACGATGCGTGCTGCCTGCTCGTTGTGTCGAAGGCTGGCGTGGGTGAGGTAGTCGATGCCTGTCTGCACATGGCGGGCGAAGCCTTCGATGCCGAGCAGGTAACGGCGCCCGACTTCACAGCGGGCGATGGGATCGCCCTGTCGGGCAAGTGCGATGAGTTGTACGTTCTGGCGGCGCATGGCGTCGTTGTTGGGGTTGGATGTCACTTGGATGCGACATAGGGTACGACCCAATGGACGAGTCACCAGTGTTGGTTTTCGCAACGCACCCTTGCGATAACAGGAACAAACACGTGAGGGTGATTCATCAAACTGTCGCTCACCGAAACGAAAGTGAACGCTGTTCGCACGAATGAGTGCGAACAGCGTTCGCGGGCCGGGACATCAGGCCTGTCAGGACGCGTTGCGCGCAGCCTTGTGCCTGGCGACGGCGCGAGCAGCCAAGGCGCTGTCGGTCTGCACGCGGTCGATGCTTGCGGCTTGCGCAATCGCATCTTCGCGGCTCAGGCCCACGTGCATCAGGTACTTGGCGTACGGGCCCGGAGCGACGGTCGCATCGGGTGCGTGCGTGACGGTGATGTTCGCGCCGTAGGTCGCGAGATCCGCGCGAGGTTGTTCCGATTTGGCGGGGCCGTCGGCCGCCCAGGCGCTGGAGCTCAGGGTGATGACGGCGGCGGCAGCGGCGAGAAGGCGAGAAGAAGTGAAGCGGTTCATGGCGAAGTCCTTGCAGTGGTTGTTCGCCGCGGTGTGAGTGGAGGGAATGCCGCGGCGATGACTGCTACATGAGGACGGCCACCGGCCGCATAAGTGCGTGCAATGCCAATGCGCCGTTGCGAGAGCTGAAACGATCAGGCCGCGGGTGCAAGGGCGCGTCCTGCCCCGTGTCGAGGCAGGACAGGCCGAGGCCGTCGTGGTGGAACTGGTGTCGCTGCATGGCATGCTCCCCTGCCTTGGCGGCCGTGATGGCTCGAGCGATCAGGTGCTGGCGTCGGCCGCCGAGCGCGGCACCACGGTGAGCTGCCCATCACGCTCCAGCACCGCGCGCTCGATGCGGCCGATGTCGTCGTGGCCCGTCTTCTGCCGCACGGCCTGCTGCAGATCATGGTGGGTGATGAGCGCCCGACGCATCGCATCCGCATCGGCCACGCCTTGGCGCACCAGCTCGCGCTCATGGCCGTTCACAAGCTGTTCGAACCAGGGCCAGCGCACGCTCGCCAGTGCCACAGCGCGGTGCAGCAGCACCAGCGCTGCGGCGGCGGCCAGCGTTGCAAAGAAGGGCGATGCGCCCACCACCGCGCGGCTGAGGATGGCCCCCAGCAGCACCGTGGTGCACGAGTCGAAGGGGCTGTGCTGGCCGAAAGACCGGCGGCCCGAGGCGCGGATCAGCGCGAGGGTGATGAAGAACACGATCGCGGCGCGATCGGCCATCTGCCAGATGGTGAGGTCCGACCCCTCACCGAACAACACGAGCAAGGCATCTTGCATGGCTGGCCTTCCTTTCATCAGCGGGCATGGCTTGCTCCACTGCGCCAGCACACGGCATGCCCTGCAGCGCACGCCGCCATGCTCAGCCGGCGAATCCTTCGAGCACGTTGACCACGTTGACGCCCACCTCCGCCACCGCGTAGCCGCCTTCCATCACGAACACCGTGGGCAGTTCCAGCGATGCGAGCATGCGGCCGATCTGCAGGAAGTCGTCGGTGCGCAGCGTGAAGCGCGAGATCGGGTCGCCCTCGAAGGTGTCCACGCCCAGCGGCACGACCAGCGCATCCGCGCGATGCCTCGTTGCCGCGTCGATGGCCTGCTGCAGCGCCTGCCGCCAGGACTCGAAGCCCGTGCCGGCAGGCAGCGGCAGATTCAGGTTCGCGCCCTCGCCGCGGCCGCGCCCGGTCTCGTCGGCGTGGCCGAGGTAGAACGGGTATTCGGTCATCGGGTCGCCGTGGATCGAGGCGGTGAAGACGTCGTCGCGGTCGTAGAAGATGCTCTGCGTGCCGTTGCCGTGGTGATAGTCCACGTCGACCACCGCCACACGCTGCGCGCCCGCGTCGCGCAAGGCCTGCGCGGCGAGCGCCGAGTTGTTGAGGAAGCAGTAGCCGCCGAAGAAGTCCGCGCCGGCATGGTGGCCGGGCGGCCGGGTGAGCGCCATCGCCGATCCCGCGCCCGAGGCCACCGCGCGTGCCGCGTCGATCGCGCAGGCGGCGCCGGCCTGCGCCGCGGCCCACGTGCCCGCGTTGAGCGGCGTGCCGGCATCGAAGGCGTACAGGCCCACGCGTGCTGCGAAGTTGCTCGGCATCACATCGCGACGCAGGCCCTGGTTCGGCCACGCCGAGGGCAGGATGTCCACCTCGGAATTCGCGGGGTCGAGCGCCACCCACTCGCTCCAGGCCCGTGACAGGAAGTCCACGTAGTGCGGTGAATGGATGCGCCGCACGAGCGCCATGTCGGCGGCACCCGGCTCGCGCAACCCGCCGAAGCCGCGACGTGCGAGCTCGGCCATCACATGGTCGAGCCGGGCCGGGGTTTCATGGCACGGTACGAGCCGTCCGCGGAACATTTCCTGCCGGCCTGCGTGGAGGTGGTGGCTGGTGTTGTGGAAGATCAGCATCGTGGCCCGCCGCGGTGAGAGGTGGAAGGTCGATGATAGGGACGCGGGCCGAGGCACCGCCGTCGGTGATACAACATCGCCTTCCACCAACCAACGGGAATCACCCATGAGCGCAGACAAGGACCGCGGCATCCGCCGTGAAAAGCAGAAGCGGGCGAAGGCAATGAAGAAGGAAGCCAGGCAGCAGCGCCAGGAAGCGGCATCGCAAGGCGGCGCGGCGAAGAAGTCGGCGCAGAAGTAGACGGCTTGCCGTGCACCCCGTGAGAGGCCGCTGAGCCTGCCACGGGCGTCGAGCACGGCGTCAAGCGGCACTTCGCCTCAGGCATCGCCTTGTTCAATCGCGGTGATGCCGCGGCGGCCACGCGCTCGTCAGAGCATGCTCGCCCCGATATTGATCAGCAGCGCCAGCACGGTGGTGTTGAACAGATAGGCGAGGATGCAATGGACCGATCCGATGCGTCGCATCGGCTTGGTCGCGAAGGACACGTCGGCCGTCTGGCCCGAGGTGCCGATCACCGACGAGAAGTAGAAGAAGTCGCCATAGTCCGGTTGCTCGTCGCCCGGAAACTGCAGGCCCGCCGGCCGGCCGTGGCATACCGCGGCGTAGTAGTCGTGCGCGTAGTGCAGCGTGAACATCACCTGGATGAAGGCCCACGACGACAGCACCGTGACGCCGGCCAGCGCAATGTGCGCGCCCTTGAGCCAGCCGTGCGTGTCCTTCACGACGGACAGTTCGCCCGCGATGGCCGCCAGGCTCGCCACCGCCGACACCACCACCAGGATCAGCAGCACGAGCTGGCCGTCGTCTTGCAGCTGTGCGCGGCGGCGCATGTGCTGGCTCGACGAGCGGATCATCATCACCCCCGCGAGCAGCACGTACAGCAAGGTGCCGAAGTTCCACGCGATCAAGAGCCGCGTGACCGTGTGGCTCGCGATGTTCGTGGGCAGCAAGCACGCGAGCGCGATGGCGGCCAGCGTGGCGATGAACACCCGCGGCCGTGCGCGCACCAGCCGCAGGAATCGATTTCGTTGCCAGTTCATGGGAATGGGGTGGCGCGATCATCCACGTGCTGGCTGACCGGCCACTGAGTTCAGCGACGCTTCATCGAAGGGTCGGCTTCTCCTCAGCGAGCAACTCTTTGCTGGAAGGCAAAGGGGGTCAACGATGCTGGCCTGCGCGTCGTTCGTGAGGGACTCGTTCAACCAATCGGAGTCCGGTCCCATGACACTTCTCGCGCGTTTGACGACGGCTCGGCCGTCAACCACCTTGATGAGCGCCATCGGCCTTGCCGCCGCGCTGTTGTTCAGCGGTTGCGCCACGCATGAACGCGTGGTCGTGCGCGAGACGGTGGTCGCGCAGCCGGCCATCCGCCACGTGCCCGCGCCCATCCGCGAAGAACGCGGCGCGCCGCCGACCGTGGGCTGGAACTGGGTGCCCGGCCACTGGAAGTGGGAAGGCCACGACTGGGCGTGGGTGCACGGCAAGTGGGTGCCCGACGCCGTGCCGCCGATGCCGGCCGTCGTGGTGGAAACCGTGTCGCCGCCGCCCACACCGGCCCACTACTGGGTACCGGGCCACTGGGTGTGGCGGCCTGACGGTGCAGGCTGGTTGTGGGTGCAGGGGCGCTGGATGCGGTGAGCGCACCGGAGGGCCCGCCGGCGTTCACACGGAGCTGCGGCGATAGAACAGCAGCGAGCCCGACAGCACCAGCAATGCGCCGCCGCAGCAGCGATCCAGCCAAAGCACCGCGCGACGGCGAAGCAGCTTCATGGCGTGCGCACCGACGGCGGCATAGCCGAGCATCACGACGAGATCGAGCATGGCGAACACCACCGCGATGGTCGCGTACTGCGGCCATTGCGGTGCCGATGCGTCGATGAACTGGGGCAGCAGCGCCGAGCAGAAGAGATAGCCCTTGGGATTCGTCACGGCGACAAGAAACGATTTGGCGAAGACCGCACCCGCCGAGGCATCTGCCTTCGACGGCGTGGAGGCGGCGGCCGTGTCGAGTCCACCGCTGGACCGCAGCAACCGCAGCCCCAGCCACGCGAGGTAGCCCGTCCCCACCCACTTCACCACCGCGAACCAGAATTCCGACGCCGCCAGCAAGGCGCCCAGGCCCAGCGCCACCGCGCCGACGAGCACGAAGTCGGACGCCATCGCACCGAACATGCCGGGCACCGACCTGCGCAGCCCCAGGCGCGAACCGTTGGCCAGGGCGAGCAGCACGGTGGGGCCTGGCGTGGCAATGGCGATCAGCGCGACGACGGAGAAGGCGAGGAGGGTGGTGGCATGCATGCGGCGATTGAACCATGGAGGGTGCACCTGGCTGCAATGCCTGATTGCGGCGAGTTGTTATGCTGGAAATGCTTCGCGTGTCGTCGGTGAAAGTCGCAATGGCATCACACCATGCTGGAGTTCATCGAACATCGCACCATGCAAGGTATGCAGATCACATGCACCTCCGTCTCGACGACCGATGCCGACACCCTGGTTGCCATTCGCATTGCAGCGATGCGCGAGAGCCTGGAGCGCATCGGGCGCTTCGACCCGCACCGTGCGCGCGAGCGCTTCCTGGCCGGCTTCGACCCCGCATCCACCCGTTTCATCGAACTCGACGGTGTGCGGGTCGGCTTCGTCGTGTTGAAGAACGCGGCGAGCAGCCTGCTGCTCGATCACCTGTACGTCGTGCCATCGCACCAGGGGCGAGGCATCGGCGCCGCGGTGCTGGCGCAGGTGTTTGCGCAAGCCGATGCGTCGGCTCGTACGGTTCGCGTCGGCGCTTTGCGCGGCAGCGACTCGAACCGCTTTTATCGCCGGCACGGCTTCGTGCTGGTGGAGGAGGGTGAGTTCGACAACTACTACGAACGGGCTGCGGTTGCTGCTCAAGGCAGCAGATAACAGGAGACTATTCGTCCTTCCAATCTCGGACGATCTGTGCGAGTTCCTCGCGTGTCATCTTGCGGGCCTTCATGATCCGCACCAGGTCGTCCTTGCTGACCGGCACATCTGACATCAGCTTGGACACCTCTTCCTTCTGCACTGTCCGAGCCCATATCGGTGCCGAGAAATTCACCTTGTCCGTCTCCAGCGTTTCGGCGGCGAAAGCTCCCTTGATATTGATGTACGCGACGTAGGTCGTGTGCCCTTCCGGAAACGAGTGATCCTTGAAAAGCGGCGTTCCCGAGGGCAGCAGATGGAAGTACTGCGTTTCTCCGCCCGCGTTGAGCAGCAGCGGTTCCATCGTTTTCAGGTATTGGGTTTTCTTCGCCATTTGCAGAACTCCATGTTCTTGCGACAAGGTACCGAGTCCGAAAGACGCCAGCATTGCCGCAGCCACTGCTGCCCATCCGATGGGCTTCATTTCGTCGCCCCATACGTCTTGACCCGCTTGGGTTTGACGACGGACGTTCCGGCGAGCAACGCGTTGGCGTCGCCGGGCATGAACGTGTACCTGGGCCAGCCGCGCACGCTGACCAGGCCTTTCTCCGCGAATGAAAGTCCGCGTCCGTCTTGATAGGTCTTCCAGTCGCGGTCTATGTCAGGCAGCGCAACCTTGGCCGCAGACAGGCTCAGCGTGGTGCAGTTGGGCCCTAATGCGTAGTAGTTCTCGATCAAGTACGTTCGCTTGTAGCGGTCCTTGGACCGTGGCTGCTTGCCGCCGATCTTTGCTTTGTAGAAGCGATCGATCGCTGCGGCCTTCTCCTCGGTAATGTCGTAGAGGTATCCCGTGGTCACGCGCTTCAGCGCGTTCTCTTCGGCGATGTACTGATCGAAGTTGTTCCAGATGTTCAGAATGCCTTCTCCTTCCGACTTGCCGACGCCCCACGTCTGGCCGTATCGTCCGTAGTCGAACGTGCGGTCGTCGCTGTCGCTGATCAGCCGCAGCGCAGTGTGCCCGTAAGGGTGGTCGGCGTACGGGCCGCCCACCAGCAGTTCCATCGATACGGTCCTGACCTGGATTGTCGTCAGCTGGTTGGTCGTGATCTTGACCCCGGCTCTTGCCTTCTCCTCGGTTGCTGTCACCGTGGGCACGATTCCACCATCCCGACATAGCCGATCTCAGGAAATTCGACCTTGCACTGGCCGGTCTTAACCGGTTCGATCCTCGCGTAGCCGGTGTCGTCAAGCTTGCCTTCGTGCAGCGTGCCGCTTGGATCGACAAGCACGTAGCGCAGGCCTGAAAACGGCTTGTCGTCTTTGTCCGTGAGACGAAATTCGATCCAGTTGTCTTCGTTCAGCAGGCAAGCAGTTTCCGGCATGCAGGCGATGCCGTGATCCGCGGCGTGGGGATAGGCGGTCCTTTCAGAGCTGCCGGCTGCTGTTCCGTGATGATCGTTGTTGCCGGAGAAACATGTGCAGCCACGCGAGGTCGTGGCACCGTGGAGCGCGACCGGAGAACCAGCCACAATCCACGTGGGGTCGCCTCCCGTCACGATCGTGCAGCGGTACTTGCAATCCGTCTTGTCTCCGAGACGGGCGAGGATGCGACCATCTACATCGGTCGTCCAATCACCTGTCACCACGCGCCGTCCGCAGGAAGTCTTGTCGCCGACGCAGATGCTTCCGATGATGTCGAACACTATTCCTCCCCCTTCACCCACTGATGTTGTTTGGGCGAGCGAATTCTAGGAAGGAGGCCTCGTTACGGCGATAGTCGCACGATGTAAGGGCTTACAGGAAGTACTGGCGAATGTGTCGCTGCCGGTAACGACTACCTTTGGTCGGTGCAAAGGACGATTGCTACCGCTGCTCCGATTGGCAACGGCTAGTGTCGTGAGTTAGAAGTTCGTTGAACTAATAGATGTCACGCCGATCGATCGTGTACCGTATGTACACGACGAGGCAGCGATGCGTGGCAGACCCAAGACCGAACTGGTGTTGACCGAAGACGAGCATGAGCAGCTCACGGCACTGACGCTGCGACGCAAGACAGCGCAAGCGTTGGCGTTGCGGGCACGCATTGTTCTGGCCTGCGCCGAAGGTGTCGACAACAAAGCGGTTGCAAACCGGCAGCGCGTGACGCCTCAGACCGTCTCGAAGTGGCGCGCCCGCTTCGTCGAGCATCGGCTGGACGGCCTGCTCGATGCTCCCCGGCCCGGTGCTCCGCGCTCGATCGACGACGCGCGCGTGGATGCCGTGATCGCCAAGACGCTGGAGAGCGTGCCCGAGGCCGCGACGCACTGGAGCACGCGCACCATGGCGCGCGAAGCCGGCTTGTCGCAAACGGCGGTCTCGCGCATCTGGCGCGCCTTCGGGCTGCTGCAGCCCCATCGACAAGAGACCTTCAAGCTCTCCAGCGACCCGCTGTTTGTCGAGAAGGTACGCGACATCGTGGGCCTGTACATGGACCCGCCGCTGATGGCCATGGTGCTGTGCGTCGACGAGAAGAGCCAGATACAGGCGCTGGACCGCACGCAGCCCTTGCTTCCCTTGGCACCCGGCATCCCCGAGCGACGCACCCACGACTACGAGCGCCATGGCACGACCACCTTGTTCGCAGCGCTGGACATCGCCACCGGAGCCGTCATCGGGGATCTGCATCGCAGGCACCGCAGCAGCGAGTTCCTGCAGTTCCTGCGCACCATCGAGGCCAATGTTCCCGCGGTGCTGGACATCCACCTCGTGATGGACAACTACGGCACCCACAAGACACCTGCGATCAAGAACTGGCTTGCTCGGCATCCGCGCTTCCACGTGCACTTCACGCCCACCTCGGCATCCTGGCTCAACCAGGTCGAACGCTGGTTCGCCACTCTGACGCAGAAGTACATCCGCCGCGGCACTCATCGCTCGACTCGTCAGCTTGAGCAGGCCATCCGGCACTACATCAAGATCAACAACGACGATCCGAAGCCGTTCGTCTGGTCCAAGACCGCCGATGACATCCTCGCGAGCGTCGAAAGATTTTGTCTGCGAACTTCTAACTCACGACACTAGTTCAGGGCTGTAGCAAGCCCGATCAATCCCGATCCGGCGCCCCCAACGGAAAGAAGCCGCGATACGGCCGCGCCTCATCCACCGCCCTGGCAAACGACGGCCGCCGGAGCAGCCGCTTCCGGTAGGCGATGACGTTCGCATGCGACGGGTCGATGCGATGCGTCCAATCGGCATAGAAGAGGAAGGGCGCGGCGGCACAGTCGGCAAGGCTGAAGCTGTCGCCCGCGGCCCATTCGCGGTTCGCCATCACGCCGTCCAGCCAGGCATACGCGGTCTCGAGCATCTCACGTGCGCGTTGCACGCCGTACAGGTCGTGCGTGCCTTCGGGCCGCAGCGCGTCGAACACGACGGTCTGCTGCGGCGTGGAGATGTAATTGTCGAAGAAGCGGTCCATCATCCGCACCTCGATGGCGGCGTCCGCGTCGTGGGGAATCAGGCGCACCGGTCCGGGGCGGTGCACCTGCAGGTATTCGATGATGCAGGTGGCTTCGACGATGGTGCGTTCGCCGTCCACGAGCATCGGGAAGCGCTTGATGGGCCAGCGCCTCGCCCACTCTTGTGTCGCCTCGCAGTCCGGCCCTTCGATGCGCATCGGCTCGAACGGTGTCGCGTTCTCGTACAGCGCGATCAACGCCTTCTGGCTGTAAGACGAAAAGGGGTGGAAGTAGAGTTGGAGCGGCATGGCGAAAGTGTCCTTCAATCGGGTCACGGCGGCGTGGTCTTGGCGAACGAAGGCAGCCCAGATGGTCATGGTGGTGCGCGCATGTGGTGCGTGGTGGACGATCTTCAACCACGACGATCGGGCGCCTTGCGAATCGACATGGCTGCGCTGGTGAAAACCCGGGCACGTCACTTCTTGCCCCATATGGTGGCTCGATGAAGCACTCGAACGCGCAAGTCCTCGATCAGCTCGGGGATTGCGGCAGCGCTGCGCCGGACACGATGGCCAGTGCGAGGCGCGCAACGCTTTGACGCTCGTTGCGTGCATGACGGCGCAAGGTCTCGAACGCGTCGCTTGGCGTCAGGCCATGGCGTTCCATGATGACGCCCACTGCCGTTCCGATGTTTCGGCGCTGATGCAGGCCCTCCAGCAGGGCGCGCTGCTCCTGTCGCAAATGTGCAAGCTCTGCCGCGCGGGCGCTCCAGACGCGAATCGACGGCACGATGATGGCAACGTCAAAGGGCTTGAAGAAGCACCCCATGGCGCCCAGCTCGATGGCGCGTTCGACCGGCGTCGCGTCCTCGCGAACGGACAGGACGATGAAAGGGATGGCCCCCAGCAAGAGCCGCTGCGCGAGCGCCATGGGGTCTTGATGCGGCGATGAAGTGTCGAGCAAGGCGAAGTCTGGAGGATGGGCATCCTCCCAGGCGGCATCGCCGTGCGACATGGGGATCGTGTCGAAACCCTCGGCCTTCAATGCCGATGTGATCGACACAACGATTTCCGGGTCGTCCCCGGCGATCAAGACGCGCGGCTTATCCACGAGCGGCGCTGCTCTGATTCCGAAGGAACTTCGACTCCTTTCATCGGCAGCCCTCCCTGTCGAACCGCCGCGCTCAGGGGCGCGCGGTATCCAAGCTGTTCGCTGCACGAGCGCAGCTCATGTCCAGGCTTCGGTCGACTCCGGTACTTCCAGCATGCTGATGTTGGTGCAAACCAGCCGCCTCAGCTAGGCCCTAGGTTGCAATGTTGTGCGATAGGCGGCAGGCAGTGATTTCCGCCGCTATTCGAGCGATTCGCGGTATGAACCCACGCCAAGATAGACGCGACAGTTCGCAGTGGCAACCCAGACCCCGTTGTCCGTCCTGATTGGCGCTTGAAAGCCGGTGCGAGTTCATGCGAACTCCTGAGCCGGTCGACCACAAGCCACAGTGCACAGGGAGGGCATGCCATGCCCATATGCTTGTCCACCAGTGACCGATCGCCACCCCCGAGGTGGTGCACGCGTTGCGTCACGGCTCACCCTCGCCTTTGCATGAACCGGCTCGTCCAGAACCGGTAGGGATGTGCGTCCAGCTCAACCGTCTTGCAACAAATCACAGGGAACAACAAACATGAACTTCATCAAGAACCTCAGGATCGGGACCCGCCTTGGCTTGGGCTTTGGCCTCGTCCTGCTGCTCATGGGAGTCATGGTCATCGTGGCGCTCGTTCGCTTTTCCGGCGTTGGCGACCAGGCCGGAAAGATCCTGTCCAAGGATTGGGTGAAGTACGACGCTGCCGCGACGCTGAATGCCATGACGCGCGCCAACGCGCAGCGGACGATGGAGCTCTTTTTCGTCAACGACCAGGACGGACTCGATCGATTGCACCGATCGATCGCCGCCAACAAGAAGATGGTCAGCGACGCGCTCGACGCGCTTGATCGGCTGGTGTACACCGACGAAGGCCGGGAACTGCTTGGGAAGATCAAGCCTGCGCGGGCGGCTTACGTCGCGTCGTTCAGCAAGATCGACCAGCTCCTGCAGGGCGGCCAGCGCGAGGCCGCGGTGCAGCAGCTGACCGCCGAAACGCTGCCCGCACTCGACACCTTGCAGACACATGTGCAGGCGCTGGCCGAGTACCAGCGCAAGCTGGCAGACCAGAGTGGCGTCGCGATCAAGCATGACATCGAATCCGCGCAGGCCGTGCTCATTGGTGTCGGACTCGCGGTGCTGCTCGTTGCGGCGGTGTTCGCGTGGTGGCTCACGCGGTTGATCACGGTTCCCCTGGGCGACGCGCTGAAGGTCGCCGAAACCGTCGCCATGGGCGACCTCACCTCGCGCATTGAAGCGACAAGCAACGATGAAACGGGAAAGCTGCTTCGCGCATTGATGGCGATGAACAAGAGCCTGGTCAATGTCGTGGGTACGGTGCGCCGAAGCAGCGACAACATCGCCACCGGCTCCACCCAGATCGCGACCGGCAACCAGGATCTGTCGCAACGCACGGAAGAACAGGCGGCCAATCTGCAGGAGACGGCAGCCTCGATGGAGCAATTGAGCGGCAGCGTGACGACCAACTCCAGCGCCGCTCGCGAGGTGGCGCAGCTGGCCACCTCGGCCAGCGAGGTGGCTGTTCGAGGCGGCATGGTGGTCAGCCAGGTCGTTGGAACGATGCAGGAGATCAGCTCGTCGAGCAAGAAGATCGGCGACATCATCGGCGTGATCGACGGCATTGCCTTTCAGACCAACATCCTCGCGCTAAATGCTGCGGTCGAGGCGGCGCGTGCAGGTGAGCAGGGCCGCGGCTTTGCGGTGGTGGCCAGCGAAGTGCGCGCCCTCGCTCAGCGCAGTGCCACGGCGGCCAAGGAGATCAAGGCGTTGATCGGCGACAGTGTGGAAAGGGTCGAGATCGGCAGCAGGCATGCCGCCGAGGCCGGTCAAACGATGGACGACATCGTGACGCAGGTGAAGCGCCTCAACGACCTGATCGCCGAGATCAGCGCTGCAACGCTCGAGCAAGGCGCCGGAATCGCCCAGGTGGGTGACGCCATGACGCAGCTCGATCAGGTGACACAACAGAATGCGGCGTTGGTCGAGGAGTCGGCCGCTGCCGCGGAGAGCCTGAAGCAGCAGGCGAACGAGCTCGTCAAAGCGGTCGCGGTGTTTCGTCTGGACGCTGGTGCTTAAGGTATGCGACGGGAAGCCGCGTTCAAGGCCTGAGGTCGAACCGCCCATGCGGCCGCGCCAGGTAGAACCACTCCTGCCCGGCCTGCGCCGATGGGTTCGGGAACACGATGCGGCCGTCGGTCTGTGCCAGCACGGCGGTGCCGTCGTGCCGCGTGCCGATGAGATCGCCTTGGCGCACGGCGTCGAAGCTCGACCACGGCCGGCTGAAGCGGTCGTCGGCGTGCGCCTTGTCCACCACCTCGAACAGATGCAGCGCCTCGACCTCAGCAGCCGGTGCCGGCGGCGGGGCGTCGATGAGGCGCAGGTGCGCGAGCGTGTTGAGGATGGCGCGGTAGGCCACCTCCGGTGCGCGCGGGTCTTCGTGCTGGCCGCATTCGAGCGTGAAGCCCCAGCCGCCCACGCGCCGCATGTATTCGGTGGTACCCACGCCGTAGTCGGCGTCGAGGTCCACGTTCGCGGACCCATCGGCGGCATGCTGCGCCATGCGCCGCTCGACCCCGGCGGCATAGGTCTCGAGCCAGCCGTCGACGATGCGGCGCACGCCCAGCCGCACGGCCAGAGCTTCTTCCTGCGCCGCGTGGGCGAAGGCCTGCAACGGGCCGTCGTTGTCCTCGGGGCCGACCATCGCAAAAGGCTCGCCCGGCGTGTGGAAGGAATGCAGGTCCAGCAGCACCTCGTGCCTTGCGAGCAGCGGGCACAGCCAGTTGGCGACGTGGTCCTCGAATTCGCGCGGGTCGGAGGTGGGCGCGAGCTTGCGGTTGAGGTTGCGGTCGCCCTGGCGCTGGCGGCGCTCGTACGCCAGCGGATTCGTCACGGGCACGAAGGTGACCTCGCCCGCGATGAGCGTGAGCTGCTGGTGCGCGATGTCGTCGAGCACGCGGCGGATGGCCACCGTGCCGCAGGTCTCGTTGCCGTGCACGGCGCCTGTGACGATCAGTCGCGGGCCCGGCACGGGCGATGCGAAATGGATGGATTCGAAGACGGGCATGGGGGTCGGCATCCAGTGTTGGCGGCGCTATTCCACGCGAACGAAATGCTGCCGCACGTGCTGGCGGTCGAGCATGTCGAAGTGCCACCATTCGTTGTCGATGCCGTTGAAGCCACCGGCGGCCATCGCGCCGCGCAGCAACTCGCGGTGGGCGACGTGTTGCGCCGTGAGCGCGCCGCTGGCGAGGTGCTGCGCTTCCAGTTTCGGATGCGAGCGTTCGTTCATCTCGTCGAAGCCGGTGCCCATGTCGAGCTCGCGCCCATCGGCGCCGATCAGCGTCACGTCCAGCGCCATGCCGAACGAATGGATGGAGCCGCGCGCCGGGTCGGCAACGTACTGGCGCAGGCCGCTGCCGTCCAGGTGGTCCCACAGCAGGATCTGCACGCGGTGTGGGCGCAGCGCATCCAGCACGAGGATGCGGTGGCCGGGCGCCTGCGCGGCGACGAAGGCCGTCGCGCGCTCGAGCCCGTCAGCCGCCAGTGCATGGACCCAGGCGCAGTCGAGCGAGCCGTAGAGGTCGCGGCCGACGAAGTTGCGCACGCCGGCATAGCGCAGGTCGACCGCGATGCCGGTGATGGCCGCCAGGCGGCGGAACTGGGGATCGGAGGCGATGTCCTCGCAACGCATGGATGCAGGTGAAACGGTAATGGCCCGAGGATACCCGGGCGCCGCAGCTCAACCATGCGCGCTTCCGCGAAGGCCTGCCATGGGCAGGACGCCCGTCGCTTTGGCGTTTGCACCAAGCCTGCCGAGCCCACCGATGGAGACAATCTCCCTGAAGAGCACAGGGGGACGGATGAACGGGACAAGACGCATGGCAGCAGGCACATGGATGCCGTCCGGCGCAGCCTGGGCCGTGGGGGCGGCAGGGTTGCTCTCGGCGACGCTCGCGCAGGCGCAAAGCAGCGCCTGCGAGACGCTCAAGACGACGCTTGCGGCGCGCATCGAATCGACCGGCGTGCGGGGCTACGCAATGGACGTGGTGCCCGGCCGAACGCCGGTGCCGCCGGGTGCGAAGGTCATCGGCAACTGTGATGGTGGAGCGTTCAAGGTGGTGTACTGGCGGCATGCATCGGCACGGAAGATGCCGGCGGCGGACGAGGCGAAGGTGGTGGCTGCGCCGCCGCCAGCACCCCTGCCAGCAACGCCCGCACCCGTGGCAGCCACTGCAACCGCCGCCGCGCCGAAGGTGCCGGCCGCCATCACGCCGGATGCGAAGGCGCAACCGGTCGCCGCACCGTTGCCCACGCCGGCCGTGGCCGCTGCACCGGCTCCGGCTCCGGCCCCCGCGCCCCCACCAGCCATCACCCCGGCTGTGGCGACATCCGCACGCGGCATCGCCGCCGTGCCCGCTGTCGATGAGCGGGTGGCCGTCGCGGCGCAGCCCGTGCCCGTCGAGCCGCCGGCAGGCGACACGCTGCCCTTCAGCCAGCGGGCCACTTCCTTCGCCGCCGGCAACTGGCCATGGATGAGTGCGCTGCTGCTCCTGCCGCTCGCGCTCTGGCTCTGGGCGTGGCGGGCGCATCGCAGTGCCTACGACGAGGCAGGCCTGCCTCGCGGCCCGAAACTCTGAGGCCGCGTCAACCGCCGGCCGCAGCCGCTGCGCATAGAACGACAGGATCTCGTCGCGCGCCGCGAGGGGTGTTTTCAGGCGAAAACGGACAAACCGTGTTCTTGCACTATTGCCGGCTCATCCAATCCGCGATGAGTTGCGCCAGGCCGGCCAGAACCTGCGCGTCGGTGCGGCCGCTCTTCACTCGCACATGAAAGGCGTGATCGGCATCGTCGATCACCTCCAGCGTGGCGCGGCCCGCCAACGGCGCGATGACGTTGCGCAGCAAGTCGAGATCGGCGAGTTCATCGCGCGTGCCTTGAAGAAAGAGCATCGGGCAGCGCACCTGCGCCAGATGTGCCGCCCGTTCCACGCCAGGCTTGCCGGCCGGGTGGAGCGGAAAGCCGACGAAGACGAGACCCTTCACGCCCTCCATCGGCGACAGCGCCTGCGCCTGGGAACTCATGCGAGCACCGAAGGATTTGCCGCCCGCGAAGAGCGGCACGCCACCCATGCGGCGCCCCGCTTCAGCCACGGCAGCCCTCACGGCTGCATGCGCCACCGCCGGCGAGTCGGGGCGCTTCGAGCCGCGCTCCATGTACGGGAATTGATAGCGCAGGGTTGCCACCCGCCGCGCCGCGAGCTCATCCGCAAGACTCGCCATGAACGGATGCGCCATGCCCGCGCCGGCGCCATGCGCGAGCACGAGACAGTGCCGCGCATCGGCGGGCGTGACGAGCAAGGCAGAGACCGAGGTCTCGGCATCCACAGTCAATCGTAGGTCTTGTGCATCGGTGGGCATGCGAACTCACTTCCTGGCTACAGGATGTCCAGAGTCGGAAGCCCGCTGCGTGCACGAATGCAATCCCACAAGTAGACGGCCAGCCCTGCGTCGCCGGTCCACAGCGTGTAGCGGCCGCGGCCGTGCTCGCGGCGCATGCGATCCTGTTGCCCCATGGCGTGGACTGCGAACGCCCTGGCACGATCGAGCCACAGCGGGTCGCCGGTGCGTTCGTACAAGCCCAGGAATGCGTAGCCGTTGCCCGCGGTGCCGTGGCACAGGCCGTACCCTTTCACCAAAGGCCCGGCCGTCCAGATCGCCTGGCCCGCCTGCACCAGCAACGCGTCGAGCTCTGCAGACACCCCGCGAGGGAAGTCTGACAAGGCCGTCACGATGCCGGGTGCACCATGGCACCACTGCATGAGAATTTGCGCCCCACCGGGCCGGGGCGTGTAGGTGCCCGGCGGCCAATTCACCGCACCGTCCTGCGATTTCGCCAAGGTGCGGAAGGCCGTGGCTGTTCGTTCGTACAACTCGGCGCGGCGAGGGGCGTCGAGCAAAGCCGCGCACTTCAGCAGCGCGTAGACGTTGCCGGCGAGCCCGTGGCCCGCGCCGAGGTACTGCACGACCTTGCCGTACATGTCCTGGGTCCAGAGGTGGCACTGGGCGGTTGCGTCGAACAGCCAGTGCTTCCAGACATGCTCGACGTTGTCGAGGACCAAGTCCTTCCAGCGTGCTTCGCCCGTCGCCTTCCACAAGTGCCAGGCGGCCAGCATCGTTCCGGGCGCGCCCCACAGCGCCTCGTTGGTCGGGTTGTCGATGTTCGATCTCACCGACGCCGCCAGCCGGTCCGCGACCGTGGCCGAGCGGTTCATGTGCCACAGGACGGTCAGGATGCCGGCTTCGCCGAGGAAGTAGGACGGCACGACCGTGCCCGCGTCGGGCTCCGCCTGGTACGCGGCGTCGGCCCGCGCGACGCCTTCGATGGGGTCCAGGGTGAGCTCGACCGCGCCTTCGCGCTGCAGGGCCCACAGCGCCCAGAGCACGCCGACGCGTCCGAGGTAGAGGGTCTTGAAACCCGTGCGTGGCGTGTCACCCTCGTCGTCGCGCGGATGCACCGGCCAGGACTCGTCACTGCCGCGCTGCTGCTCGATGTCGTGGACGATGGAACGCACGGTTTGGTGCGCGCGGGAAGCGTCCCAGGGCGTGGAGTCCAGGGCTTCATGTCGATCAGGTTCGAAGAGCATGGTCGCGTTTTACACCAGGGGCCGTCATTCATCGAGAGGATGATTTCCAGCATGGTGCGAGGCAGCATGGTCATCCTCGGAGGTGTTCGGCATGAAGACGATGCAATGGATGGTGATGCTGGTGGGCGCGAGTCTCGCGCCGCTTTCGGCCAGCGCATGGGGTCCGCAAGGCCACCAGGCCGTGGGCGCGATTGCGGACGAGCTCATCAAGGGCAGCGCCGCAGAGTTCCAGGTGAAAGCGATCCTCGGCAGCGTGAGCCTGCAACAGGCCGCGGTCTGGGCCGACTGCGCCAAGGGCGTCACCAGCAGCGATGACCTGAACTTCACCTACCACTCCAACAACACCGCCTTTCCCGAATGCGCGGTGTACGACACGCCGCAATGGAAGGCCGCCTTCGAACAATTCGTGAAGGACAACTGGAAGCAGTGCGGCACCGCGCACGACGGCGAGAAGTGCCACCACCAGTACCACTACGCCGACATCTCCAGCCGGCGCGACCACTATGCGGCCGGCGAGGTCGGCGCCAACACGCACGACATCGTCCATTCGATCAATGCCGCCATCGACGTGCTGCAGGACAAGCCAGCCCCGCCGCCCTTCGTCATCCATGACAAGCGCGAGGCGCTGCTGCTGCTCACCCACTACCTGGGCGACATCCACCAGCCACTGCATGTCGAGGCGGTGTACCTGAGCGCCAAGGGCAAGGTGGTGGACCCCGATGCCATCGGCTACCACGCGGCCAACGACACGCAAGGCGGCAATGCCATCGTCGACGGATCGGAGAAGCTGCATCACGAATGGGATGCCATCCCGAGCGAGCTCGACGTGGGCGGCAGCGGCTTCGACAACCTCGTGGCCCGCGCACGCACGGTGTCCGACACCCCCGGCGCGATGGCGGGCTGGTCGGCCACCTGGGCCACCCACACCATCGACGCCGGCCACGTGGCCTTCACCGGCCTGCGCTACACGGCCAAGCCACCGCATGCCGGCAAGCCGCAATGGGCGGTGACGGGCACGCACGCGGCGGCGTACAAGTCGCACGCGCAGGACTTGAAGGAGCGGCAGTTGTCCGAGGCGGGAGCGCGCTTGGCGGATGTGCTGAAGGCGATCTGGCCCGACGGGCCGTGAGGTGCTACGTTGGAGGCGAGGATCGGCCTGCATAGTGGGGCGAAGCCCCTTCAAGCCAGCCGAATATCATGGCGCGTCAAGGCTCTTGGTTTCGAGTCCGGCGACGTTGATTGGCGAGGCGACGAGAACATGAGGCACGAAGACGAAGCCCAGGGCGCGCTCACCTCGCGCCAACTGGCGCAGTAGATATTCGGTGTGCAGCTTTGGAACGTGCTCTTCTTCCACGTAGTGGGCCAGGTCCAATGGTGCGAACTCATGGTGCGGTGGCGTGAGCGGCACGCTTCCATCGCCGGGAGAACTGTTGATCCAATGGGTTGCGCTGTTGTATCGGACCGCTGGCAGTCCGGCCAGCCGATCGATCGGGATGCGCAACACGCGCCGCTGAAGCAGGTTCGAGAAGGGAACTCCGAGCCGACGGCGCTCGGCGACGAGGTGCGCAGGATCAAGCGCTGAGAGATTGACGGTGGCGCCCCATGTGACGCCAAGATGCGGAACCACGAAGCGAAGCACCGAATCTCGCCCTTCGTACTTCACGCGCTCGCGCTCGTACAGATCCGGGTAGACAGAGCGCAACTCATCCAGCGGATAGAGAACGTCGCCGCGAAAGTCAGGTGCACACAAGTGATAGACGAAGCGCATGGCGTGCATTCCATGTTCCTCTAGGCATCGGCGCGGACCGGCGCGGCGTAGATGGGATCGATGTAGACATGGCCACCGAACAAGAACTCCTTGCCTCCGACCTTGGTGAAGCCGAATCGCTCGTAGAACTGTACGGCGCGCACGTTGCGATCGTAGACGCCCAACCAGACGGTCTGCGCACCCTGCCGCCTTGCTTCGGCGTGTACGGCCAACATCAGCCGGGCGCCGTGGCCCCGCCCGATGTGCTCCCGGGCAAGGTAGAGCCTCGAAAGTTCAATCGGTGCGGGTCCCCGCACGCAACCGGGGTGCGTGGAGCGTGCGATGACGGCGTACCCGACAAGAGCTGAATCCAGTTCGGCGAGCAGCGTTGTGCAACGCGGGTCGGCGATGACTTCCGAAATCACGTCAGGCGTGAAGTGCTCGGCGACGTACGCGGCAATGTCGCCCGGTTCATCGATGTCGCGGTAGGTGTCCCAGAACGCCGCAGAAGCGAAGGTGGCAAGTGTCGACGCATCAGCCTGGGTTGCTTGGCGAACATTGACTGGAGGTGGCATGAGGACGCTCAACGTGAAGGGCCGGGCCTGGCTGCGAACTGGGATGCGGTGGGTAAGGGGCCAGCGATCCCATCTTGAACGAGGCGGTTGAGGCGCTGAGGATGGTGTCCACCAAATCGAATAGGTGGACCCCTGATGAATCCCAAAGTACCCAATCTCCGGCGCCGGCACAGT